>ODAI011547369.1_pt1 | contig 12304 bp, 11 predicted proteins | sample 1539321 | NCBI WGS metagenome assembly ODAI01 (sample SAMN02144231, study PRJEB22623) | gut metagenome | biome: sheep rumen | host: Ovis aries | place: New Zealand
AGGAGATTTTATTTTGGGCAAAACTGTAAGTTTTACCTCCACCCCAGACTATCTGGGGGTTTTAACTCGCTCATCGTTCGCACGATGGCTCAGACAAAGAAAACTCATCGCATAGTATCGATGAGTCATAGAAATCATATTAGCCAATCGATCAAGCATTACCACCTTATTATTACTAACAGGTTGGTGGCGGGTCATGGAGCTTGTCTCTCGCCGCACTCTTTATGGATGCTTATATTATGTAGGGGGTAGTTTTAAAATTTAATAGACTTGACTTTTTTAACTACTGTTAATTTTTCTTTAATTTCTGTTTTTTAAATAATTAATATCTTTAAAATTTTTCCAATCTTTTTCTAGTTTTGCTGTAGCAGTAGAATTGGAGTCCGTTCTATATGTTGGTTTTATTGGATTGTTTGTTGGGTTATTGGAATAGCCTCTTAACTGTTGAGGGATAATAAATACTTTATTCTCTATGAATGCTTGTCTTAAACTTTCACATCTACTATCTTCAGAGATTTTTTCCAAAACTTCATAAGCGTTGATGCTATTTGCAATAACTACTTTAACCTTTGAAAAATCTACTTTAGAAAAAGAATCATAATCTAATGTAAATCTCATTATGTCTTTGTCTTCTGACTTTCCAATCCTTGCGTAAGCTTGGTCAATAACATCTAATAAAAGAATATGTCTTTCTCTTAAAAGATTTTTAAGTTCTTTCTTATCGTCTTTCATCCATGTTTGCCTAAACTCTACTTTAGCGTTTTCTAATTCATTGCCACCAAAAGCTAAGTCTAGGTAATGATATGTTTTGTTTTTCTCACTGCAATAAAAGAAACCTTTGACTCCGTTTTTCTCTTCCCTTCCATCAGGAGGAGTGAGTGTACCTACAATAACATAATCTACAGACTCATAATGGTTTTCTTTTTCTAAAATTTCTTCATTAAAACTAAATACTTGTTCAGTACCTTTAATTTGTTCTAATCGTTTATTAAATCTTGAAATAAAAACTGACATATAAACCTTTGCGTGTTTCTTTCCTTTCGCTGCTAATTCTAAAGAGTACTTGTTCTTTTCAATATCAAGAATTGAATTTAATATATCGTTATCGAGTTTGACTTTAATCATAGATTATTCTCACATAATCATTATTATTTCACTATTTTTTCACTATTTTTCATTTAAATTTAATAATGATTTCGAAAAAATATTGCTATGCAATAAGCCTATAACATATTCCCTGATACAAGGTAGGGTTGAAATGGAAACATGACAAGCCTTTGTTATTTCTAAGAAATAAAAAGCAAAATAACGCTTAGATAAATTAGAATCTCATCCAACAATTCCTTAAAAATAGTTTAATTGATACTAAATCTTTATCTTCGTAATAGTTAACAAGATTCTTTTTAAATTCATCAACTTTGCTATAATCGATTACAAGCAAGCCCTGTCCTTTAGAAATCAAGTAATGATTCGCATATATAACAGCAGTTCTTTTATTACCGTCATTGTATATTTGAGTCTTCATAACATAAAGGCATAGCTCTATGGCCTTATCGATATCGTCTAATTTGCTTTCCAATAAGTCTCTAATATCTTGTTTTACTTTATCTTCAAATGGGATAGGCGGAATATAAGAAGAACCTCCGATTGTCACTGGTACACCTCTTATTCTTCCTCCATCAGGAATTGCTAATAGACCTTCATTTACTAACCTAGCAATATAAGAAGCTAAGTAATAATCACTTGGAGCTTGAATAACATCTTTATCTAAAATGAACTGCCAGGCGTGCTTTAAATTAATAATCTTTTGAACATCTTCAGCCTTAGCATTTTTAACGATGCCGTTATCTATAATTGCTTCAGTATCTGGAAAAGTCGTTCCCACGCCTTCTAACACCGCTTGATCATAAATAATTTTTTTCATATTAGAACGAGCAAAATCTAAATTAAGAACAACTCTGTCTGACAATTCTTCTTCCCTATAGCCAAGTAAGGCCAATTCTTTTTCAATTTGTCTAATTTCTTTTCGTATTGCTTTAGCTTCAACATTATTACGAAGCAAAGTGGTATATAGTTCCTCGCTATATTCGCCAACATAAGTAGATTTAACTTTGTCTAATTCTCTTTTACGAATATATACATATTTTTTATTAGAGATTGTCTTAATCTCCGGAGTGCCATCATATGGTAAAAGATTTAAACGTGCTTGTAGCTCAGCGCGTCTGTTGAGTAACTCTCGAAATTTAGAAATTAAATTTTCCATACAATACCTCCTTAGGGAACTTTTCGCTTTGATTATATTATATTTGTTCCCTAAATTCAATGTAAACTGTGCTCTAACACAAGCAAACAGAACACACTTAAACTTGCAAATTACTTTTTTACGCAATAATTGCTGTAAGATGAACAATGCATCTAACTAGAAGAGCACCAACGCTATTGGTGAGAATAACAATCAATATATTCCATAGCATATTGATATTCACGAGTTTTCCCACTATGAGTGAACTTTTTAGGTGGTGTCACTATTGAAGAAACATATTCCCTAACAAATAATGTCGTATACCATATTCTCGTATGGTTTTTAAGCAAGTTAACTCTAATGAGTTAAAGAAAAGTGGCGTTTGGCCACTATTTAAGCTTTCTTTGTAAATTTACACTTTGGGTAATTAGAACACCCGTAGAACGAACCATTAGTTCCTTTTCTTAAAACTAGAGTTCCACCGCATCTTGGACAAATGTTTTGTTTTAATTCCTTTTGGGTATTTCTAATGTTCTGAATATGTTCTCTATTTGTCATTTGACTAGCGGCGTTTAATAACTTGTTATAAAGCATATCCATTTCTTCAATTGATAAGCGAACACCATTATCAAATCTTTTCAAATATGATTTCAAATCATTAAGGTTAATAACATTTGGACAATCAATCTTATCCGCGTTGTTATTCGCCATAACAACCAACGAATTAATAATATATTTCTTGCCAATGACTTTGCTTATGTGGTAGCAATGTGATTTGTTTTGCTTGAGCGGATTAAGGAATTGATGTTTTTCACCTGTATAAAGCGTTTGTGTCCACTTTTCAGAGTTCTCATTACCAAATATCCAACCAATGTAATTTTTGGTCTCTATACAGAAGATTCCGTTTTCTCTAATTTCAATATGATCAATTTGATGGCTTTTACCATTATCATCAACAAGAACGAGGTTGTTAATCTGCCTATGTTCAACTTTGCCAAAAATAAGTGGATTCAGTTTTGAATCTACTTTTCTTTCACCAGCCGCCCCATGAGCCTTAGCTCGAATCGGTCTAGTTGCAGTTCTTATTATTTTTCTTAGTAATCCCATACGTAATGCCTTAAAACGGTAATCTTGCAGCATCGGCTTTTTTCATAAACAAATCAATTGCATCACTTATATCTTTGATGCCACAAGATTTTAGATACTCATATGTGGAATCATAATATTTAGAAACACCATACGGATCTTCATAATCATTCGCTTTAGGAACGTAAATGACGATACCTTTTCTGGCCCTAGTTAAAAGAACACGATATGAATTTAGAATATGCTTCTTTTGAATGTCGTCGCTTTCCACAAAACGTTTAGGTGTCAACATCTTTTGAGTGTGCCATTCGCCATTTGAATAATACATGTCCATGTCCCATCCTAATAAGGACCAATCTATTTCTAATCCCTGGATATTAAATTCTGATGCTGCAAAAACCAAAGAATTAGATGAGTCTCTTCCTGATTCATCGATCATCCAATTAGCAAAATGCCAGTTATCAATATTATCAAAACATCTACTATTTCTTCCTAATATTTTACTGTTACTACTACATAGTTTTCCGCATCTTTCTCTTCTTCTGGTGTTACTCAATACGAATTGTTCAGCGAGTTTTAAATCACGAGTAATGCATATTGGGTAATCATTGAATTTAGACAATGCTTCTTTAGCTTTTTCTGGTTGATTATTTAGTAAAGCTTCAGAGAATTCAGATAAGTTTTTTGCTCTGGGAGTTCTAATGGATGTTCTTAAATATAAACCTGGTAAATCTTCCACTCGTGGTAGATTTAATAGGGTTTCTGCATAGTTTTTAATGTTATCGGCGCTTTGTTCAAATATTTCTTTCGATAGTCTGATATCCCATTCTGTGTGTTTTTTAATTAATGAGTTAAACCAAACGCCTAATCCATTTTCACCAGTGTGAATGTCTTGACCTAAACCCACAAGAGCAACAATAACTCCCCACTCTTTTTCTTTAAAGACATCTAACAATAGGTCGGCTTCAGATAAGCCAAAGTATTTCTTATCAGCGCCTTTCTTGGTGAGCCATTTTTGGAGTTGAACTTCATCCCAAACTCTTTGAGCTTCATCAAAAATCAAAACATTCTCATCAATAGTTTTCTTTTTAGTGGAAATGATGTCTTGCTTAAAAGCATGTAAATCTTGAATGAATGACTTAACCGCCATGACAGCTTTATATTCACTAGGATATTTTTTTGGGTTTTGTTTTCTAGCGTCTCTGCCCAATTGAGCGGTTAATACATTGATAAGAGGTCCGTTACCTGAGAAAAATAATGCTTCCGGCAATCCACTGTCGGTGTTATTTCTAGTTTTGCCAGCCAAATCAAGGCCTACTAATGTTTTTCCTGCACCAGGAACGCCACTAACAAAACATATAACTTTCTTTTTATTTTCTTTAGCACCTTTAACTATTTCTTCAACTGTATGTTCGGTTACTTTGAGGTTCTCTTCACCAGCGTCGAATCTAAAGAAGTCATCAACTTGGTTATTCAAGTAAATGCTTCTGGCACTTTGAATAATTGTTGGATTTGGTTTGAATGGCGATTTAATCCAGTCTTCAAATTCTTTTTCGCTTGTTATTATTTCACTGCCATATTTGCTTCTAATAAGATCAATATATTGTTCCATCTTATTTGTATTAGCTTTAAATAATGTAAACAACTTATCTATTCCTAAATCGGCACCTTCTGAACATTCGCTGTCTGGCGCTTTAGTTGCTATGAGAATAGGAACAACATATTTATCTCTGTTAGCTTCATAGAAGTTCTTTAATGCATAACCATAACCATCAGCTTGATCAATATCACTTGGCAAAAATTCCGTTTCATTGTTTTTAAATTCTAATGAATAAACAACATCATCCATTAATAAAACAACATCAATACGCATATTGACTCTGGAAAGAACGTACTCAAAAATAATATAACCTTTTTTATCTTTTAGATAATTTTGTAATATCTTAATTTGATTGGCCCATGCGTTCTTTTGCAAATGAAGTTCATATTCATCACTCGTTTCGTCGCTTTCAGTTAAAAAATCAACGATGTCTGATGGATACTTGCACAAAACAAATTCTTCAATAGAAGATTCGTAATATGTTCTACCTGGTGTTTTTCTTAATCTTGGTATCATATATAATCTCTATCCTTATTTTTTCTTAATTAATTCCTTGATATGTTCTGATAATGTTTTGTCTTCGCAATAAATAAAGCAGCCCTTTTGACCACGCGACATTAATGTTTTGTACGTGTTCCTAATAATTCTATCAGCCAATTGAGGATTTCTGTTTCCTCTTAATGATTGATCAGTCTTAGCCCTCGCTGTTTCATTAGTCATAACTTGACCATCTCTAAAAACTAAATCTTTGCCAATAATGACACCACAGTAGTCAAATTCTAGTCCTTGAGAAGTATGGATACATCCAACTTGTTCAAATGAATCTTCATCAATAGCCCATGTAGATGTGTTTGAGAAGTTCCATTGTGCTTTAAACCCATTTTCTAATTGAATGTCAAAGGCAGATGAATCGCTTTTGCTAACCCAGTTATAGCAATAGCCAGCCAACATTCGCGCTTTGTTATTGATTTTATTCAACTCTCTAAGTTCTTCTCTCATCTTGTTTGGGTCATCAAAAACACGCACATCATAGTCAATGTCAATTAAGTCAATATTTGCGGTTTCTCTGATGCCTAATAAATTATCTAGGAATGCTAAATATCCATCACTTCCACCACACCTAAATTGAGAAGCGAGAACTAAATCTTCTCCATAATGAACTTCACTGCCAAGTTTTTTTGCCCATTTGAGTATTTCAGCTATAGAACCTATGTCTTTTGTGGTTACTACTTGATCTTCATCAATGAAAAACACACTGATTTTCGATGCGTTTATAATTTCTTTGATTTGATTTTCACCTTTATTTTGAAATAGCCCCGATTTTTCATTTAATCGGTGTGCTTCGTCTACTAATAAGCAATCAAAAAGGTTGTTCTTGCAATCAACAAACGAGCCAGAACCTTTGAAAAGGTTTTCGACATATCTCTTTTTATATTCTTTTCGTACTAATTCAGTGACAAATACATTTCTAGGAGCAGCGTTTTTAGTGACATATTCAACGTTATAGCCCTGGTTTATGAGATTTGATAATAAGTTAACAGCAATAACGGATTTACCTGTTCCTGGGCCTCCTTGCACTATTACTGTATGTTTCTTATCACTATCGATTGTTGTTTCAACAAGTTTCTTAATTGTCGCATAAGCAACTTGTTGTTCATCAATCATGGTGAAAACTCTATTGCCTTTTAATAAGGACGAGATAGCATCTTGTAAAGCAACTGATGGTTTGATCTTTCCATTCTCAATTGTATAAAGGATTTCGCCTTTATCCGGTTTGGTTATGTATTTCTTAACAAATTCACGTAACGCTAGTTGATCTTTCTTCAGAAAGAGAGGCGCTAGTTCTATAGCTTGTGTATATTTTGGATGCTTAATTTGATCAGCATATTCTTCTTTATAGTTGTGACAAAAGGCGCAAGGATGTAAATCTATATCTTTTTCTCTAACAGTTTCATTAAAAGAATCAATTGCTTTAGCGTAGCTATATGCTTGATAGCAAGGATGAGACACTGCCCTTATAGCACCACCAACATAGGTCGTAACAACATCGTCTCTGCTGGTCGCTTGGCATTCTTCCCATTGTTTCAATTCTACTATTACAACATTCTCTTTGTTGTTGTCGTCATAACCAGTTACCAAAAAATCCACTCTTTTTGAAGTAAGTGGTATTTGATATTCAATAGCAACATGTACATCTTGATCAATTCCTGAGTTATTGCACAAAACATTATTCATAACCATTAGGGAATTATTAAATGCACGATATTCTGCATCGTTGTGGTGATTGAAACCGTTCAACGCAAAACATTCCTCGATGCGATCTGCAATGATACCCATGAGAACATCACTAGAAAATTGTTTTAGTGTTCCAGAATATACGATCATAATTCACCACCTATACATTTACTTAAATCAAATAAAATAGATAATGAATGCAAAAATCTATCCTCAAATGTAACAATTTCATAATTTCCAGACGGGAATCTATTTGGTTCAAATCCATCATATTTATATTTTTCTATAATCATTTCGGCAATTGAATCAATGACACACATTGACCAAACACACAGCGATTCATCGTCAGCTTCTAACAAGTTTTCTTGGGAAATTAATATATCTAAAGGCCGCGAAGATACTTTTACTTTTGGGTCACTATTTATCTCCGCGTGTATGTATCTTTTTAAATAATCAAAAAAGTCTAGACCATTGTCATATGGCTCATTGTTGATAAAAGTAATACTAGGAAGTCCAAAACTCATACTTGAAAATATTCGCTTATATTCAACGTTTTCTTTGTATTTTTTATTTCCAAATTTGACTGCGTTCTTATAATATTTTGTTTTCTCGACAAAGAAATTATTTCCTAACTGGAATTTATTAATAAATTTATTTACTCTAATAATTCCGCCATCAATCCAAGCATTTTTTGTTATCAATTCATCATTATAATTTAATAGTCTTAACACTTCTTTTTGAAGGCTATTATTAAGCTTGTTAAAAGATGAATATATTTTGCGTTTGTATGACCATTGTCTATTGAAAGAACTTGCAATCAAGCATAAAGGGATATATCCAATTTCATCATTATTTTCGATTATAAAATTATTAGCCTTATTTTCTAATTCTTCTCGTTCTTTTTTGTTTTCTCTAACAAAGGTTTGAATGCTAATAGTCAAAGCAAGAAACGACATCATGAGAGACCCAACACCAACAACAAGCGATGCCGCTAAAGAAAAACGTGCTACATAATCATCGTTAATCAAAAATGCAGTAGCGATAAAAATGCTCGCAATCAAAAAACAACAAATAGATATATAAATGGTTTGTTTCTTTGAGAAGATTTTCATAGCTTGTTATATTTGTTAGATTTTCCTTTCGCCTTATCAATTGGATATTTTCTTTCGTTTTGCTCCATTTTAGCGTTCACTATTTCATCTTCATCTAAATTAAGTTTATCTAACATGTTTCTACAATAGACAAGAACATCTGCGAGTTCTTCTTTAACTTCATTAATATCATAATGTTCTTCATCCCATTGGAAACATTCTAAAAGTTCATTAGCTTCAATACTTATTGATTTAGCTAAATTAGCAGGACTATGAAACTGATCCCAATCTCTATCGTCTGAAAAACGTCTAATTCTTTCTATTGTCTCTTTTTTCATAGAAACAAACCTCAATATATGAATGATTATATCATTGTTTATCTATGCTAAAAAGAGCAACATTATTATTTAATTGTGGCCTTAATTCTATCGAACAGTCTTTGTTTTAATTCTTGATAATTCGAATAAATAATGGTCGATTTTTGGGCAATATCAAAATGTAGTTTATTGTCTTCTCTTTCTTCTCTCTTGTCGAACAAATGTATAACAGGCTTGTCTAATGCCGCTGCATAACCAGCTTCGTAGTAAGCACCATCGCACTTGATACTGAAATCTGCAACAACAAACCTACAGTTTTTAATGCGATAAAAGATCTCTGGCATAATCCAGTTATTGGTTTCAACTTGGTTCATGATTACTGGTTCGTAGCCTGCTTCTGCAATAGCATTTTGAATTGTATTTATTCTTTCTTCGTTTCCATCAAACTTTATTGCAATAAATGCTGTTTTATTGGTTTCGGTGGTTTTTCTTTCAATTGAGTCAATCGCTTTTGCAGTTAAAACAAAGCAGTCTATAGATATGCCATTGTTTATTATTGAAACAAGGCCCTCTTCTTTCATACATTCCAATAAATATAATTTATATTCTCTTTTTTCGTTTTCTTTGAGAGATGGATTAGCAAATACGACATCATCGTCTAGAGAAATAAATGAAAATTGTTGTCCTAAATGAGATTGATTCTTAAGAATGTAAATTATGATGAGCTTAAAAATATCATTCATACTTTTTGGATACCATTGTTCAATCATTTCGTAAGTAACCAATATTATGTTTTGGTTTGTAAACCCGTTCGATACATCGATTGATTTTTGCGTATCGCCAATAAAATAGGTGTTAATTGGGTTGTCCAAATCTTCATTATCTTCGTGGTTAAAAAGATATCTCTTGATTTTAAGGAGCATTTCTTCGTTTTTGCTTATTTTCCTTGGGTTGATAAGGCAATAACTAAATCGTCTACGGCCAATATAAACTTCAAATAAATCGGGACTATCATTAGCAAAATGCTCTGGATCTCCAAACAGTGTAAAATTATTAGTTTTGAAAACTGGGTCAACCTCATAAAATGAAGAAGAATATTTTAAAAATGTGTATCCGTTTCGTTCCATATAGTTTACCTCAAACCGTGTAAATTCTTTTTTATATAAGAAAATAACAATATCATTAAATAAATCACAATTGGCGAAATTCCAAAAGCAGCCGCAATCAAATCTTGTTTAAGACTACTGAGAGCGTTGTACATTGGAAAAACAGCCAATAGCACTTTAGGCACCAATAGCAGAATATTCCAGGTTAGTACTAACAATTCTTTTAAAATATTCATACCTAAAATATAGCATTTCGGACAGACATTTTAAATGGTTGACTTCGGTATTTTATTATATAGACAATATTTAATAAATAATTATGAGGTATTCACAAAGTGAATACGGAGTAATTATAAATATAATACGTATATATAATAAAATAATTTGTGGTTTTCGATGGCTTTCAGCAAAAAAATAAGCTTCAATAGCTATTTCAGCTAAAGAAGCTTTTTTATTGAATTTAAGATTAGACAGCAAAACTACTTAAATGATATTTCTTCGTATCCCAATTCAGAAGAAACACACACATGTTCTCCATAGATTGGTTTTAACTTTTCAACTTTGATTAACTCTTTTGCAGAGCCTTCATCACGAACAGCGCCTTCATGTAAAAGAACAACATTGGAATCCAAATATAAAGCATGATTAGGATTGTGTGAAGAAAGAACAATAGTCTTGCCTTCTTTAGCAACTTCTTTAAGAATAGATAAAACCAAATTCTGATTCTTCATATCTAACGCGGATGTTGGCTCATCTAATAATAGGATTTCGGTATTTTGAATAAGCGAACATGCAATTAACACGATTTGGAGTTCGCCACCACTTATCTCACCAAGATTCTTATCTAACAAATGAGAAATATGTAAACATTCTGCAGTTATTTCAACACGTTCCATCTCTTCTTTGCCTGGATGTTCATAGAAAGATTAATTGGATGGGAGATTAACAAAAGTACGATTGTACAAACAATCACTACCCCCATAAGGATATAGTCGCGTTTTATATCAGCACTTTCAAATGAACCCATAAGCCAATATGTAATACTTGCTAATGTTGTTATGTCATTTGAGAAATATTTAATCGTAGATAATATAGCGGACATAAATCCGCCAACAATAATTCCAGATAAAAGAAGTATAGTTGATGATCCATTTCTAAATAACTTAGATACCACTACTGTTAAAGCTACTGTTAAGAGAATAACAAAAGCTCAATGTTTTACATCCACGCCATTATTTATGTAATAACGAAAATACATTCCCACAAAGCAAAAAATAGTTATGTACCAGCGGTTCATTTCGTTATTTATTTATAGCCTTTCTCAAAGGTGGCTTACATCATGGAATAGTTTTATCTCTTTTTCTTCCTAACTCCAAACCCAACTATCGCAATCATGGTCACACCTATGACAACAGATATGAGTGCAACTGGGTTACCGCTGTTATAGATTGTGTCACCACTAACAAAAGATCTATTGATCACCCTATTAGAGATATAAGGGTTATACTTCTCTGTTACTTTATTGTATTTAGAAATAATATAGTCATATTTCGCTAAAGCACCTTCAATTGAGTTAACACTCGCGTCTTTATTAGATGCAACTGATTTAAGGTAGTTCTTTGTGGGTGCCTTTAATAAATCATATTGAGTGTTAGGGTTGTTCCAATCTTCTAGAGTTGGGCCGTTAACCAAATCAACGCACTTAATGTCTTTCATCGACTCTATGTAGTTATATGCATCTTCTTCAAAAGAGAAGATAGACAAATATGATTGATCTCTATTTGAGTCATTTAGTTGTAAGGAAGTAAATGTATTACCAGTAAAACATAAATAGTAAATAGAGTCATAACTTCTAAGTTGATGATGATTATCTTCATATGCATGAACCCATCTAGTTTCATAACTATACGAAGAAGCATTAGTTAACGTATAGAACTTAAGGCTATTGCCTAATACACACAGGTATTTATCATTCTCATTATTCTTAATTAAGAAAATATCATTATCTGATTCAATAAATAAATAGGACTGAGATGACACAAAATCTTTTGTGCCAACATTAGAAATAGAAGAATTATAAAAAGATTTTGTTTCATCTTTGTCCGCGATTACATAATGATACTCATTATTAAAAGCGGATACTTCTTTATATGTAGGAGTAATAATAGATAAGCCTAATAGAGTAAGAACAATGTATAGTGGTTTCATTACGTAATTACTTTCATCATTTAGCCAGTTTCTTACATTTATCTAATTCTTTTTTATATCTATTCTTATCGTCACCACTGATACTTCCTAGCTCAACACCATTAAGATATAAAGAAGTGGCCTTGTTATATATATCATCATCGTATTCTAAATTGAGATAAGAGATAAATAGAGTCATTATCTCGTGGATAAATACTAGATAACCGTTCTCGTAACTAAGCAACAGTTCTATCGCAGATAAATAGTATTTTTTAGCCTCATCTATATTGTTATCAACTCCTATCTCGTATTTAGCCTTAAGATAATATTGTCTACTCATATAAGCATATAAATGTTCAAGAGAAATATTTGAGTTCTTATAAAACTCAATTAAGTCTTTATAATACTCAATGATTTCTAGAGGTAAATTCTTACATCCT
>ODAI013421549.1_pt1 | contig 12304 bp, 8 predicted proteins | sample 1539321 | NCBI WGS metagenome assembly ODAI01 (sample SAMN02144231, study PRJEB22623) | gut metagenome | biome: sheep rumen | host: Ovis aries | place: New Zealand
AGCGAGCCTTTAGAATCAATACTACGGAGAGCCCCGGACTTACTTCATGTGTAATGAATAGCCGCATCAGAAAATGCCTTATCTCTCACGCTCTTGCTTTTCATCTCCCTGACAGGTATAATGAAAAGCATCAAAAGGCTTACACGCTATAAAAGGAGATTAGTATGAGCAAGAAAAATCTTATCGTCGGCCAGTCCGGCGGTCCTACGGCGGTCATCAACAGCAGTCTGTACGGTGTAGTTGCGGAAGGATATGCACATCCGGACAAGATTGAAAAGGTATATGGAATGGTCAACGGAATCGAGGGCTTCCTGGAGGGTCGTATCCTTGATTTTGCCGAGGCATTGCCGGGTGATTCCCTGAAAGACCTGACGCACACTCCGGGTGCTTATCTGGGAAGCTGCCGCTGCAAGCTGCCTGAATCCCTGGAGGATCCGATGTATCCGGCTATCTTCAAGAAATTTGAAGAACTGAATATTGGCTGGTTCTTCTACATCGGCGGAAACGATTCCATGGATACGGTGAGCAAGCTGTCACGCTATGCGGCTCAGATCGGAAGCGACATCCGCGTGATCGGCGAGCCGAAGACCATCGACAATGATCTGGTCATGACGGATCATACGCCGGGTTACGGCAGTGCTGCTCGTTATGTAGCGGAAACCGTCCGCGAGATCATCCTGGACGCCAATGTATATGAGAAGAAATCCGTCACGATCCTGGAGATCATGGGACGTCACGCAGGATGGCTTACAGCAGCCGGTGCGCTGGCCCGTAAGTACAAAGGCGACAACCCGATGCTGATCTATCTTCCGGAAACCTCCTTTGATCAGGATGCTTTCCTTGCGAAGGTTACGGAATGTCTGGAAAAGAACTGCAATGTCGTCGTCTGTGTCTCTGAGGGTATCCATGATGACAAGGGTACTTTCATCTGCGAATATGACAGTTCGGTCGGCGTGGACAATTTCGGTCACAAAATGCTGGCAGGCTGCGGCAAGTATCTGGAGAATCTTGTTCGGAGCAAGCTGGGCGTCAAGGCACGTTCTGTCGAATTCAATGTAAGCCAGCGTTGTTCCGCTTCCATGCTTTCCAAAGCAGACCAGCAGGAAGCCATCATGGCAGGCCGTTTCGGCGTCAATGCTGCTCTGGACGGCGTTACCGGAAAGATGGTTTCCTTCGTCCGTGTCGAGGAAGATGGAGCTGTTTCCATGGAATGCGGTCTGGAAGATGTGAACCTGATCTGCAATGAAGAGAAGCCGGTCCCGGCAGAATGGATCTGCGCTGACGGTACTGATGTGACGGATGACTTTATTCGCTACGCTTCCCCGCTCATTCAGGGAACCGTCGAAGTTCCGCTTGGGGAAGACGGACTGCCGAGATTCGTTTCGAGAAAATAGCCAATAACCACACAGTAATTGCAATATTAACAAAGAGGCTTGTCTGCACAGCTTGCTCCTTCGATAACAAATGTCCCCCAGCAACTGCGGCATGAACAGGTAGGCTTGTCTGTACGATTTGTTTCTTTTGGAAATTAATAACCCGTATTTCTGCGAAGGCAGAAATACGGGTTTTATTATTTCAATAAAAAACGTCTGATCGGAAATCAGAAGGTGATATACGTTTTTCCTGTCATTCCATATTCAGCAGCTTCTGTATAGAAATCCTCCCCTTCTGTATTGCCAAGCCACCATACTGTCGGTACGGTACGTGCAATATTTCTAAGGCTGCTGCTGACACGGATGAGGATCGTATTCTCACCTGCCATCACGGCATCACTGATATCCGCTTCGGCAGTATCCATATTGACGGGAATCCTGATCTCGTTTACTTCCACACTAGCGGTTCCATAATTGAAGCTGCCTGCATGAAGGATGACGGGTGTTCCCTGCTGCCAGTCTTCCGGCATTTCAAAGGTCGTTGTGTATGTTCCGATACCGGATACATCTTCTCCGACAGCTACGATATCTTTCCAGGGCAGGAGCTCTTCCAAAACGCCTGCATCAATGTCAGTATGGACTGTCTCGTAGCTCACTTCCTTTGTCGTGACTCCGGTATCTTCGTTTGTTTCGGTTCTCTCTGTCTGTTCGCCGGGTGTAAACGAATCCACCACCAGATTCCAGCGGGCGAGTTCCACTTCTGACGTTTCTGCAGGAGCTTTCACGTCCTCGGCGGTTCCTTCTGTCAGCACATACACGGCTGTTTCCCCAGGAGCAAGCTCCACATTCAGTATCGTCTTGCCATTCTCCGCGGACACCCCGGATGCTGCCGCTGCTTCACCGGACCAGGTATCCAGAAGATACGCCGCACGCTCTCCATCCAAGCTGATCTGTGCCGTGCAGCTCTCTTCATTTGTGTACATATAGTTATAAACATAAAGATAAACCGTATCATCTGCCTTACGCATGGCCGTGAGGATCTCCGCATTCGGTTCTGCATACGCAGCGTTTGCTTCAATTCCCAGTCCTTTAAGCGCTTCCATTACTTCATCGGCAGATTCTGCAACAGCTGTATTCGGAAGAGCTTTGATCTGATCGACTACCTGCGCAAGTTCCTCATCCTTGCCATCATTGCTTCCGGTTACGGAGGCTGCCTGCGTGTTTACCTTCTGTACGACAGGGGCAAAGGTTTCATCAACGTTGATGTCTTCGGTTACGTTGTTGACGAAAACAACGGGAAGTCCTGCTTCTGCTGCCGCAAGAAGGGTCTGGGCGGATTCAAGAGGAAGTTCATCTTCCATAATGATCACTGCCTGATACTCAACGCCTTCAGTGGTCAGCTTCCCGTCTTCGATCTCAAATCCACAGTCATTTAATACCAGCGGAGATACATATTCATATGTGAATCCGGCATTTTGCAGATCCATGTTTTTCCAGTAGTAGCCTTCGTTGTTATGTGTTCTGTTACCGCTGACCTCACCAACAAACAGGCCGTTATTGACGAGATAATCCGTCCGAAGCATCAGAAGATCAATCTTTGCCTTGCCCTGTTCCAGCACCTTCTGAATACGGGAGAGATTGGCATTTACTTCCGGATAGTCCGCAAAGCCTGGCTGCCTTTCATTAAATCTTTCGGAAATCAGATCTGACATTCCTTCATAGCCAGGCCAGAAAACATTCCCTTCAGGACCGTATGCGCAGGAATACCCATGAACCACGGTTTTCTGAATACCGCCAGCGAACTGCAGATAATCCATCTGACGATAGTACCCATTATTGTATAAATAGTTAGTAAAAATATCAGCACCTGTCTCAGAAGAGAATCTTTTATTGTAGAGATGCGCTGCCCCGGAAAACATTCTGTAGGCATCAAGCTCGTTTCCAAACTCAAATGACTCTGTTTCAAGATAGTCAATGGAATTGACGGTCTGGGTCATTTCCAACGCTTTACCATAGGAAGGCTCGGCACGCAGCTTCATGTTTTTGGTATGAAGCCAGTCAGAAATTACCTGAAGGCAGTTTTCTTCATACAATTCCGTTGCGGTCTGATAAAAGTCTCTCCGCAGATCATCCACTTCGATATCAGTTTCTTCGGTTGTCTCAAACACATAATTAAGCCTCATTCCCAATGAATCCAGGTCATCCGGTGTGTCTGAGATCAGCAGCGGAAGATATTTTTCCAGATCATACCCTCGTCTCGTATTGAACTGGTCCAGCATGTCCGCACACCAGAGATTGCGCGTTGTGTTTTCGCCTTTTACGCAGAGTTCAAGAGAATCCATATACATCCCGCATTCGTCGATCTGATCGATAATCTCCTGGACATCCTCCGTCAGAACAGAATTATTCCAGTAGTCAATGAATGTCTCCGCGCCTGTCCTGTCATAGTAGTTGATGGTATAGTTGACTCCGGAGACAGAAGCAGTATAGCTTTCACTGGTTCCATACTGGTAGAAAGCAAGAAGCAGATAATCGCCTTCTGCATCAGCCGTAAAATCAATGGTATATGTACCATCTTTTTCCTCTGCCAGGTTAGTCACAGATTTCGCATTGTTGATATCAAGAACGGTCTTTGTCTCCGCATCTCCCCAGGATACGACCGGGACTGCAAGTACGCTCACCAATGTCTGCACGGATGCTTCTCCTGGAAGAGCACACATCGGAAGCTCCCCCGTGTATGAGGCCGGACCCTCTGCATCTTTCAGTTCCACTGTCCTATATCCCAATTCCTGAGAAGCACTCTGATCATCGGGGGTAATCACATTGGCAGGCAGATTTGCAGTGGCCCAGTATGTCCCTCCGGTCATACTGACACTCATGCCATATTTCTGACACTCTTCTATGATCAGCTTACTGTCATGGATCCATTCCGGAGAGCCCCAGCCATAGGTTGCATCGTCAAGAATCTCTGCCTCTGATGTCAAAGTAACAAACTCAACTCCGCCGTATCCGGCATCATAGAGATCTTTGATCGCTTCCTTCAGTGTCTCGTCCGTGTGGGATCCTTCCGCCAGCCACCATCTTGCATATGGACGGTATTTCGTCTCTGTTTCTCTGTACTGGGACGAGATCTGTTCTCTCTGGCTGGCGGCTTCTTCCCCCATAACGGCATATGTTCCCATAGAACCCGCAGTCAGTGCAGTTGTAAGCAAGGCAGCAATAAAACGGCTTTTGTTTTTCATCCTGATACCTCCCTTTGTTTTTGATATAACCATTGTAGGATCCGGCCGGAAGTCTTTCAATGATACAATCCTTTTATTTTGTTATGTATCCTTTTACCATCGTGTTTTTGTATAGTACCGGCCTTGTCTTTTCCATCAAAGAGGTATAGAATGAAAAAAACTCCATTCAACGAAAGGAGCAGCCTATGTCACTTATCAAAACCATTCTCCTGGATGATGATTATCTGGTACTCAAGGATCTGCGTTCCATGATCGACTGGAAAGCTCTCGGCTTTTCGATCGAGGGGACTGCTTCCACTGGCAAAGCGGCTCTCCGTCTTGCCTCTGACTGCAAGCCTTCTCTTGTGATCACCGATATTTCCATGCCTGTTATGGATGGTTTTGACTTTACAGAAACTCTGCGCCATGCTCATCCCGATGTGTACATTATTTTCATCACATCTTATGCTGACTTTGATTATGCCAAAAGAGCGATTGGACTGGGAGTTCAGGATTACATTCTGAAAAACGAGATCACACCAGAAGTTCTGACCCGGAAGATGTGTACTGTTCGTGAACGGATCCGGCATACAGAAAAAAACACACAGCTAAACCTGCGCAGCGAACTGGCATTGTATTTTAAGAACATAAGAACGGGATTACCGGACAGATTGACGGATCAGCCCATGTTTTTCCTTGTCTTTTCCCGACAGCTGCCCTTTGAAAAACTGAAAGCACATTATTCCCGGACAGAACATGCTGGACAGCTTCTATATGATTCTTTGTCGGATCGGGTTTTTCAGAAATATCCTTCCAGTCTCTTGTTCGCCATCGATCATATGGTCATCGCGGGATTCCTCCCCTCGGAAGCAGGTTCCCTGTCTTTTCCATCTTCCGTTCAACGAATAACGCGGAGCCTAACGGAGGAACTGACAAATACGGATGACGGAAAGTTTCTGTGCTTTTTCCTGCCGAAAGTCATTCCTTTATCCCGTTTCCGGGAGTCTTTCCGGTCTTTTGCTCCGCAAATACGATTCTACTGCCTTTTCCCAGGCGATAGATTCGTTTTCCCGATGGATAATAACGCCTCTTTTGTTCCGGAAAACCTTCCCTTCAACTATGGAACACTGACTGATGTCCTGACCCAATCAGGCTCTTTTTTTGATGCTCTGCAAGAGTATACCGCCAGACTTTCAGAAAACCGGGATGCAGAAAGTTTTCTGATGCTCTTCCATAATCTTTCTCTTCAGCTCGAAGAATTGACCGAAGGGTTTATCTCCATGTCGAAACCGTTTCTGTTCCATGACAAGGAGGATTTCTGCGCCTGTTTTCAGGATCTGATTCGGAAATGGCAGAATACAAAAAAAGTAAACCAGATCCCCTCCTGCTCCCCTGTCGTTGAAAAAGCAATACAGTTCATCCGAAAGAACTACGGTGACCGCCTTCTGACCATCAACGTCATCGCGGATACGCTGCAGATCAGTCCCAGCCGGCTGAGTGTACTTTTTAAAAAGGAATCCGGACAGACCGTCAACGAATACCTGACAGGCGTACGGATCCGGCAGAGCATCTATCTTCTGGAAAACACAAATATGCGAATCTATGAGGTTGCCGAACATGTGGGCTACAAATCTTCGCAATACTTCAGTCAAGCTTTCCAGCAGAAAACCGGAAAGAAGCCCATTGATCTGCGCAGACGATCCGGAAAATGAGGTTCAGAATGAAAATGTCGCTGCATTCCCGCCTGTCACAAAAGCTGTTTAAACAATACGTAACGGTATATTCAAGGATTTTTGTGATTCTGGCTCTGGCTGTTTTAAGCGGGAGCCTCTTCATCATTCAGAAAAACACTTCTCGCAATGTACGTACAAGTATGTCCGCCATACTGGACACTCTGACTGCCTTCCAGGATTCTCTGTATCAGAAATCCGTTTCTTTTTCATCGGATGAGCTTCTGCGGCAGGATCTGGAGGTTTTTCTGACCGATGGGACCTCTTCTTCCCGCTCGAAAGTGTGTCTTGATCTGCGCTCTCTGACATCGGCAGATTCTTCCCTGTTCTTTATCTCCGTGGAGCTGCCTGATGGTACGACTCTCGGAACCGCCGGAGCAAATTCAGAAAGTTTTCTCCGGTTTATCCAAAGCAGGGATGAGTATGCTGATCTTACCGTCAGAAACACTTCTCTTCTGTCTTCCTTTTATGACAAGAGTGTTCTGTCTGACTATACAGCAGCGGAAGCATCCGTACTGTCCACGAACGAGTATCTTCCTTCTTCTTTTTGTCTGTATTATACGAGAGTCATCCTGTCCGGACATTCCGTAATGATGACATTTATGTTCGATGTATCCGCTTTGATCCGTTCCTGTCTGGTCGAAAGCGATGCGCTTGACGGGCTCTTTCTCTATAACAGCAGAAATACCTGTGTGTGGCAGTATCTGAAAAAAACGGTTTCCTGCAATGTACCCGATCGGTTTTCTCTTCTAACTCCTTCCAATGGCATACTGCTCAGGGATGGCTACTATTATCTGAAAAACGATTATTCATCCATTTATGCAGTCGGCTTTGTATCCATATTCACACTGCTATGGCAGATCCTGGTGCTGCTTATCATTCTGATCCTGCTGTATATTTTTCCTCTCGTGATCGCGCTTTTTTATCTGTTTCCGGTAAATGAACGGATGCTTTCACCCCTGTATCAGCTTAATGAAGGGATTTCCTCCTTTTCCATCGGCAGTGAAATCCCTGCACCGATCCGGAGCGGAGACGAAATTGAAGATCTCAGCCGGTCTTTTCAACAAATGGCTCTGAACATCAACAACCAGGCGGCAGAACTGACCGCCCAGGAGCATGAAAAGGCACTCACGTATTACAAGCTGATGACAACACAGCTGGATCCTCACTTTATATACAACACAATGAATATCATCAATATTCTGGCTCGTCAGCAGGATTATGAGGGAATCATCAAAGTCAATACAGCTCTCACCCGGGTTCTCCGAGAACGTTTGAACACCCAGAACACAACCTTTTCACCTGTTAATGAGGAAATAAGGACCTTAGAGCAGTATCTGCTGATTATGGATTATCGCTATCACCAACAAGTGGCTGTCGATTTTGAGATTGATGAGGAAATCCAAGAGGAGCTGATTCCCAAAAACATTCTTCAGCCTCTGGTCGAAAACGCCTATTATCATGGGCTTGTGAAAACGGACGGGAGTATTTCCGGAAATATAGGCATCTTCATCTATTCGGACCAGGAAGGGATCATTATTGAAGTCAGTGATGATGGTTCCGGATTTGATACGGACTATCTCGCCTATCTTAAAGCTCATAATTTTCAATCTCCGTATAAACCAAAAAAAGACACCCATATCGGAATCGAAAATATCCATCAGCGGCTGTCTTACCTGTATGGCGACAGATTTTCCATGGATATCCTGAGCGATCCTGATCAGGGTGCCACATTTATTCTTTCATTGCCGTATGTCAAAAAGAATCCAGATATTCTGTGATAAATTGCTGAAACCCTTTCTCATCCAGGGAAGGATTTTCTTTTTTGCATAGAACATGGATTTGGTCTTCATCCAGGAGCAGCTGCTTTGGATCTGACAAAAATGATACCAGTTTTTCCCTTTGTCCCGTATGATCCACAAGGACTCCTTTCAGAAAATAGCTCTGCGGTTGCTCCGACAAAGGATTTCCTTCTACATGGTTCAACAGAGCATAAAACAGAAACAATGGATCCAGTGATAGGGACGGAAGTCCGTAGGCCGCCGCAAGTATCCCTGTCGAAAAACATTCCTCTACGTTGATGGGGAGATCAATACTGAACAGCCTGATGTTCTTTTCTTTTTCCGCATTACGTATGCCAGCGATTACTCCATCGGGAACATTTGATCCCTTGGTTCCTGCTATCAGGATGCTGTCCATTTCTGGGTAAGCAGCGATCAGAGTTTCGGTCAGAGTTTCCGCATCCTGCCATCCCTGAATGGCACGGACGGTATGAAGGATTTCCATACCCGGACAATCTTTCAATGCATCGCTTATCCCTTTTTCTCTTTGCATACATGTTACATTCCATCTTTCTTCGGAAAACAGCACAGTCTTTCTGAAGCCCATGTCATAGGCTTTTCTAAGCGCTTCCGAACCAGTCTGTTCCTCCATCTCTCCTGTATTTCCGATATAGTATTCAGAGGATTCACAGAGAGAACGGATATCATCATCCTGTATCTGCCATAAAAAAACGCCCCAGTGTACCTTTGCTTCTTCGCAGATTCCACATACTGTCGGGAGAATCTTTTCATCTGACGTAAAAAGCATCAGACCATCGATCTCCTGTCCAATCAGTTCTCTCACACTTTCTGTCTCCGGGATATCCCATCTTCCTTCAAGGATTGTAACCGGAAGGATAGTCTCGGCAAAATGCAGATTGAAGTACAACTGAGAAAAAGTATCCTCTGTAGAAGAAATACCGACAATACCAATCCTAAAGATTGACTCTTCACTTTTTGCTTCCCTTGCATAGGAAGTATAACAGATTACCAATATAAAAATATACAAAACATGTAGTATTGTTTTTTTCATCTGTTCATATCTCTTTATGGTAAATTAGCTATATTTTCGTTTTGAGCCCGGCTAATCGAAAGAAAAGACAATCACGGTGTACAAACCGATTTCTGAACAGTTCTTTACAGCTCTAAATAATTAACTTGCGAAAGATGTGCGGGATTTCAAAAGCATTTTACAGTGTCTGATCCTGATTGTCATGCGCCTTTTTGAGGGCTTTTTTGGAAGTAAAACCGGTTAGAATCATGAATAGTAAAACACCTCCAACTGTAATAAAGATTGAAATAAACTGGGAGGTGGAAAGACTTCCTATGGTTCCTCTTTCCAGATCTCCCCGGAGGAATTCCATCAGAAATCTTCCGATTCCGTAAAAGATCAGATAGGAGGCGGCTACCTGGCCGTCTTTTGTTTTGTGCCTGGAGATCCACAGCAGCAGGAAAAAGTGCAGCAGGTTCAACAGGCTGGAGTAAACCTGTGTGGGAATCAAGGGCACACCGTTTGGGGCAAATTCGGATTCGTGGAAAGTAAGCGCCAAGTGAGAAGTTGTTTCTTTCCCATAGCAACAGCCGGCAAGGAGGCAGCCGATGCGTCCGACACACTGCGCGATGGCGATGGAGGGCATGGCGAGATCAAAGTACGCCATAAACGGAAGATCGTGCCTTCTGCAGTACAGCCATCCGCCGAAGGTTCCTCCGATGATCCCGCCGTAGACTACAAAGCCGTCGGCAAAGTGCAGCAGATAGTCTACAGGATCATGAAGCACATACTTCCATTCCGTGATCAGAAAAAGCAGTTTGGCTCCTGCGAAGCCGAATACTGCGCACCAGATGACCAGCGCAAAGACATGCTCATATCGGAGACGGAGCTTTCTCGCACGGTATTCAGTTGTCAGGTAGGCTGCGATGACAGCCAGGCCCAGCATCAGACCATAGCCATAGATCGTGAATGGGCCAATCGTGAGAAGTTCGTTTTTCATGTTCCAATGAATCCTTCTAAAATAGATCGTCTTGTATTACTGTTGATTCACACTTTCATTCTGATGTATCCGTAAATATCGCGACCTTCTGCTCTTCTTTACGGAGCAATATCGTTCCAAGATTGTTTTACCTTAATCTTTCCATCCGCCAGCTCAGATTTTGCAGATAGATTTCGCTTTCGGGCTTGTTCTGCCGCAATCTGCAATGCTTGCTTTTCTATTACGGGAAGTTTTGATTTTTGTTATGGTTGTCGCGTAAAGGACTTAACGACCTGCTCGAGGAGTGCTTTATTGATTTCTTCGGAATTTGAAGAGTATTCTTCTCCTTCACCGCAAATATCCAAGCCAAAGAGTTTCCTGTTTTCTTTGATCAATCTGTCGAAAACAGTCTGTAACATAAGCTGAAGCTCTGTAAAAGTCATATCACCCTGGCTCCAGTTAGTCAGGAGCTCGTTTGTATTCAAAATGTCTTTATCAATGGAGAGATATACAGGAAGCAGCCGATCGGATGACTTTTTTTCCTGAATAAGACTGTCCATATATGATTCCAGTATTCTGGAAAGATCTTTCTTTTCGGTCCTGGCTGTGGAAAGCATTTCCCGACTTATAAAGAGGACTCGTTGTTTCAAATCTTCATCCACAGTCTGGTAATCCTCTTCTGAAGGTCCGATCAGGATGACCCGGTGCAGATGGGGATTTTCCGACAGAACCGACGCGATCCAGCCGCCGCATGACAACAGCCCCCCGAAAGCGGGAGGCTGCATATCTGTATGGTTGTCAAACACGATCAGATCAAAAGCGTCTTTTATAAAATCGGTCCAGATCCGGGTCATATAGTGATAATTTCCGGAATCGACGAAATGAATTCGTGTTTCTTTAAAAGGAAGAAGCCTTTCTTTTATTGTCTGTATTGCCTCGTCATCACAGTAGCAGTTCGTTCCTTCAATGTCTCTGCACTCGATCCTCTGCAGATTTTCTCCCTTCAAATGCATGGATTCATATGCTCCGGAGAAGTTCATAATGACGATATTTTTCGTTTCCTGACTCAAACCTTCAATCCCTCCAGATGATCAATATCCTGTTTGATTTCCGATTTGCAATTCTCAATCCTTCAATCTCTTCAGATGATCAACATCCTGGTTGATTTCCGATTTGCAATTCTCAATCCTTCCATTCTTCCAGATGATCATCGTCTGTTTTGAATTCGGATCCTGCTGTGTGGTCTCCGGGAGCATCCCAGGCAGAATTCTCATGACCGGAATAAGAGCCTTCCACAGATAAGGAGGTCTCGCCCTCTCCGTTTTCTTCTGTTTTCGGTCCGTTTTTCTTGAGGATCATGTAGAACACGATATCGACGATTCCGTTGATCAGAAAGACTACGCCGGAGAAGATCACAGTCTGTTTTACTTTTGAAAACGGATTGATAAGAATGATCAGGCCAAGGATTACGCATACAAGTCCTGTAATCAGAAAAGCGGTCCAGTACTGGCTGTTGCTTTTGCGAAGCTTCTGCGCGGAGCGGAGCAGCCAGATACTGTCGATCAGGATCAGCGAGCCCAGCAGCTGCGGAAGCAGACGTACGACGATCTGTGGATTCGTGAACAGGAACAGTCCGAGGACCAGAACGATCACGCCGGAGAGCATATTGAAGACAGTCGTCTCCGTTTTCTCCATCAGGAAAAGAATGATATTATAAAGTCCTGTCAAAATGAGCAGGAGTCCGAATACGACTTTGCAGATGACATTTACGGTCTGAACCGGAAAGAATGCGAGGAACAGACCAACTATTATAAAGAAAACAGCAGATGCAAGTTCTGTTTTCAAAAAATTGACGATCTTTTTCTGCATGTAAATCTCCCTTCTTAAATGGCGTTGCTGAACGAATTCTGGGAATCAGGTTAAATGCTCCTTATATTATACCTATTCCCATATAGAAAAGCAAGCAGGGAAGAAAATTCCGATATCTTTGAGGAACAACAAAAAACCTCGAATCAATCGAGGTTTTTAAGAGGTGCCACCCGGATTTGAACCGGGGATAGAGGTGTTGCAGACCTTTGCCTTACCACTTGGCTATGGCACCATTATTATTTGTCTTCGCATCTCATGCGAAATGACTCCAAGGGGATTTGAACCCCTGTTACCGCCGTGAAAGGGCGGTGTCTTAACCGC
>ODAI010373914.1_pt1 | contig 12303 bp, 2 predicted proteins | sample 1539321 | NCBI WGS metagenome assembly ODAI01 (sample SAMN02144231, study PRJEB22623) | gut metagenome | biome: sheep rumen | host: Ovis aries | place: New Zealand
AGTTTATTGTATTGGCTGTAATAATAAATTTATCCCCGCTAATAATCAAACCGTAAATATATGTGTTACCATTAGAGGTAATATTATTATTTGTTATTACTGCATTGTTGGAATTCTTGAAATCTACAGAATAAATAGTATCAAAATCACCAACAATCTCACCATATTGAACAGTCACATTGTTACTATCAAATGTTACTCCATCAGATTCTTCAACTACAATTCCTTCACTAAGAGGGAATGAAACATAATTCCATGAACCTGCAGGAATTTCTACCCAAGGAACAAATGAAGATGCTAAATCCAAAACAAATTTATTTCCAGTAATGAGAGTATTATTGGTGTTAAAAATGAAAACTGCATTATTGATAGCAGTACCATTAGTGTCACCCTGAAAATCAACATCGTTTTCAACAATTGAAACATCACCAGCGCCATTCACATAAATTGCAAAAGCGTTCTCATCAGTGTTTCCAACAATATTTATAAAGTTACCTTCCACATCAACATTAGACTCATTACCAGCAATATGAATACCTTTACCCTGAGTAGCTATAGTATTATTAAAGACAGTAGCATTACCTTTTATAATTTTAACACCTACAGATTCAACACCGAATCCTTCCCAAACAGTTTCATTACCCACTTCAGAAGAGGTTAGGACAATACGACTTTCTTTTAAAGTTAAGTTAGTTCCTCTGTATGCAAGACCAGTAGTATAATTTCCCTTTAACATGATAGTAGCATTCTCCACATAGCTTTTAACATCTCCCAGTGACATACCGAAAACATTGTATGCTTCACCAGTGATTTCATTATCGGAATAGTCAACAGTGGTATTTTGACCGTTCATACCTGAGTAAATACCATATGCTGAAGTTTTAGCAGTCACATCAATGACGTTATCATATACATAACCATTGGCAGGACCTTCAATATCTATACCGTTTGCATAATAATCTCCGACGGAGTTGATTTTGTTACTTGATATAGTGAAGTTTTCACCAGTGATAATTAAACCATATATGTAAGAGTAACCAGTAGAATTAATTTCGTTTTTAATAATTGCTGCATTGCTAGTATTTTTAAAGTCGACAGAATAGATTGTATCGTAAGCACCAGAAACATTTGAATATGTAACATTTACTTCATTATACTCAAAATACACACGATTAGAATTAGCAATTACTATACCTTCACTGAGAGGTGAACTAACCCAAATACCACTACCTGCAGGCTCTTGAGCCCAGCCTACTGGAAGGGAAACAAGTTTTGCATTAATTTTGTTGCCCCTGATTTCAGCATCATATGTATTTGATATGCGAACAGCATTGTTGACATATCCAACACTGTTGCCCACATAATTAATTACAGAATCAATCAAATTAAAGTCGTTTACATAATATACTTGAACAGGAATAGAATCAATTCCACTCATATCATCAGTAAAATCGATTTTTAAATCAGAAAGAGTTACATTTGAAATATATTTATCATCACCACCATCAGCGCCTGTAACAAATACGGAGTTAACACCTTTGGTTTGAATTATTGTAAATCCTTTAAGAATAACATTGCTGGAATAAATTTGAATGTCAGGATTGTTTAAAATAGCATCATTACCGGTTAAAGTAATACTACGATTAACGGTTAAGTTTAAATTGTCAAAAGTGCCGTTGAATACCAATTCATCAGCAGTCACAGTTACTTTAATTTTACCTGATTCATCAATATAATCATTAATATTGGAACTGTTTACAACAGCACTTGTACCGAGAACTTCATCAATTTCATCTGCACTTGCTTGTGAAGTATCTTCATCTAAAGCAAGTGGTTCTTCGATGTTTGTTTCATCATCAATAGCTATCACTTCCGCATTAACATCATCACTTGCAAAAGTTGCACTTAATGACAACAATACGACAGAAAGCATTATTAATGAAATTAATAAACTTTTTGCTTTAATAATTACACCTCGTTTAATATATATTAAATAATGACATAGTCTTGTAAAAATTATATAATTGACTATACATCTATAAATATATAATAAACAATATTTAAATGTAATTAAATTAGTATTGAAAAAAAAGTAAAATAAAGATTAAAAATCTTTATTTTTTAATTTTAATTGTATTTTTTATAGCACATCCGGCATAGCTGGAAGTTATTGTGTATTTGCCAACCTTTAAATTTTTAATGGTAAGTGTGGCAACACCTTTTTTATTGGTTTTTGCAGAATATTTCTTGCCTTTAATCTTAAATGTAATTTTTTTCTTTTTGACTGCCTTACCGTTTTTGTTGACGACTTTTACTGAAAATTTGATCTTTTTAGCCTTTTTCTTTACAATGTTTTTAGCGGTTAAAGTGGATTTGACTGTTATTTTATTTGAAATTGAAAAACTTCCGTAATTAGCGGTGATTGTGTATTTGCCAACACCCAGTTTAACTGAATAGGTTGCATAACCTGAACCATCAGTTTTGACATATTTAGTTTTTCCATTCACTTTAAAAATAACTGTTTTTCCAGCACCGATAGCTTTTCCATTTGTGTCGAATATGCGTACCTTATATTTTATAGTGTTTCCATAGTAAACTGAATAGTCCTTTCCGCCAGTCATTGGATTTACAATAAGAACGCTGAGTGCGGATGATGTATTTTCATTATATTTACCCTGGGCAGGTGAAGTGACAAATACTGTATATGAACCTCCCTTAACATTTCCAGGCAATACAACTTCACCATTTGCATTTGTAGTGACTGAATAAGTGACAGTGCCAATTTTAATGGATGCTTTTTTATTGGCCATTATATCACCATTTGAATCTTTTAAAATTGCTACAGGGCTTTTTGTATAAACATTCGAGTAGATATCTATGAATACATCGAGTCTAGGTAAAACTGTCATGTTGGTGAAAACGCTTATATCATTATAATTGATTAAACCGCTTAAGTCTGCACGTACTTTATAATCTGCCAAATCTACTGAAGCTGGAAGTTCATAAACCACTTTCGCAATGCCATCATTACCTGTTTTTGCAGTTCCCATTACGATATCACGACCTCTCACCATATTAAACTTAACTGTTACACCATTGACAGGATTTCCTAATGGATCCAGTATTTTCAACTGTACCTGTTGAGTGTCACCCTGAATCATGCTGAATGAATCGAATACAACAACATAATCTGCCTTTTCAATTGTAAACTGAATTGGAAATACGGATGCCTTATAATTCTCCTTGAACAGTTGTGCATTAAATGCATATGCTGCAGCACCATAGGAATAGTCAAATGAATATGTAAAGCTTGATGTGCCATTTACAATATCTGATTGGCCGATCAGCTGATTATCGCCATCGAAAAATTTAACATATCCTCCATTGAACTCATCCCCAAATGTTACATTGAATTGACCATCGCCCAGATATTTAATGGTGCCCACATTAATTTTTGGAGCATTGGCGATGAATTTGTAGTTATTGGAAACTGTGTTTTTATCGGAACTGTTAACTGCCTTATTGGCATAACCCACTTCACAGTCCAGATAATTATCATCGATAATATTGTTTACTGCTTCATCATCACAAGAAACGGCATATCCTAAAACTGCCGTAATTTCATTTGATAACACATTATTGTAAGTGGAATTTGCCTTAAGAGAAATTCCGGCATTTCCATAACCGATACTGTCCAGATTGGTGATTGTTATAGGTTCGCCGGTACTGTTGGTGTGAATCTTATTTAATGTTATCTGGTTGTGGTTACCGTTTGAGAAGAGAATTCCATAAGCGAAATTGCCTTTGGCTCTTACATCATTTTTAGATACAACATTGTTGCTGGAATCATATCCTAAAATTCCATAAATCACCTGTGAGTTTTGGTTAAGGATATTGTTGGTTACAGTGGATTGCTGAGACATTTCAAAGTAAATACCATATGATACTCCGGATTTGATGACTATGGTGTTGTTGTCGACCAGAGTATTTTCTGATTCATCACCTATTATGATTCCTTCTGCACAGTATGATCCGTCAAGTGTGATTTTATTTCCTATGAATTTATTGTCACTAGCTCCCTGACCTAACGGAGCATTGTGGCCAGTATAATATCCCAATACGCCCATACCATAAATATAATTATCATTACCTTTTACATAAACTGTATTTTTCAAAAAGGTATTGTTGTGACTGTTATAGTATAAATCAATTCCCACAAGTGAGTTTTGAGAAGATTCATTACCAATTGTTGAGTATGATTCGTTTAATTTAGAGGTAACATTCACATTATTGTCTGAAACAACATTATTTGATGAGTATAATAATAGTATTCCATATGTTTGATAAATTTCAGATACAACATGCGCATTGCCTGTGGAGTATTCTGTTCCGTAAGAAGTACCGTTTATTACAAGCTCTTCACCATCAATACAGTAGGATTTACCGTCAATAACAAGTTCATTACCGTCAATGCAATAAGATCTTCCGTCAATGACAAGCTCATTGCCGTCAATGCAATATGTAGATCCGTTTATTACAGTTTCAGTGTTGCCGATAGGATAGCTTACGCCGTCGATTATCAGGACATTATTATTTATACTGTAAGCCCTTCCATCAATGACAAGTTCTTGCCCGTCAATACAGTAGGATTTGCCGTCAATAACAAGCTCATTGCCATCGATACAGTAAGCCTTACCGTCAATGACAAGCTCATTGCCATCTATGCATTTTTCAGGAGAAAACTTATATGCCTCCCCGGTACCGATTGTTGTGATTCTATTGTTAGTGAATGTGCAGTCTTCAGATTCATAACAGAGCAGTGTGAAAGTTAAAAAGTCCCCTTCACTTTCTAATGTATTATCGATGACTTCAACACCTGTTGATGCCAACACATATATTGCATAAGCCGCCTTTGGATCAGCCACTCTAATATTATTATTGGATATTCTAACACCTGATGCCTCGTTGACAAAAATTCCCCATGCATTTACCCTTTCAACCTCTTCATTAATTATTTTCAAGTTTTCGACAAATACATTGCCGCAGGTTATCTTGAAAGTGGAATCATAAAATATTGGATTCTCACCAGTTATTTTAACTCCTTTGGTGACATATATCACTTCATTGTTGAAACTTCCTCTGAAATTTAAAATGTCCCCGTCCTTAACTTCTGATGTCAATCCACCGTTTGCATCAATGTATGTTCTGATATTTTCAGATGTGATGTTGAGAACTGTTCCTTTGTAGATATATGTAGGTTTGGATGTGTCAATGACTCCTGATGGAGTACCCACCAGTTTTCCATGAGCAATGTTATCTTCTATGATTGAAGTGTCAGCCTGGACGCCAGTCGCATCGATAGCATATTTGTTACCAGTTATAACATCATTGAATCTTACTGTAACATGTGAAGGCATTCTTTTATTACTTAATTTTTCGATTAAAATACCTACACCTGATTTGGAAGTGACATTGTTGTTTTCCACAATCAATCCATGACCTTCATCTTTTTGATATATTCCGGAACCTGACTCTGTAAATACAATATTGTTTTTGACAACAACATTAGAACCGCCGGCAACGATTCCCCTTCCTTTTGATGTGGCATTCACGAAGTTATGTTCTACCACTGAATTGTCGATAGCTGATATTCCGGCACCAGTTGAAATAATCTTAGCGTCAATGATCTGATTATCAGTCACGATTGAATTATATGATGCCACAATACCATATTCCCCACCGGTTTCAACACCTGGATGTGTGTAATCTGCACCGGTGAGATTTATAATCTTATTTCCAGTTATGACATTGCCGCTACCTGCTGTTGAAACACCTCTGTAACCGCCAACAACAGTATTCAAATTAACTGTATTGTTGTTTCCCATTACCTGGATACCGTATGCCCATGAGGTAGGCAATACGTTATAGTGAACATAATTATCATAAATGGTGTTGAAATTGGAATTTCCACCTTTAATCGGACCTCCGGAATAACTTGACAGATAAATACCATTTGCGTCATCAGCCTCCACGTGATTGTGTGAAACTTCATTATAATGAGAACCGCTTAAAAGCATAGGAGGAGTTGATCTTGAAAAACTTCCATGACCATAAGTGACCCCATAAGCCTTTAAATTATTGTTAAGTATTTTATTGTAATTAGCGCCATTGGCAACGCAAATACAATATGAAGATTGTCCAGTGTTTTTTATAGTACAACCCTGAATGATACAGTTGCTTGCAGAGTTTAGAAAAATACCATAGGTTTCCTTATTCGTATTTTCAATATTAAGATTAGATACTGTACTTCCAGATGCACCACTTAATATTGTTATCATTGAATTTGACATCTTATTTGATGAAATTCCAACAATGTTGACCTTTCTATCAAAAATAAACTTTTTACCAGTAAAACTTCCGGCAAGATTAACAGTATCTCCCGCTTTTACATTGTCTGATACCAAATTACCTTTTAAATCAAAATATGTGCTGTAATCTGATTCATGAACTGTGAATTGAGAAGCTTCAAGTTTGGATTCTGATTCATCTACAGCCAAAATATCCTGAGAATCAGAATTTGAATCTTCAATAATATCCTGAATAGCATTATCACCTTTGGCTGTTTCATTCAATTCATCTGCAGCACTGACTGCAGTGATTGAAACAAGCAAGAGCAATAATACTAAAAAAATCTTTAATTTTTTAATAATATCATACCTCATCAAATTATCTTTGAAAATTTATTAGAAAGTTGAATAAACTTTACTTTAAAAATTTTCATTATATTATTAGTTATGATAAGAAACATTATTTAAAAATTACGAAAAAATAAAAAAAAGTTGATGATTAAGTTAATAATCATCATATTCATCTTCATCATTTCTCACATAACCAACCATAAATATTGCAATCAATATAATAACAGCAATAATTACAAATATTGGCATGCTGGATTCTGTTGAACTTGAAGATTTGGCGACATTTTTTTCTGAAATTTCATAAGATTTGAGTCCGCCTGTACCTTCACCATCTGAAGATGCATCCTGAGAATCTGATGATTCAGCATGGGATTTTGCATCGCCTGACTGTGAACCATCAACACCAAAACCGGTTCTTCCCCCTGAATTGGATCCATCGGATTGGGATTGCTGGGAGGTACTGTTGGATTTTACATTTGCGTCCTGATTTCCGGTTTCACCGTTTTCAGCACCCTGGCCATTTTCACCTTCAGTACCTTGAGTGTCCAACTCCTTATCCATTTGATACAGCGGTTCGGTTTCAGTAGCCTGAGCCAGAATTTCAGCGAACTTTTGTTTTTGAGCTGGAGTTAAAGAGCTTAACTGTATGATTTCAGAGTTCCATGCGAGGTTTTTACATGTGTGGTGACAACATGCAACACCATAGTCAATTACACTCTGCATATATGCATCAACAAGCTTTTGAACTGCGCTTGCATCTCCATCCCAAAGTCCCTGCTGAGCCATATATATCATCCAGGCCATTGAAGATTGGGAACCCGCTGCAAGAGTATTACTGTTTACTCTTGAGTTGATTGTAAGAACCGTATCTGCCAGCTGATTTCCCAGTTGAGTATTCAGGTTTTGTCCACCCATTACAGTTGTGGCATAGAAGTTCTGGAATCTGGAAGCATATGCATTCATACCCGCAGCAGTGCCAACCAATGCATCGTAATATTGCGGATTTAAAAGGATGCTGCGAATTTCAAATTCCAATTCTTCCTGATAAGTTCTGGAAATATATTTGTTTTTGTTTCTGATATCAAAGAATGCTGTGTCAGGTCTTGCTTTGCCTGATCTTTCTTTCAATACATTAGCTGCATTGTATAATCCTCCAAACCAGTCATAGTAATCATCAGAATCGAATAATCTCCAACTACTATCAAAGTTTTGTGTGATTACATCAACATTATCAAGCAAGTATTCATATACTGCCCTTTGTTTTGTCACTACAACATTTCCTTTTTCATCCAATGTCCAGGAGTACGATACCTTATTCAAGTATATGTCCATTGCATATTCATTGACTGAATCAATGCTCCAGTCTGCAGTGTTAGGTATGAGGTTTGACATACCGGTACCTTCAAGAACATTACCCGGCAAACCGAACAGTCTGTCAAGGTGTGGATTTTCCGCATAATGTTTGATAACATAATTGTTGGTTGCATCCTCACCCGGAGCGTTAGCGGCAAATTCAACTGCCCTCAGCATCCATGTAATCCAGTCCTTGTTGTTTGTAACCATACTTGCAAACACATCGATTCTAGGCCTGTTTACAACAGACCCGTCATTCAAGGTTATTGTTAACTGGTCAAGAGGCAGCTGCTCGACACCTAAAACCTTACCGTTATCCGCCCATACAGGCTTGCATCCAAGGAAATATAAGAACTCAGCCACACCAATTCCTTCAGTTCTTGATATTTCAGTTCCCCATAGAATCAATGAAGTCAATTCAGGCCATTTACCATGTTGCTCATAGTAATTTGCCAAAAGCATGTCAACGATTCTTACAGCGGAAGCATATGCTGCAGGAGAAGGCATTCTTGTCGGATCAGATGCATATCCATCATATCCTGTAGGTATTGAATCACCATAGGAAGGGTCTGCAAATAATCCTGATTTTACATACTGACCATTTAAAGCAAGAAGAATTGCATTCCATTCATTGTTGCTTTTAATATTCTTTATGATATCTACACAGTAAAGTGTGGAATTGTATAATGCTGTGCCTTCAGGTATATTATACTCCTTATTGAGAGCCTCTGCGGAAGTGCCGTTAACAAGGCGGTTGGAGTATATTTTTAAGAAAGATTTGATTGTGTCTGCAACATCACTATACTTAAGGTTGCCTTGAATGTCATCATAGAATTTCAATCCCTTCAGTTGAGGATATAAAAATTCCAGTAACTGGTCATAAATCTTTGTCTGGGAAGTAACAATTGTAATGACTTCCTCTGCAAGTTCATAACCTTCCAATACTTTACCCAAATAGTGAAGACCGAAAGTGTTGAAGTCATCTTCCATATCATCAAGATAAATGTGCAATTCATCAATCCAGTCTGAAAATGATTCGCCTTCGGAAATATTTTTAAATCCTAAGGATGGAGCCAATTCCAGAATCATCTCTTTATAGGATTCAGCATTGGAAGTTACATTCAGGCTCAATTGCTCCTTATAGTAATTAATGTAATTTTTCAAATTGGTATAATTGCCGTAGAGTTCGGATGAAACCATTGCAGGAGTCATGTGTGTAATCATCAATGATGAACTTCTGTCCCTTGCAACCATAGCTTCACCAGGGTTGGATACAATGTATGGATAGACTGTCGGAAGCAATGTCAACTCAAAGGTCCAGTCCCCAGGGAATGCACCTAAGTTAATTCCAGGCAGCCATTCCAGTGTTCCGTGAGTTCCCATAGATACGATTGCATTCATTTTTGCTGTTTTTTCCATCCATTTATAGAACGCAACATACTGCTGATGAGGAGGTATGGTCAAACTGTGATAGTCCTGCACTTCCTCCCAACCTCTACTTGGCTGGAAAGTAACAAATACATTACCGAACCATACGCCAGGAATTACAATATATTTTTCCTTGTAAACCATTGCAGGACCGAGTCCGTCTTTCCAATATGAAATCATTTGATTGAACAAGTCATCGTTGACATCTGATGTTAATCTTTCAAAGTCAGACAGTGAAATCAGTTGATGATGTTCCATCAGATAATCCCAGTTTTCCTCAACATAAGTGTTAAGCAATCCTTTTGCCCATGAACCCTTGTTGTTCATGTCAAATATCAATTGTGTCAAATTGTATAATGACAATAAGTTAACGCGAGTTTTATTGATTTGATATGAATCGTGGGAATTGATAATCCATTGATAAGTATTGTTGACAGCGTTTGAAAACTCAAAGTCCCCTCCAATGTCATATCCCTGCATATACAGTTGATAAAGCAATTGGAAAGTACTGTCAAATACATCCAGGTATGATGCACCGATTTCCGCTTTACCCGGCGGATAGTTATAGAGCATCACCGCAACCTTCTTATCTGAATTGTTCAAGTCATGCAAATCGGCCCATTTACAGTTTAGCTGAACCATTTTGTCGACACCTTCCTGGATAACATGAGAATTACCTAAGGAATCAACATAAGACAATGCAACCTGACCGAATACCCCTTCAAAACTAGGATAGGTTACCATAAAAGTCCATTCGACTTGAGGACCTAAATCACTATGATAACTGTATTCTGAAATCTCCACTATTCCTTTCAAAACATGCAAATCGATATCTGTTAAATCAGGTTCTGCAGTACCATTGGCATAATCTAAAGACCAACTACATAATGAATTAATCGCTGATATGCCCACTGTTGAGATTGAAGCTATCTTATTTAAGATTGAAGACATAGGCGGTTGAGTTCCGGTTTTGAACACATTAAATGCAGGCCTTCCATTAGCTTCATAACCTCTAATAAGAGCATCAGAAACTTCTTCACCACCATAGTAAGAAGCGATAGCTATGAATGGTTTGTCAGGATTAAATTTAGCAATATAATCATTTTCAAATCTTTTGAATAGTGTTGTAGGATCCAATTCCTTAATTAACCAATCCACATAATTTTCAGTCATCCAATTCAGACTACCATCTGAACTGTGAGTGTAACCTGGATTTTGACGAATCCATTGATTGATCAGGTTACCTTTAGGAACCAATGTATATAGTCCCAAGTCAGGGTGATAAAAACCACATTCAGGAGCCATCAATGGAGCATTATTCTCATCCAATGTCGGGTCAGCATATTTTACAGGGTCAATTAAATGGTATACATATGCCAGATAATTTTTCATGTTGCTCTGCAGAATATCGGATTCAGCAATATCCTTAGCCTGGAAATATGAACCAATATATGTGTTTTCAATTGTATCAAATGTATTGTTAGCCTGTGAAGCCCCTGCAATGTGAATTCCGGTATTATTCAAAATCTGCTTTGAGAATACACTGAATGTGTATGCAACATTATAATTTTTATTGGCCGGAGACCTTGCAAGGAGTTCCTTTAGATATTGGGCTGTCAATACACTGTATGCAGATTCTGAAAACATATCAATATGCATGAATTTAGCATAATCCACAAGCCAAGCCCGGGATTTGTCAAAATCTGTTGTACTGATATAAGCAACCCTTTTTGACATGTTCATCAATATATCAACCTTTTCGTTGTGAGAGTTGTAATCAACCAGTAATAAAATATCCGGAGTAAAAATAATATTGTCCAAATCTAGTTTTGCATTGCTTTTGCCGGTGAAATCGGCATCAAAATACATTGGATTATATGTAGAATATGTAAATTCCAAATTATACTTTTGAGAACCGACACCAGTAAATGTAGCAATTCCTTTTGAATCGGTTGTTTTTGTTGAAACCAATTGGTTTGAGGAGTCATATAATTTAACTGTTGCTCCCTTCAAATCAAATCCATCTTCACTCCATGTTTTGCCAGTTTCGCTATAAGAGTCATAAACGTGAACATTAATTACATTACCGCCCGCTTCAAGGACTTCCCCATCTGATTGAGAAGATTCAAGCTCAGTAACATCATGTTCTTGCGTTATTTCTTCTAACTCCACTGGAGCACTCACCACATCAGATATTGTTTCATTTTCCCCTGCAAATACAGAGCTTACAGAGAATAGAAGCAATATTGAAAGAATTAATGCGAATATTATCCTTTTGTCTGTTTTCGTATTTTCACCTCCTTTATGCCCGATTATATTATAACTTAACATAGCAAAATCAATATTTACTATAAGTTTAAATTTGGTTTGAAAACATATAAAATTTACTAAACTAAATCAATTTTCCAAACTGGTAAAATTAAGTAAACACAAAAAAGATACATTTAAATACTTAATAAAATAAATAAAGTTTACCAATTATTAGAGGTGATGATATGCGCAAGGCTATGATTATTCTAGGGATACTCATTGTTGGAATGCTGATTCCAGTGGGATTTTCAGCAAACGACAGTCAGGTTGTCATAACATATGGTGAGACAACCTACAATAACGCAGACTATAAAAATACAGTGGACAATTTCTTTAAAAATCAGGCAGGAATAGATTCAAAATCAGTTGATTCAAAAATTATTTCTGCAAGTGATGTAAACAAGATTGCAAGTACAATTACAGGCAAAACCTACTCTTCAAGTCAGATCTTCTCTTCCGCTTTGGTTGATTTGAGTGAAAATGACAATCTTGAAGTGAGCGTTGACAAATCCAA
>ODAI010675145.1_pt1 | contig 12303 bp, 4 predicted proteins | sample 1539321 | NCBI WGS metagenome assembly ODAI01 (sample SAMN02144231, study PRJEB22623) | gut metagenome | biome: sheep rumen | host: Ovis aries | place: New Zealand
ATCTCCTCTATACATGGGCTGACGTTCAGGCCATGAATGAAGATGCTGTCACAGCGTTCGTTGGCGTACAAGTCAAGGTAATGACTGACGTTGAGATTGCTGACGGCACGATTGCATTTGATTTTGCAACATCTGCGAAGGTTGCTGATGCAAATGTCGGTCAGAACTATTATGTAACAAAAGTTAATATCAATGGTTGGACAGGCTCTGGAAACTATGTTTATGAAAACGGAGTGGCTGTACAGCCTGATGATCAGGAAAGAGTGCTGCAGGATGCAGGACTCGACTATGTTGCGCCTTCTACTCTCGTCGCTGAGGGCAATGACTATACGGTCACTATGACATACGGCGAGGATGCTCAGATCCCGGATGTCGCTAAGCTCTATGTTAAGGAGATCGTTAGCGGCACTGAGGAATATGACAACTATATTGCTGAGGCAAAGAAGGCTCTTGGTATCAGCGAGGCGGCTGAAGTTGTGCTTCAGGGCAGATTCTTTGATATTAAGATCATGACGAAGGACGGCGAGTTTGAGCCGAAGGCGCCGGTGCAGGTTAATATTGAATACCATACTGCAATCGCGGATATCCCGGAGGAGAATGTAAGTGCTGTACATTTTGCAAAGGATGGCGCTGAGTGTGTAGACGTTGAGACAAACACGAAAGCCGGTGAGGTAAATGGAGTTGGTTTTGAGGCAGATAGCTTCTCGGTTTATGGCGTAGTATATACAGTTGACTTCGTTTATAACGGATATGAATACTCACTTGACGGTGATCATGTAATACTTCTCTCAGAGCTTCTTCCGATTCTGGGAATTGATGAGGAAGAGACGGATGTTCAGGACGTTATTGTTGAGCTTTCCAGACAGAATGACGAGACTGCTGACGCACATGAGTTTTATGTAGAAAAGATAGACGGAGAGTGGATTCTTAAAAGCGATGTGGGATTCAGAAATGAGTATCTGATGACTATCGCAATGAAGGATGGAAAGAAATATGTTGTTCTTGTACGTGATGATATACAGGAAACAACGGATCTTTCTAAGATCGTTACGAAAGCAGCTGTAATAGGCGCTACAATTGTCGATGGTAAGTATTTAGTCAAAAAAGGCCAGAATTATGGCATGTCCGTTTCTTTCAAAGAAAACCTCAACTATCAATTAGATAACGATGCTGTTCTTACGTATTCAATGCCGAGCGGACTTACAGTTTCATCTCAGCAGACGGGCGATCTGACTTTTGCCGTAACGGTAGGTAATGAGTCTTATGATGTTGCTGCATCATATTCTCTTGGAACGGATGGACTGCTGCAGGTTACGATACATCAAGATGATCCAAACTACAGCAAGCTTACATCGGCCACAAACGCTTCATTTACATTTAATTTTAATGCGGAATTTAATGAGTCTTCGACAGTTATTGACTTCGGCAACAATATTAAGAAAGAGCTCATATTCGATCAGAGTCCTGATGCACAGGTCACAACTGAAAAGACTGCGACATATGATGAAGCAAATAAGCGCTTCACGTATACTATAAAGGTCCATAGCCAGGGCGGAGCTGATGCCAGAAATATAAGAGTAAAAGATATTGTTTCTGGAGACGCATTGACCAATGTTAGCAGACCGGTCGTCTCTGGAAATTCCAGCAATTATAGAATAAATTCCGAATCGAATGGATTTGATTATACATTCGATAGTATGGCCGATAACGAGACCATTACCATTACATATACTGCAGATGTTGATCTGAGCAAAGACACTGACAACAATGGTAAGATTGAATGGGATCAGACAAAGAATATAGTTACAGTGCAACCTGAAAATGGTCCTGAACGAGGTGCTGATTATAAACATGAGATAGTGTATTCGAGTATTGGTAAAAGCGGTTCTATCGTAGCTCAGCATGATACTGAGAGAGAGATGGAATGGACAGTTGACGTAAATCCGCAGGCACTTGTTTCGTTGAAAGATTCTACTTTTACAGACGCGATAAGTGCAACAGGAACACCTGTAGTATACACTGGTGACGGCATTACGATTAAAGTATATGACAGAGAGGGTGGTTTAGTTGCAACAAGGCCGGTTCGTTGGTCTGAACTTGGAGTTACGCCGAACTCAACAGCTTCACAAGGATATCAATTTACATTTAATGATGACACACCGTACCATTATGTTATCACTTACAGAACGAAAGTTGATTTGGAAGATGTTACAGCGGATGTAAATGTCAAGAACGAAAGTACATACAAATATGGAAAAGCAGAGTCATATGTAGGAATCCCTAATGATGATAAGCCGGATGTTACTAAGAGTGCATTATCTTATAACACACAGGAAGTAACCTGGAAATCGGTTCTGCACGTTCCCGAGTCTGGCTTGAGAACAGCTCATGTCATAGATACATTGCCACATAGGCAATTGGAAAGTCTTGATTGGCAGGAAGTAGTTGATTTTGTCAAACCAGGCGAAAACGTAAATTCAAGAATTCGAGTAGAAGGAGAATTACCTGGAGAGACACATACTACAGTAATCGCTGAAGACGGCAAAACCTTTACTATTGACTTTAGTAGCAATGAACCAGATTATGCGCTTAAAAGACATCCGGGGGGACACGATATCACGGTTATTTATACTACTGTGGTGGATCAAAGATGGATACAGGAAGCAGCAACACATTCAGAGGATTATTGGCAGGTACATACAAACACAATTAAATTCAATAATATTGAAAGAACCGCTGATGTACACTTGGGATCGGCGGATGTTAATAAACTCGGTTATAATGAGAATAACGAGTATCAATATGGTGGTAAAAGAGAGCCACATACTGTTATAGTTGATGGCAAAGAGAGAACAGCATATCAATTCGATATTGTTTTAAAGAATGTCTATGAGGATTCGTTCACCGATCATTTGGAGGTTATTGACACATTTGATACTAATGTATTGGAGTTATTAGATCCTTCGATTACAGAAGTTTATGAAAACTCTAACTATCTAAATATGTATATATATGGTGGCAATGACTCAAATCAGTTCCTTGATAGGAAGCCCGTGAGCTATAGAGATACTTCTACAGGTGTTGTGTTTATTGTCAATGAACTTCCAAGAGAAAATAATGGCACTCTCTGTAGTTACTTCAGAATTACTTATTACCTTCTTCTCAAAGAAGGCATAGATTTAAATGCATTAGCTGCTGAAAATGGAGGGACGTACAGTGTTTCCAACACGGCAAACTGGAGTGGTCATGAGCATACCGCAGAATATGAAGTAGAGTATGATTATCTGAAAAAGGAGATGCTTGAAGAAGCTGTTCCTAAAAACCATTATGCTACATTCAAAATTACATTCAATGAAGAGCAAGCAACGCTGAATGATAATAATACGATAGAGATTACCGATTTGCTTCATGAAATGTTGAGTCTGGATTATAGCTCAGTAAAAATTACGACTGAACCGGCTGGTAGAGAAGCGACATATCGAGTTGATGGTCAGGATGATGATACTTTAATGACTTTCAAAGTTCCGGATTCAACGAAAGTTGTGATTACTTACAGAGCTCTGGTTATTTCTGATGATGAAGCAACGGACGTGGTGATTAAGAACGACGTTCATGCCCTGGACAGGGACGTCAACTTCAACGAGCAGAAAGATATAACCAGTGCATCTCAGGGTGAAGCCGACGTCTATACAATGATCGTTGCAAAGATTGATGCTAATGATGCAACGATTAAACTTGCAGATGTTCATTTCCAGCTTACATGTGAACGTGAGGACCTGCTTCCGAATCAGCCGGTGGATCTATATACGGATGATAATGGCGTTTTGACGATAATTGGTACTGACACAGAACATTTCCCGTTGGGCCTGTTTCCAGGTGTTCAGTACACTTTGACTGAAGTTGAACCAAAACCGGACTATCTGATACTTGATCATCCTTATTACTTTACGTTTGTCGACAGCATGAAGGATGTTAATTATGACAACGGTGTCTGGAAATATTTCAAAACAGACTCAATGCAGATTAAAAACTGGCCTATGCAAGGATTGATTGTTCAAAAGCAGGTTGAGAGCAATCAGTCTTCGGATAAGACGAAAGACTATGAATTTGAGGTATCCATACTCAACGAGGATGGGACAGTAAATGAATCCTACAATGATAAGAACGGTGATGATCAATTCGTTAACGGTAAAGTAAGATTTACATTGAGTGACGGAGAGCAGAAAGCATTCTGGGGATTCACAAAAGGAACAAAGTATAAAGTCGTAGAATTAACAGACGGTTACGCTACCTCGGTAGAATATAAAATATTCAATGAAGATGGGGATGTAACTGAAATCAAAACGGATGCGGGCAAAGAACATGTAGCCGAACTGACGCAGGATAAGGAGATAATTGTCTTTAAGAATGCTGCTAAAGGGAGTCTGAAGTTAACCAAATCTGTGACGGTAAACGGTAGACCACCCGAAGTATCTAACGCATATCTTACAAACGGAACGTATGAGTATACTATTACAAATACGGAAGATAGTTCCATTACTCGAAAAGTACAAATTACATTTGAGAACGGCAAAGCAAAAAGTTACCAGATAGATTCGGGTGAAGTAAAAACAGTTAGTGGAACTGATAATTCCTGGACGGTTGAAGTTCCGGATCTTGCAGCAGGTTCCTACACAATTGAGGAGACAACGCCTTCAAATGGAACTACGATATCAAGTGCAACTGGTGGGACAAGTGTTACCGATAACGTAATCACAGTTGAAGTAAAGTCCGGTAAGTCTGGCACAGATGTAATACCTGTGAGTATAGGTAACTTCGTCAATAACATCGACACGGGTGAACTGGACGTAAGCAAAGATGTAGTTTCTAATCTTAATGCAGATGCAGAACAGTTATTTGACTTCAAAGTACAACTTAAGAAGGGCAGTGTAGCGTATGCTAACAAAGATGTTACAGTGAATATCTACACAGGTACCACCGCTGGCACTCCGCAGAAAAAGACTACGAATGCTGAAGGCTATATTGATTTTACACTAAAGGATGATCAAACTGCTAAAATAACCGACATCCCGGTGGATGTTACATATGAAGTTGCAGAAATGACAGAGACTTTAAGTGAAAGCTTCGATACAACATCTGTGAATGCATCAGGAACAATCAGCCGTTCCGTATCGACTTCTGAGTTTACGAACAAGCGCAAACCCGGAGAGCTTGATATTAAGAAAGTTGTTCAGTCACAATTTGATCCGGATAAGGTAAAGGAATTTACGTTTGAGGTTACACTTAAGGAGGGCGATAATGCATTTGCAAATAAGAGTGTAACGGTTCAGATTAATACTGAGACGGGACAGGGAACTACACAAGGCGAAGCTGAAAGTCGTACGACCAATGAAAACGGAGTATTGACAGTCTACCTCAAAGACAATCAGACGGCTAAGATTACAGGAATTCCTACAACTGTGACTTATTCAGTAGTAGAAATTCAAGAAAATGATTTTGAGCCTACAGTAAACGGAAGTGACACCGGGACAATCAGTACGAATGTAAGTAGTGTTGAGTTTAATAACGAACGCAAAACAGGTGAGCTGTCAGTTACTAAAGCGGTTAAAGACACAGCTGACGATAGTACTATCAGCGGAACATACAACTATCCTGTTGAGATTTCAGTAGTTATAGATCAGACAACATACTATGTACAGGATTCAACTGGAAAGCTTGGAACAAATAAACCGGCAACACCATTAACGGTAAGTAACACGGCTGAATTATCTATTAGTAATCTTCCATATGGCAGATACACTGTGACGGAAGTAAATCCGGGAACCGAAGTGACAATAAGCGGATATAGCTATGTTACAGTTGATAACAGCAAATCGAGTGGCGATACAGATGTTAATACAACGGCAGGAAAGGTCGACCTTGTCAACTACTATACCAAGGGCATTTCTTGGCAGCCGCAAGCAATCAAGCTATTGAACGATGTTAACTATGATGGAAGCGAGTTCACATTTAATTTGACTGGTCTTAAAGATGCATCAGGTTATACAGACAGCGTTACAATTGTAGCTTCTGGCCAGATTATATTCAAAAACATTCCGTATTCTGTTACTCATGTTGGAAAAGATTTGGTCTATAAGATTGAAGAGACGAGAGGGTCAGACAGTGCTGTTCAATATGACAATACAACTATCTATGCCAAAGTAACAGTCTCCAACGTAGGCGGTTCTCTTAATGCAGACGGTAAGTATTATAGTGACGAGGCTTGTACAAAAGAAATCACTGGAAATCCGACATTTAAGAATACTGAAGTCGGTAAACTTACTGTAGAAAAGACGGTTGATGGGGCATACGAGCAGTCAGCTGAAGATACTTATCCGGTTACAATTAAGAAAGGCGATAAGTATCTGAATGCGAACGGAGAGCTTGTTGATTCTGATCCGGGACTTACTGTTAAAGCAGGTGCAGCGAATAAGCTAACTTTTGATAATTTACCGATCGGAACTTATGTAGTAACGGAAGGTGATGCAGAAAGAACTGGTTATGTGGTTACAACAACCTATAAGGTTGGAGCAGATGGAAATGAGGTGACTGATAAAGCAGAAGCTATTGTGCAGAAGGGACAGGAAGCGGCAGTAACTATAACGAATAAGTACCGCAACGCTGAACTTACCTTGACAAAGACTCTTAGTGGTATTGAAGAAGAGGATCTTGAGAAGGCTGCACAGTTGATTATATTTAAGGTCGAAGATCTTACGGACAGCACAAAGGTGATACCTGACTGGGTAGTAAGTGTTGCAGAACTTGAAGGAAATCAGGTTAAAAAGACATTCACTATTGCTGATGGAGTCCTTCCGGATCATAAGTACAAGGTAACAGAAACGGTTACAGCGCCTGATGGATATATACTTCGCAGCACAAGTTATGTCGTTTCTGCCGGAACGCCGGATGACAATAATAGTACAAATACGGTGACAGGTGCTTTAACACTTACTGATACAGATACATCAAAAGGTCAAATTGATTTCACGAATGTCTATGAAAAAACAAAACTGACAATCAGCAAGGCTATGAATGCCGGAACGTCCACTGAGACATTTACCTTTGATGTTACGATTAAGAACGGCACTACATCATATACAGGAGACGCTTATATACCTAAGACTGATGGCAGCGGATACGAAAAGATTAGTTTTGACGACGGAGTATATAAAGCTTCTATCAAGGCCGGTGAGAGTCTGACTATTTACGGTTTGCCTGTTGGTTACACATATGAGATAAAAGAGGATACCAAGACAGGATTTCTTCTTGTAAGTGTTGATGGTGATATTAATAAGACGGCTTCGACAGGTGCGATTGGCACAGAAGAGAGCACAGCTGCATTTGTCAATAGGGAAGTAACCGAGCTATCTGGAACAAAGACATGGGTAGATACAGTTGCGACACATACAAGCCCGGTACTTACACTTACACGAAAGAGTTCGAAAGCTGGTGCTACCGCTGAAGTAGTGAAGAATTCTGCCGGAACAGAAAATCTCCAGCCTACATGGGAAGGCAACAACTACAAATATACGGATCTTCCGAAGTATGATGACGAAGGTTATGAGTATACATATGAGGTTGCTGAAGCAAGCTTCGAAGTGAATGGAGTTACATACACAGCTGTTAAGGCAGCAGACGGTACATATACTGTTACATCGGACAATGCGTCGGCTTCCGGTTACACGACAGTGCAAAACGGAAATGATTTCATCAATACTGAGCTTACTAAGTTCGAGTTTACGAAATTCTGGACAACAGGCGGAAGTAGCACACATGATGCTTGGCATGAGGGAAAGACTATAACTGTGACTCTCAGCCGCAAGCTGATTCCTGAGGGATCAACAGAGCCAGTGGCAGATCCGGATTCAACATTTAGTGAGACGTATGTCCTGAATAAAGATGGTGTTGTTGGAGACAGCACGTATCCGGTGACGGTAACGGCGAGTGGCAATGACTACACGTTCACTATTACAGGACTACCTGCAAACGGTAGCATGTCTATTGGCGGGGCGGAAACAACAGGCATCTGGAAATACTACTTGTCAGAGCAGGCAATTGATGGATATGATGTCTACTACTATGAGAGTGGAGCATCAAATGAAAATCATGGTAAGGAGTCTATAGATAACGGTGGATCCATCCAGAATGATCTGAAGACATTCGATCTGCCTCACACAGGTGGAATCGGAACGATGCCGATACGCATGGCAGGTGTTGTAATGATTGTTGCAGCACTTCTCGGCGCCTTCCTAATGAGAAGACGGGAAAGGAGATGCGATGGCTGATAGGCTGTTTCCTACACCTAAAGTAGGTGCTAAAAGCAGAAGTCCGAACAAGGAGATTACTTACAGTTTTCTATGTGCGAATCATTGGTATGACAATGATGGCATCTTAGCTATTGCAGTTTACCTGAAAAGAGGTACGCTGTTACAAAAGATTTTCAATGCAATATTGAGGGAAAGGAGGCATATTGCCTCCGCCCTCTGAGGGGAAGGCATATTTTTGAGAATCAAAATAACAAAACATGTGACCACATTAATAAAGAATAAGGAGGAAAAATAATGAAGCGCATGAAAAAGATCTTAGCCCTTACGCTTGCTGTGGTAATGACGATGGCTATGAGCGTAACAGTATTTGCATCAGGAGATACTGGAAATGATCCGACCGGCTACACAATTACTGTCGACGGATCTGAAAAACTGAATAAAGATGTCACCCATACATATGAGGCATATCAGATATTCAAGGGTACTATTTCCGACGGTAAGCTGATTGGCATAGATTGGGGTACAGGAGTCAACGGAGCTGCGCTCCTTACAGCACTCCAGAATGATGCAACATATGGAGATAAATTTACAGCATGCACGACAGCTGAAAATGTAGCAAAAGTTCTTCAGGACGAGGCAAATGATTCAGCGTTAGCACAGAAATTCGCGGCACTTGCAGCAGAGAATAAGGCAACAGTAGCTGATTCTGCTGATACAACCAATATGAAAGCAGAACTGAGCGTTACTGAAGCCGGTTATTACCTCGTTATGGATAAAGAGGGTACTCTTGTAAATAAGGATGATGCTTATACAAGATATATCCTGAGAGTTGTTGAGGATGTGACAGTCGTTCCGAAGAGCAAATATCCTTCAGTGGACAAGCAGGTAGCTGACGATGATACTGATGATAACACACCGGAATCAAATACTACAAATAAGAACCGCGGTGTAGGAGGTTTCTATGAGTCTGCCGACCATGATATCAATGAGTCTTTCCAGTTCAAACTGGTAGCCACAATACCGGCCGATGTAGATGTTCCGAAGTATCCGAAGTATCTTGTTAAGTTTGAAGATACAATGTCTGCTGGTGTGACATTTGAGAGAATCGATTCTGTGACGGTAAATACCACTGATGTGACAACTTATACAAGCACTGCAACAGTAAATCAGGAGGGTGGAAGTTGGAACCTCGAGATTGCAGATATTAAGAAGGTGCTTCCTGAAGCTGAACTTACAGGTGAGATTACAATAACAGTTCTTTACTCTGCTCATCTCAATGAAGATGCTATTATTTCCGAAACAAGTGGAACAGGCGTTGATACTAACAAGAATACAGTAGATCTTGTATATTCAAATAATCCGAATGCAAGTGCTACAGATACTTATGAAGGAAAGACTCCTGAAGACAATGTTTTTGTATTCACTTATAAGATTAATAATACGAAGTACTTTGATGAGGAGAAAGCTGAAAATGTTTTGAAGGATGCCGAGTTCCAGCTTCTTGACAGTACGGGTGCTGAAGTGGCTCTCATCTGGGATGAAGCAAAGAAAGCTTATCGTCCAATCGCTGAAGGAGAAACAGCAGAGACGCTGAAGTCTAAAGATGATGGTAAGTTTCCAATTATCGGCGTAGATGCCGGAACTTATACAATCCATGAGACGAAAGCTCCAGAGGGATATAACCCTGCAGAAGATATCGCTGTTTCTATTTCTGCTAAGCACAGCGAGAATGATGATACTGTAAAGGCTAATCTTGAACTTACAGCATCTAATACAGATAACAAAATCATCGATAGATCCGGTGCAACACTTCCGACAACCGGTGGTATCGGTACAACCATATTCTATGTTATTGGTGCTATCCTTGTAGTAGGTGCAGGTGTTGTTTTAATAACACGCAGAAGAATGAGCGCTCAGTGATTCGGTTAGGGGTTATTTTAGTTGATGCTGATCTTAAGTCCCTTATCAAGTTTTACGAACTGAACTATAATTTACATTGCTAAACTTAATAAGTAAGATAAATCAGGGGTTCACTCCGGGAGATTCTCGGAGTGAACCTGATTAAAAAATTAACAGCAATATGGATTTGTACAGATAATAAGTGTAAAATAGTATTAGATTTCACGAAAAAAGAGCTAATTGTGGAGAAATAAGAAGGCTGATTATCTGTAGAAATAGATATTACATGGAAGTAGCAGATGTTTAGTTGGATTAAAAGAAATATAGTTAATGTATTTCTATTTGGAATTATTATAGTAGGATTATCTTTGATAGGGTATCCTACATTTGCAAACTGGTGGAATTCATTTCATCAGACGCAGAATGTATCCTCGTATGTTTCCCAGATAGCGAGTATGAATCATGAAGAATATGATGAAATGCTCAGAGCCGCCGAAGAATACAATGCTGAGACGGCAAAAGTAGGAAATCTCTGGAATTTGTCTGAGGATCAGATGTCTGTATACAATTCCTTATTGAATATTGATGATTCCGGTGTAATGGGATATATAGATATTCCGTCAATAAATGTTACCCTTCCTATATATCACGGAACGAATGAAGATATATTACAGGTTGCCATAGGACATCTTGCCGGGACAAGCCTTCCGGTAGGAGGGGAGTCAAGCCATTGCGTAGTATCTGGACATCGAGGTCTTCCATCTGCAAAGCTGTTCACAGATATCGATAAGCTAGTAGTTGGTGATACCTGGACACTGAATATTCTGGATCAGACCCTGACATATGAAGTAGATCAGATACGGGTTGTGACGCCTTCAAATCTGAAGAATTTGCAGATAGAAAAAGGCAAAGATTATTGTACATTGGTTACATGTACACCATATGGCGTAAATACACATCGGCTGCTGGTTCGGGGACACAGGATACCGAATATACAGGGCAACGCACGTGTTACAGCTGACGCACTACAGATAGACACGAAGTTTGTAGCACCATTTATTGCGGCCCCGATTCTTATTATTCTTATTATTCTTTTACTTTTTACAACAAGAAAGCAAAAGTAATGAAGAGAGGTATTGAATCGTACGCAAAAATAAACTAAAATAGTAATGTGGACGTAAATGTTATAAAGAATGTGATTAAGCTCTTTAATAGCATTAGTGATAGAATGAATGACTAAAGTAAAGGAGAAGGCACATGAGGAGTATAGGAAAAGCTAAACTGGGAATCGTAATGATTCTCGCAGCAATACTTGTATGCGTGATGAGCAGCGTGAGTACATTTGCATTGACTGTACCCGACACCGGCAAGTCTGGAAGCATTTCGGTCACAATGACGGATCCGACGACAAAGAAGGCAGCGCCGGGTGGAAATCTGATTTTATATAAGGTTGGCGAAGTCCATGTTGATGATGGCGACTACAGCTGGGCTCTTTCCGCGGATTTTGCAGATTCTAAGGCTGACCTCTCCGACCTTCAGAGCGAGACTCTGACCGCTACGCTTGCTGCGTATGCTGTTGAAAAAGATATCAAGCCGTATGACATTGCAAAGATTGATGAAAATGGCAAAGCCACTATAAAGGATCTCCCGGTAGCTCTTTACCTTATTACGCAGACGGAAGCAGCAACCGGATATAAGAAGGTCATGCCTTTCCTCGTTACAGTGCCGATCGGCAACAACGAGGATGGTTGGGTCTATGATGTAGATGCGAGCCCGAAGGTAGAGCTTGAGACTGCTACGCCTACTCCTACACCGTCGGTCACGGTAACTCCTAAGGTAACGATTACGCCTAAGGTATCAACCACAATTACGCCGAGATCTACGATTACACCTCGCTCGACTATTACACCAAGGTCGACAATTACGCCGAGAACCGGTGTCACAACGACCGTTAAGTCGACACTTCCGAGAACAGGCCAGCTTTGGTGGCCGGTACCGATTCTTGCGGTGGTCGGAATTGTATTCTTATTTGTCGGGCTGAGAAGAAGATCGAGATAATTGAGAGTATCAGGAAAAGTCTGAGAAGAAGATCTTGATA
>ODAI012197276.1_pt1 | contig 12303 bp, 13 predicted proteins | sample 1539321 | NCBI WGS metagenome assembly ODAI01 (sample SAMN02144231, study PRJEB22623) | gut metagenome | biome: sheep rumen | host: Ovis aries | place: New Zealand
ATCCAGTGCCATTACATATTTTGCCATACAATACCTCCTTCTAACTTTGCCGTCACGCCCCCGCATGCCGGCATGTCCCCATTACATGAACCAAACGTCTGAACTTGTCGTTGAAATTGCTGCCGCACCGCTCTTGAGCGCGTGCATAACATCTTCCTTGTCCTGGATCAGTCCTCCGCAGATTACCGGAACTCTGCTCATCGCGCAGATTTTCCTGATCATCTTGGGAACGATGATGCCCGGAAGGATCTCGATCAGATCCGGCTGGGATTCGCGGCTCACATGCGACTGTCTCTCGATGTTTACAAGGGCCATGCTGTCCAGTACAAAATACCGGAGCACTGTCGCAAGTCCGATCTCCTTAGCGTGTGTGATCAGATTTCCTTTCGTTGTGATGATTCCGTCTGCCCTGGTGTATTTGCGGATAAAGTCGGTTGAAATATCCTTCGAGCTTAAGCCGGTGATCAGATCCATATGGACCATTGCGATCTTTCCCGCGTCCTTCACCCGGGCTACGATGTCGGCGATGGTACAAATATCTCCGTAAAGGATAAATACAGCATCCACATCCGACTTCAGACAAATCTCCAGTCCACCGTCATCCTTGACCGCAGCGACAACAGGTGCTGCTTCAATCGCTTCAACAAATTCTCTTCCCATTTGATTCCTCAGTTTGCATAAAAAAAAGAAAACACGACAAAAGTAACAGGATCCCCATTCCCAATTACTGCCATATTCTCTCCTCTCTAGGCAAAACTTATTTAACTTAGTTATATATTACCACCATGTTGGTTAATATGCAATATAGAAAGCTGAACTTTTTGATAATTTTGGGCAAAATTACAATTTGCAATATTTTTCACCAGAAATTGTACTGTAAAAAATACACTGATATCGTTTTTATAGGCATAAAGACTGGGAATTTTGCGACCAAAGGTTTTGGTACCTCTTTAAGATTAAGCACACTATATGCGTCAAAAACGCATAAAAATACAGCCGGTTCCGAATAAAACCGGCTGCATCGTATTAGTAATATAAAAAAAAGAGGAAACGTTTTCGTTCAGCTTATCCCCATCTCTTTTTTGATCGCTGCCATCAGGTCGCTGAACTCCTCGAACGCAGGCAGCTGAGGATAGTCCTGACGGATCTTCTCAGTGGTCCTGAAAAGGAATCCCGCTTTGCTCGCAAGGATCATATCCAGGTCATTGTAGCTGTCGCCGCTCGCGATCGTATCAAACCCGATGGACTGGAGCGCCTTCACCGTACTGAGTTTGGACTTGGCCGTGCGCATTTTGTAGCCCGTGATCTCTCCGTCCGGCGCCACTTCCAAACTGTTGCAGAAAAGGGTCGGCCATCCGAGCTTCTCCATAAGAGGCATCGCAAACTCGGTGAATGTATCGCTGATGATGATCACCTGTGTAAAAGAGCGCAGCTCATCGAGGAATTCCTTCGCGCCGGGAAGCGGCTCGATCCTGGCGATGACGTCCTGGATCTCCTTAAGCCCCAGTCCGTGCTCCTTCAAAATACCGATCCTCCACTTCATGAGCTTATCATAGTCCGGCTCATCTCTTGTCGTCCGTCTGAGCTCCGGAATGCCGCTCACCTCCGAAAAAGCGATCCAGATCTCCGGTACCAATACTCCTTCCATATCAAGACAGGTGATATACATATAGTCTTCCTTTCTTTGTCTCCATTGTGCTGCTCAATTTATACACCGGTGACAACTGCCGGTGCTTCGTCTCATCCAAGAGGGATCTCGACGACCTCCGCCATTCTCATAAGGCATTGCTCGATCCGCTGGGAGATCTCATCCACAAGGCGCTTGGTGATCTCCTCGTTCTTGTCCTTTTCAAGGCTCTTGTAGAAGCTTCCCCTGACCTCATCGCTGATCTTCTCCATGCGGGACATGAAATGTCCTCTCGGCACCAGCTTTCTCATCGGGCGGGGGATCACCATGTTCATGACGGCTTCTTCCATCTTCTCTTTGCCGAGGATCAGGATCATCAGTGAGAGCATTGCGCCGGCGACGATGCCCGAAATTCCTCCGGAGATCAGCGCCACACCGCTTCCGCCGCATAACAGGCCTACCAGAATGGAAATGATCGTGTCGATCATCCAGGTCAGCTCCTCCACCGCGAACACGTCCTTGGCATCCACCTTGATGTCCAGGTCCGTGATGGACAGATAGGAACTCAGGCTCAGCGCCTTGTAGGGCACGCCATGACGGATACAGATGGGCATCGTGTACTCTTCAATATCATAGGAGACCGGCTTGAGCCACTGTGTGATAGGGCCGACCAGCATCTCCTGCACTTCTTCGGTGTGAAGATAGTTCTCGATCTCCTTCTCCATCTCCTTGTTGATGTCCGCGAGTCTCTCGATCTCCCCGTTCCTCCATCTGTCGAAGACCGGCATTGCGGCGTTCTCAAGGATCGGCTGGACCAGCGTATCCACTGTTTTGTGATACAGGTCGTCGATATGCTGTGCAACGATCCGCTCTACAGTGCTCGAACCGACAAGTTCCTGGATCTCCGCCTTGAATTCGCGCAGTTCCTCGTCGATCCTTCCGCTCCAGGCGAGGCCGCGGCATACCGAGAATTCGGGCTCCGCTCCGGTGATCACAATGGACTCCGGGAATACCTCCCTGCACCAGTCCCTGATAGCCGGAAGTTTCGAGACACCTCCCGTAAGGAAAACAAGTTCGGGGAGTTCTCCCTGGATCTTCTGCCGCACCTCTTTGAGGCTCGCCATAAACACTTCCCGGAAACTCTTTCCGCCCAGCTGAGGCACCTTGCCGTTTAAGATGTGATCCGCAGTCTTCGCGTCCATGACGAGCGGAAGCCTGATCGGCTTTTCGTAGCTGATGATCACCGACTGCCTGCAGGCGTTCTCCTTCCAGTATTCCTCGTCGCCAAAATACTTCTCCTTGAGGCGTCTTGCCGCAAACTCGCAGTAGCTCTTCCAGGGCGGGCTGAGCTCGAAGATCTCACGGATCCTGTCGGCCCTGACAGAGGCTTTCACGGAGGTTTCCAGAAGCACCTCGTCCATGATCCCGCCGCCGAGCGCCCCTTCCCCTGCCGTCTGAAGCTCCACTTCCCTTCCGCCCATGATGTAGGCGAAATCCGTCGTCGAGGAGCGTATATCCACCAGCAGAACGGGCTTGGACAAAATATCGTAGCCCACCTGAAAATGCCGGGACTGCCAGGCGCTCACAAGCGCCGCGCGGGATTCCGAGATGATGCGGACCCGCGGGTATCCCGCATCCTCAAACAGTTCCCTGTATGTCTCCCTGGCAGTCCGGTCCCAACCTGCAGGGCATCCGATATAAAAGCAGCAGTCCTCGTTTTTGACAAGGCTTCCGCTCATATAGAGTTCTCCGAGAACTCCTGCCGCGAAAGATTTAATATCCCTCCGGGCAGCTGTGTCTGTCAGGAAACGACTCTTAAAACGGATCTTACGCTCTATAGCATCCGGATTATAACAGGCAGCTTCTCCGATGATCAGTTCTCCGGTTCTAAGGCGGGCATAAGCCGTCACGAAGCTCTTTTCTTCGCGCACTGTCAGAACGCGGGGAACGGTGACATCTTTTTTATTCAGATAGGAGACTGCGCTCTCCGCGTCCCCCAGATCAAATCCATAATAGCGCTCCATATCGCCACTCCTGTCCATTAAGCGCGGCAGCACACAGCTCCGCTTTCCGGGATCTCACAGGCTTACAGCATCACTGCCTGGCGACTGCAAGTCCCTTTTTCACCAGCACCCCGTCTTTGACCAGGGCAGGCCGGATCGTCATCTCCTGCATACCCGGAAGGAGTTCATACCATTCTCTCTTGCCTCCGCCGTAGTCCACTGTCTCCACCTGTTTGCGGTGCAGATAGTAGCGAAGATGAGAGATCATCTCCTGGACGGAAGCGTCGTCCGGATACTCCTGCATCTGGGTGTATGCGCTCTCCAAAAGTGACGAGAACAGCTCAGCTTCCTCCGGTGAAATGCCGTTTCCATACGAAGCCGACAGCTGGCTCTTCTCATAATTAACGGCTTCTCTTACTTCCTGCAGGCTCTTATCAACCGAAAGGACGAGTGCCCGCAGACAGGCCCATACACGGTCGGGATTGACCCGGATCTCAACCTGCTGCGATCCGTCATCCCTTCCTGACGGAATGCCGCTTCTTACAAGAGAAAGCCTGCCGCCCCAGAACAGGAGCCCTCCGCCGAGGATCGCCGCCGGGATCGACGCGAAGATGGCCGATACGGAGACTTCTTTGCCGGCAGAAAGAGCAAGCCCTGCCAAGGCGCCGACAAGAAAGAGGATTCCTCCGGCAATACAGGCGATCGCGGTCTTCGAGAGCTTTACGCCCTGTGAGCCTCCGGCCGAACTGTTCTTCGACCAGATCCTGGTTTCACCGGCTGCGCTGATTAACGGGATCATCATCTTGCCCGTCTGCAGCATATGCCTTGCCGCCTCCCGCAGCCGCTCTTCCGCGCACTCCTCATTGTATTTCAGAAGAAGTCTGTCGAGCTCCTTCTCAAGGACAGCCTGCGCCGGTTCCGGCTCTCCTGCCTTCACGAGCCCGTTCATGACCTGTTCTTTGTCGCTTTCAAGAAACTCCAGCATTTCCATATCCGGTCCCTCACATCTGATAGCATCCTGCATAACTGCTGCTTTCTATTATAATAACGAAGCGCCAAAAACAAAAGAGGGCAGACCTCTTTCCGGTCCTCCCTCTTTGTGATTTTAAGCCTTATCCGATGGATCAGATGTTTCTGTATTTTTCCAGAATATGTCCGTACAGCGTGCGCACAGCAGGCGCCATCAGGTGAGGTCCTCTTGCCGCAAGGCCGATGATCCTCGCCGCGTCCGGTTCCATTCTGTATTGCCGCACGTCATAGGGGATGTCATTCATCACCAGTTCCGGCATGATACAGATCCCGAAACCGGCCGCCACCATGACCACGGTCGAGAGGTCATCCACCACATGGTAGCGGGTCTGGATATCCAGATGGTTCTCCCGCATATAGTTCTGGATATCCGCATCCGTGGACTCGCGCTGCACGACAAATCTGAGCTTTTCCATCTCACCGATGGTCATGTACTCGCCGGGAAGCTCCTTTTCAAAGTCCTTGGGCACGATGCAGAGCAGGGGATCCCTGTAAAACGGCTCAATGTGGAGATCTCCGGCACTGGAAGTGGACAAAAATCCGAAATCGACGATCCCGTTCCGGATCCAATAGCTCACATCGTCGTATGTTCCCTGGAAAACCTCGATCTCAATAGCCGGATAGAGTTCCCCGAAGGACTTTATGATCTCCGGCATCCAGCTTGTGCAGACACTGGAGAAAACGCCCACTTTGACGGTTCCCTGCTTGAGGCCGTTGAACTCGGCGACCGCCTGCTGCAGGCTCTCCTCGCTGTTGAGGACCGCGTTTACATAAGGCATCAGGTGCTCCCCGTAGCCGGTCAATGTGACGCCGGCTTTCTTTCTGGTAAAAACAGAGAAGCCCAGCTCTTTCTCCATCGAGGAGACCGCATGGCTGATCGCGGAAGGCGTCAGTCCGATCAGGTCGGCAGCTTTGTGAAAGCTTCCGGCCTCGGCAACCGTTTTAAAGATCTGATAACTGAGAAGTGTCATGAAAAGCCTCCGTTCTGTGCGTACCTGCGGCGGTTTACCGGCATTTCAGGTATTTCATTGTATTTATTATACAACGGACGGACAGTTTTGGGCCATCTATCTCTCTCTGGCACAGCGGTACTGAAGATCTTCCCACCGCTTATCCACTTCCTGCTGGAAAAGTTCGATCAGGTGCTCGTTTCCGGGCTTAAACAGATGCTTGAATCTCCCCTGCGGTTTCAGGAAATCTTCGATCGGCAGCTTGTTTTTGGGCTCGTAGCTGAGGGTCCATTTTCCGTCCTCTACTTCAAAGAGAGGCCAGTAACAGGTCTCCACCGCGAGACGGCAGATCTCCATGATCTCGCTCGTTTCGTATCTCCATCCTCTGGGACAGGGCGTCATGATGTTCAGGAAGGAAGCTCCTTTCGTGTAGATTGCCTTCTCCGCCTTGGTGTGCAGATCACGGAAGTCTTTGGTAAATGTTGTCTGGGCCACATAGGGGACGTAATGCTCTGCGATGATCGCGCTCAGGTCCTTGCGATACTGGATCTTTCCGTTAGAGACTTTGCCGGCAGGTGTCGTCGTTGTATCGGCAAACATGGGCGTCGCAGAGGATCTCTGGATTCCGGTGTTCATATAAGCGCCGTTATCATAGCACACGTAGACCATGTCATGACCGCGCTCCATAGCGCCCGAAAGCGACTGGAAGCCGATATCATAGGTGCCACCATCTCCGCCGAAAGTAATGAACTTGTAATTATCCTTCTCTCCCAGCTTTCCCTTCTTCTTGAGCACCCTGTACGCTGTCTCGACGCCGCTCAGCGTCGCGCCTGCATTTTCAAATGCGTTATGAATATAGCTGTCCTCCCACGCGCTGTAGGGATACATATAGGAGGAGACCTCGAGGCATCCGGTCGCGTTTCCGATGACCGCATGGTCCTCCTCGTGCAGCGCGCGCAGCACGGCTCTTACGCCGATCGTCGCACCGCAGCCCGCACACATGCGGTGTCGGGGGGCGAGCCTCTCGGGTTTGTTCATCATTGTCTTCAGACTGTATTTTGCTCCGTTCATCATGACCTCAATCCGATATATTTGTGATTCGGCGCAGCTTTCAGGCCTTGCGCCACCTCTTTCAGTTCCGCGAAGATCTCACACACATGGTCTACGGTGAAATCTCTTCCTGCAAGCCCGTAGATATAGTTAACGGTCTCCACCATCACTTTGTTCCTGTACAGGCCTGCCGGGATCTCACTCCCCAGCGGTCCGCTATTGCCGTTGTAGCTCTCGCAGCGGTCAAGGATCGCAACCGCCTTGCAGCCGCTCCTCGCGATCGCCTCCGCGATCTCCTTCTCAGGGAAAGGCCTGAACACGCGCAGTTTGATCAGTCCGACCTTGTGTCCCTCCTGTCTGAGCTGGTCCACTGCCGCCTTGGCAGTTCCCGCAGCCGATCCCATCAGGACCATCAGATACTCAGCGTCCTCTGTGCGGTATTCCTCAAAAAAGCCATAGCTTCTGCCCGACATCGCCCGGAAGCGGTCCGCGACTTCAAGGATGACTTCGCCGGCTCTCTCCATCGCAGCCTCCTGCGCTCTTTTGGCCTCCATCGAGTAAGCGGATACCGCATAGGGACCCATTGACGCGGGCTGCCCGGGATTGAGCAGGAATTCTTCAGGGTCATACTCACCGACAAATCTCTTCACCGACGCGTCCTCGAGAAGACTTATATTCTCCACAGCGTGGCTTGTGATAAATCCGTCCTGGCAGATCATGACCGGCAGATGGACTCTGGGGTCCTCAGCGATCGGGAAAGCCTGTATATAGTTGTCGTAAGCTTCCTGGTTGTTCTCCGCGTAGATCTGGATCCAGCCGGTATCTCTCGCACCCATTCCGTCGGAGTGGTCACAGTTGATATTGATCGGGCCCGACAGTGTCCTGTTGACCAGCGTCAGCACTATGGGCAGGCGGTTAGACGCCGCGAGAAGAAGCTCCTCCCACATAAGGGCTAAGCCCGCCGATGAAGTCGCCGTCATCGTTCTTGCGCCGGCTGCTTCCGCGCCGATCGCTGCCGACATGGCGGAGTGCTCGCTCTCCACAGGAATGAATTCCGTGTCTATCTGTCCGTTCGCGATAAAAGTGGAGACCATCTGGGGAATCTCTGTGGAAGGTGTGATCGGGAAGGCCGGCATCACATCGGGATTGACCTGACGGATCGCATAGGAGACCGCCTCATTTCCCGACATTCTCTCCGGGATCGCTTTGCTCACGATCTGGTCGTCTCGGTTATCTCTCATGGTTCGATGCCCTCCTTCATAGTGATTGCGCCGAAGGGACATGCTTTTACACAGATTCCGCACCCCTTGCAGTGGTCGTAGTCAAAATCCAGCCTCTTGCCGTCTTTCACCGGAATACTTGAATCAGGACAAACCGGCGCGCACAGCAGGCACTGCCTGCATTTGTCCTGATCCAGTACCGGTGTATTCGTTCTCCATTCCCCCGTCATAAAAAGGCGGGAGGTGCCTCCGGCATAGAGCCAAAGTCCTTCAGTAAGGTCTGTATAAGGCGATCTCTCGTTGATCTTCGTAATATCCGTCCGCATTCTCTGATTCCTTTTCTCCGGGCTGTCCCGGCCTATGATCTGTATTGTTCCTCCGTTTGGAAAACCTTAGAAAAAACTTCGAAATAAAAAACCTCCGTCTGAAGACGGAGGCTCGGTTTTCTTACGGATCATTCTCTTCTGCGTCTGCGCCGGCTGTATGGGCGTTGTATCCATCAGGCGCTCTGCTTCGTTCTCTCCGCAGATTTTCTGCCTGATCTGTTTGCAGGCGCTGCGGACATCACAATAGTTGCCGCAGCTTTTTCCATATCTTTCTCCATCTTGTTATAGGCAGCGGTCAGCGCCTCCATGTTCCCTCTGATCACTTCAGGCTTTTTCGCAAATTTGTGCGCAAAGGAAGCCTTCATCTCCCTGAGGAAATCTTCCTTTTCCATGATGCCGGTCACAGCGGCAGCGGCCGCCAGCATCGGAGTATTGGGAAAGTTCTTGCCGAGGGTCCTCTCAGAGATCTCTCTTGCGTCTACTGTATACACCCTGCCCTCGTAGCCGCGAAGAAGCGGCCTGATCTCCCTGGCCGGACGAGGCGTGTTGACAATGATCGCACCGTCGCGGTCAAGTCCGTCAGTCACGTTCACGGAGTGCAGAAGTGTCTCATCTACAACAATGACATAGTCGGGATCATAAATGTTGGAATGCACACGGATCTTGTCCCCGCTAATTCGGTTGAACGCTGTGATCGGAGCACCCATACGCTCCGGTCCGTATTCCGGAAACCCCTGCACGTAGCGTCCTGTCTTGAACGCCGCGTCTGCCAGGAGGAGGGCCGCTGTCTTGGCGCCCTGTCCGCCTCTTCCATGCCATCTGATCTCAACTGTGTTCTTCATTGCGTGTCCCCTTTGTATCATGAATAATTTTCATCTCATTGGTGAATAATTCTTAACTATAAGTCACCGACATTCGTTATTATACGCCTTTTCAAGTGAATGTAAATAACTTTTATGATGAATTCTTTTCATTGATCATGCCTTTTTTGGCACCTGGGGTCACTTTTCATCATGGGAATAACATCTATTGAAAAAGGACCGGTGGCGGCGCCCCCCGGTCCTTTCGTTCATTCCTTTTCGGAGAATACATTCTGAAACGCGGTCATATTTGGATTGTCTCCCTCTCTGCCTTTGATCGCAAAGATGACCCTTCGGAAGTATTTCCCATACCCCATATCTATCAGCAATTGATGGAATGTCTCTGCCACCAGATCCGGAGGATTGTTAAATGCCCCGCATCCAAAAGCCCCCAGAACCAGAATATCAACATCATTAGCGGCTGCGACTTCGAGGATATTCCTAATTCGCCCAAAAAAGACATCCCTGAGCTTATCATAGGAAACAGGTCTTTTCCTGCCCGGATTGTAATAAGGCGCAGCACAGGTGATCACGTCCACCTGATACCAATCATTCAAATCTTCCGGCCTTTCATCATCTGTCTTGAACACCGTGACTCCCGGGGAATAGATGACCGCATCTGTCCCCATCTCACCGGTGTACTTTGCATTCCACTTATAATAGTTTTTCATAAGATACGGCATAGTCAGCGCGGCATAAAGGTTACTGCTCCTGCACAGGCACTCTTCCTGTGCCATTATGCCTTCCCGCACGCTGCCGCCCGGAGTATATGCATTTGCGAAATTCAAGACCGCAACTTTATCTGCTTTCCCCGTATATAGGGAAGCCGCATGAAACGTGGTATCCTCTCTTACGGTCACATCGGGAATCGTGCTTTTAACTGCAGAATTTATTGCCTTATACTCCTTCAGGTACAACATCGTCCCTGCCTGCATCTGCAAAGTCAGCTGGGCCAGTTCCGGATTTTCTTTCACTCTGCTCCGGGTATCTTTAAAGGATTCTATCAATTCAATTCTGCTTGCCATTTTAGCGCTCTCCTTCCAGAACAGCCCGATTTAATGCATATCTGCAAATTTCCTTTAAGCAGCATTCCGCGCACTTTGGCCTTCTTGCGACGCAGACAGCCCTTCCGTGAAGCACAAATCTGTGGCACAGGTCATTTCCCTCTTCGGGCGGAACGATCTTCCACAGCTCCCGCTCTACTTTGGCCGGCTCTTTGATCCCGTCCACCATGCCGATCAGGTTGACCAGGCGGATGCAGTGCGTATCCGTAACGATCGCAGGCTTCCCGAACACATCTCCCATGATCAGGTTCGCGCTCTTTCTGCCGACCCCCGGAAGCGCCAGCAGTTCTTCAAATGTATCCGGCACGTTGTCATGATATTTCTCGTGGAGGACCCGCATGCAGGCGGAAATATCTCTCGCCTTGCTCGGTCCAAGGCCGCACGGACGCACGATCTCCTCGATCTCCCCGGGCGTCGCCTGCGCGAGCGCTGCTACCGTAGGAAACTTTTCATATAGTTTAGGCGTGATCATATCGACTCTCGCATCCGTGCACTGTGCCGCCAGCCGCACACTCACCAGCAGCTGCCATGCCTTCTCATAATCCAGCGTGCACTTTGCTTCCGGGTATTCCTGTCTGAGACGCCTGATCACCTCCAGCACCAGTTTCTTTTTCTCAGTAAGTTCCTGAGGATCCGCCTGTTTTTTCATATACTCACCTGCTTTCTTATTCCCTTTCAGGAACTATTTTGGCACGTCCTCTGCATCTTTGTCAAAACAGTGTTTCTACAAGGTAAAAGCAGTAAAACCGGCCGCCTTTTATATTTGACTGTGTCCCTTTGATGTATTAATATACTAAAGTATACTTTTACAGATCCATTGGAAGGGGAAAATGCAAATGGAAAAGAAAGAATCTAAAATCTCAGTCTCAGTGATCTCAATGGCCGTCGTGATCGCACTGATCATCCTGATGGCCTTTCTGACAAACGCGGATTCTGTTCAGCAGACCGCCTGGTCGCTGGTACCTCCGGTGATCGCCATTGCACTGGCACTGATCACCAAGGAAGTTTACAGTTCTCTCTTCATCGGTATCATCACCGGTGCGCTCCTTTACTCAGGATACAACTTTGAGGGAACGCTGACCCACATCTTTAATGATGGCGTCATCGCTGTGCTTTCTGACTCCTACAACATGGGCATTCTGGTGTTCCTGGTCATTCTGGGCATCATGGTCCAGCTCATGAACCGCACCGGCGGAAGCGCTGCGTTCGGAAACTGCGCTTCTGAGGAGAAGGTGCAGCGCATGGATCAGGGTGTGTTGGCGGCCTGCGGCCTGTCCTGCGCTCAGACCGGCAGCTGGCGTACCCTTGCCCCGTCTGCCAGAGAAATGATTTTTTTCCTCACTTCACAGCAATGGCAGCCAAATGCTCCAAGTTCACCATTGGAATCGTCCATTTCCACAGCAGATACCTCCAGAAACAGCAGACTGCTTAACTCAAATGCAGATTCCAGAAGATTTGTGCTGATTAACTTCTGAACGTCATGATACAGATATTCTTCCATTTCATCCATAAAACTGCCTGCATCATCGTATTCAATATAGCCGTAATGACCGCCGTATTCTCTGATAGTTCTTTCAATCTGTTTCTGATACTGTTTTATATCTATTTCTTCCGACTTTTTTGCAAGAGAAGATTTCAGTTTCAGGAAAAGTGCATCATCTTCCTGCAATACTTCAATCAGGAATTTTTTCAGTTCACCAATATCTGCCTGTTCTACAAATGTTTCAATTTCAGAAACAGAACTGGAAATGACAGCAGGTTCTTTTTCTGCCGCATAGAGAACTGCCGCCATATGTTTACAGTAATTTCCATCTTCTGCATATGGACAGGTACATTCCATTTCCTCAATTTCTCTGTCATTCATCAGAATAGAAACATCATATTCTTCTGAACCATATACTGTTGCGGTAATTTTATCATTTCTGATGCTTAAATCTTCTACATTTCCTGAACGATAATAATGATATCCACGTTCAAGAATACGTTCTTCAAAAAATCTTTCCATTGCATAACTCATTTTCCTTTTCATAGTTTTTTACTATTATAACATATTTTTCAGCATAAAGCAAGGGATTTTTTAATTAATGTCTCCTCAATAACCACAAATCTCAGAGTTCGTCCATTTTTCATCATCAAAAATGAAAAATGACAAGATAAATTTGAGAAGGCGCAAA
>ODAI010462164.1_pt1 | contig 12302 bp, 14 predicted proteins | sample 1539321 | NCBI WGS metagenome assembly ODAI01 (sample SAMN02144231, study PRJEB22623) | gut metagenome | biome: sheep rumen | host: Ovis aries | place: New Zealand
TCTATGGGTTACCACGTTCGACTTTGCTGTGTTATGCAGGCCGCCAGCGGTCATCCTGAGCCAGGATCAAACTCTCATAAAAAAAATAATTTCTTAATTTGAATTGAATTCCTAGCTAAATTTGAATTGACATTTTGCTCAGTTTTCAAAGATCATTCATGCAATATATTATATTAATAAATTGCAACATATATGCACTTTTTGCAAGTGCACTAATAATATATCAAATCCTTCGGAAATAGTCAATAGTTTTTTTTAATTTTTTTAATTTTTTTAAAACTTTACATTTTTATATATATAAAATATATAAATTTGATTGGCTTTTCTCCCGAAAGCACTATTAATATATCATTTAAAAAATACCAAGTCAATACTTTTTTTAAAAATTTTTTATTTTTTTCACAATTTTACATTTTATAAACAAAAAAAGAGTTTTTATAACCCTTTATGCCGATTTTTTTGTTTGAACATCTAAGACTTTATACTCATCATAATAGTGTAAATTAAATTTAGTATCGAAAGCAAAATAACCTTTCTTATATAAATTAATTAATTCAGTTAACGAATTTCTAACTACATAATCTAACTCATTACTGTATTTCATAATTTTTTTATGATATTTATATTCCATCCTATCCAATATTTTATATTCTCCAGAAGGAAATACTCTTAAGTCCAAATCATAATCGATATATTTTATTGTGCCATCTTCTATAATATATGGCGTTGCTATATTACAATAGTAAAATATACCATCCTTTTTAAGTTGTACTATTATATTAAACCAACTATCTTTAAAAAAATACATAATAGCTGGTTCTTTCGTTTTCCATGTCGTACCATCCGCTTCAGTTACAGCAGTTTTATTATTACCACAAACGATATAATCTTTTTTTACATCTAATACTAAAGCTTCACTCCATGATCTGTGAATCTTACCATTGTGTTTATAGCATTGTATTTGTAGTTTATCACCAATAGCTACTTTTTCCATAAACACCTCTCGTTAACATTATAAAACTTTTTTCAAAAAAAAGAAAGTCATAAAACTTTCTATTTCTTTAAATACTTTTTAGCTTCTTCTAATTGATTGTCTTTATCAGAAGATAATTCTACTTCAATATCAGGTTTAATACCTTCTTCATTAATCCAATCACCATTAGGAGTTAACCACTTTCTAGTAGTCATTTTATATTGATCACCATTCTTAGTTAATAACATAGTTTGAACAGTACCTTTACCAAATGTATTTTCCCCAACAGTAATCGCACCTAAATTATCTTTTAATGCAGCTGTTAACACTTCTGAAGCAGAAGCAGTATTTTTATTAGTTAATATAACTATAGGATACTTCTTATCTTCCTTACCAGAAGAATAAGTTACATCACGTTTACCATTTCTTTCTTCAGTTTGATATATAATTTTATCTTTATTAACAAATAAACTTATTATATTTGTTGCTGTTTTTAACTCTCCACCTGAATTATTTCTTAAATCCAATATTAATGAATCAATATTTTGTGATTCTAAAGATTGTAATTCTTTCTTAAATTGACTATATGTATTAGATGCAAATATAGACATATATATATAACCAATTTTTTTACCATCTTCTTCAAACATCTTAGACGCAACTGATTTTAATACTATTGGTCTTTTTGTTATAGTTTTTTCAATTCTTTCGCCATTTCTTTCAATTACTAAATCAAAAGTCTTTTTAATATTATTTCTAACATATGAAGAAAACTCACTAGTAGTCATTTCTGAACCTAATTTATCATCAATTGATATAATTATATCCCCTAACTCTAATCCCGCATCAACGGCCGGAGAATCGCCAAATATACCTACTACAATAATTTTATTATCGCTATTAGATATTTCTACACCAATTCCCTCGTATCCACCATTTATAGTTACATTAAAATTATCATATTCAGTTGTATCCATATATGTAGTATAAGCATCACCTACAGAATCTAACATTCCTTTAATGCCACCACTAACTACTTCCTTCGCGTCTACTTCCTTATAATAATTATTAATTATGTCATTATATACATCTAACATAGTTTGAACATTACTATCAATTTCTTTATAGTCACTACCATCCAAATAGTATTTAGCCATTTTTAATGTAGGTCTTAAACTAACTAAAGTTAATCCCGCACCTATAAGTGCACCTACAACAATTACTAATATAAATTCTACTGTGGATAATGAAGTCATATTCTTTTTCATATGATTTGTCTCAGTAGTTTTTTTGCGTTGAACTTTCTTAACTTGTTCTTTCTTTTCTACCACATTACCATCTCCTAATATACTAATATAGTATACCACAATAAGATCAAAATAAAAAGTGCCTAAGCACTTTTCTCTGTCAAATAAGTTTTAATATTTTCACCAAACTTAGTAGATGTAATCTTATTATTAATAACATGTAATAATACAGTTTCACTAAATTTAGTATCATTAATATCTTCAAAATTAATCTTATTTTCCTCTCCAATATAATTACTATTAAATGGATCAGATAAATCAACTATATATACTCTTTTGCTATCAGCTTTCTTAGTATATGTATCAATTAATGATTCATAAGTTGAAATATTACTATCATCTTTAGCTTCAACTAATACATAATAATCTTCTTCACTACGATTTAATATACTACCTGCAATTATCTTAGTATATTGAATATTAGTTTCAACCTTCTCTTTCTTATCTCTAGTTGCAAATATAGTTATTCCTGCAAATATAGCAAGTATTAATAATAACGCAACTACAATTTTAAGAAAACTTTCAATTTTAAGTTCATCATCTACTACAACACTATTTCTAGCTTGTCTTCTTTCCTTTGCACTCTTTCTCATTTAAACCACCCAAATTAATTATAACATAAATTTAAGTTGGTTTAAAGTACTATTTACCTACTGGCATTACATTAATTGAATTTGCTACTGTTAATAATTCTTTTTCACTTAAACTATTTGAAGTAACATAGTAATCAACACCATTACTAGACCATGAAATAGAATTATCTGATAATGCACCTATAGTGTCACCCACTATCTGCGGAGTACCATACATTGGAATAGTAGTTAAATCTTCATTAATAAAAGATGTTTCCTGAACTAACATAAATGGATTATCACCTTCAAAAGTTAATATAACTCTTTCACCATTAGAAGTACTTACCTTATTTTGAGTAGATAAATAAGTTTTAGATGGAACATACATAGGATATGTTATACCAAAATTTTTAGATACTGGTATTTCTTCATCTAATTCTAAAGATGTATTCATAGAACTATTTAATTCAAAATAATCACTATCAAAACTAGGTCTAGTATTAATATTTTTAAAACTAATCTTCATCAAAATATTATCATTAGCATCCATTACTTCTACTTTTTCTATATTATAATTATTATTAATATATACTTTTTGTTTAACCAAAGAATCATTATTAGAATAATTTACCTTACTAGATATAATATAACCATCACCATCATTTATAATAGTTCTACCATTATCACTTTCTATATCTTTTAATATAGTTTGTAATAAATATATTTGTGAATTATTATATGGCCAATCACTTTGGAATTTAAAACTTTTATTTAAAGCAGGAGTTAATACATACACTCCAGAAGTATTCTTAAGTAATATTTGAACATGATTATTATTTAAATTCTTTAAACTTACCCTAAATAAATCAGGTTCTTTATAAGATACATCAACATCATAGATATAAGTATCCTCATTATTAATAATTTCTAATTCGCCCTTAATATTATAACTAGTTAAATTATTAATATTTTCTTTTAACTTGTTTAATACATCTTTATTACCATTCGCACACCCCATAAGTAACATACTAAAACCTATAAGCAAAACGACAATTTTTTTCATATTACACTTCCCTTTCACTAAAGTATATTAGATTACTTGTATAATATGAAGAAAATAGATAAGAATATTTAATAAAGGAGGATAATATGGAAACACTACAAAAGATTTGTTTAGTAATAACTATAATAGGAGCATTAAACTGGTTATTAATAGGTTTATTTGATTTTAACCTTGTAACAACCATATTTGGTACCGAAGGCATGCTTACAAATATAGTATATATATTAGTAGGTATCGCCGGTATTATAAATATAGGTATATTATTTAATCATATTGAAGCATAAAAAAAGTACTTTTAAAAGTACTTTTATTTATATATATCGATATCAACTGTCTTAGTCTTAGCAGTATACTCAACTCTTACGTCTGAACCAGATACAGAAACCGCAACTCCCTTATGTTCACCAGCAGTTAAACCAGTTAAATCAACAGTAGCAGTAATATCCTCTGCTTTAAGACTATCTACAACTGAACTTGTACCCTTAACTGTTACAGATATCTTAGTATCAGCAGCAGTATGACCTTGAGCACTTAATCCTTCTCCTAAACCTTTAACATCGATTCTAATACCATCTATAGTTTTTTCAGTAACTGTATCTAATAATACTGTTGCTTTTACCATATTAGCACTCATAAATCTAACGCCTGCAGGTTTTTCAATTTCAACATTATAATCTGTCTTACTCTTTATACCCTCAACACTTATTTCAATAGGTATATATTGTAATTGAGATAATGCTTCAGATGTACCATAAACAGTAACTTCATTAACTGATTGAGATATAGATGAAATAGCTTGACCAAACGCAACTGAACCAACCGGAACAATTCTTACTGGAACAGTCTTACTTGGTGATGTAATTGTAACAGTTGCTTCTACAGTTGAAGGAACAACTTCTACATCAACAGCATTACCATCTTTATCATATGCTTTTAATTCTACATCTTTAAGTGTATAAGTACCAACTTCTTGTTTAGCTATATTAGTAACATCTACTAATGCTTTAACAGTAGCAGCTTTCTTTAATTGATAATCAGCACCTTTTATAACTACTTTATCAGTATCTAAAGTTACATTATCAACATTTAATTTAGCGTCCAAAGAATCTTGATTTAATAAATCAATAGTAACTGTTCTAGTATCAGATACCTTTGGATAAATATATACAGTTGCAACACTAGGATTAACTTTATATTCGATAGAAGTAGATGCTTGGTTATATTTAAGTTCTACTCTATGTTGACCAACCTTCATATTACTTAAATCAACAGTAACTTCACCAGCAGGTGCTTGTTTAGCAATATATAAATCAGCTTTACTACCAATTAATGTAATATCAACACTTTCAGGTAAACCCTCAACTACATATGCTTCACTATTATAAATAGCGTTTACAGTTTGATTTCTTAATATTTCAGCTGAGTTATCAGAATATACCAATATTTTTTGATCTATTACAATAAACATAGTTATCGCTAAGAAAAGTGATATAAATAATAATGTATTAGTTTTAGATAACCAACTTTCCAATACTTTACCTTTACCACCAAATCCCTCAGAAATTGAAACTACTAATTTAGTAATAGGCATAATTATATATTTATCAAAAAATTTACTTATTTTTGAAAAGGAATTACTTGTCTTCTTCTTCATTTAACTCTTCCTCCTCTTCTTCATAAGTCAATGATGATTTTGGTTTTAATTCTTCTAATAGACGAATCTTAACTTCATCAATTGTCATATTATAATATAATTCTCCACCAATCGCTAATGATAATCTACCAGTTTCTTCAGATACAACTATAGAAATAGAATCCATTTCTTCAGATATACCTAACGCAGCTCTATGGCGTGTACCAAGTCTTTTTGATATTTTAACGCTATCACTTGTTGGGAATACCGCTCCTGCACATACGATTTGATCACCTTCAATGATAACACCACCGTCATGTAATGGGTTACCCTCATAGAAAATCGCAATCAATAAATCGCTTGATATCTTCGCATATATTTTTTTAGCTCTTGATATATAATCACCTAAGCTATTTTCTCTTTCTAATACAATTAACGCACCAATTCTATATTTTCTTAAATATTCTAATGCATTAATAATTTCATAAACAACATTTTCTCTTTCATCAACAGTAAGAGTCTTATGTCTACCTAATAATTGACTTCTACCTAATTGTTCCAACACATTTCTAATTTCAGGTTGGAATATAATTATTAAAGCAACAGGTCCCCACTCAATTACATAATCAAGTAAATATCCTATTGTTGGTAAACTAAATAAGTCACTTAATATCTTCAAGAAGATTATTATTAAGATACCCTTAAATAATAAAACCATTTTTACATTTTTTCTTAAATTCTTTAATATATAATAGAATACTAACCATACGATTAATACGTCTACTAGTTTTCTTAACAATTCAATTATTGAATCAACTGTCATAATAGTCCTCCTCAACACAAATAATTATATCATAATATTTTTTAAAAATAAATTAAACATATGATTTGTAAAATAAAAGGTAACTATATAGCTACCTTAAAATTTCCATATATCATCTTCAGAAGAAACACTAGAAGTATTACTTGAATCACTCGTATCTAATTGTTCAGTTATAACTTCTGGAACTAGGTTTTCCTCATATGTAGATTCAGCTTTAGCTTCACCTTGAGGCGCTACATCAAATATAGAAGTATCATTTACCTTTGGTTCTTCGGAAACTGGTTCAGTAACTGTTGGTTCAACTGTTTCTGGAACTATTGGTTCAACTGAAGTAGGTTCTACTGGAGTTGTAACTTGTTCTACTGATTGAACTGGAGCCTCCTGAACTGTATTTGGTTCATATGGTGTTTGCAATGGATCACCAAATGGTGCATTCAAATCTTCAGCAATATTCATTGTACTATTTGTAACACTTGAACCTGTAATATTATTAGCATCATCACCAAATGGAACATTTAAGTCTTCGTTACTTGAATACACATTTGTCTTTGGTGTATCACCAAATGGTGCATTCAAATCATCAGTTGTTCCTATCTCATTAACAGGAGCATTTGGATCTTTAACTATGTCACTTAATGTTTTTCCTTTAAGATTATCTAAATCAACTGTATCATTTTGTACTGGTTGTTTTTTATCAGTTGATTTTTTGTGACCGAAATCAGTTTTATCAGCAATATAACCAACAATCAACATAATAATTAGTACTATGCCAACGATAACCCATATAGGATTGGCGACAATAAAATCGATTATGCCATCCATATAACTCCTCCTTATTCTTCTTATTCTTATAAATATATTACCATTAAAATAGATATTAATCAAGTTTTTTTATCTACTTTTCTAGATAATCTGCTCCTTTAAAAGGTTCTTCTTTTAATAAATTAGGATAATCTTGTTGCCTCAAAACTTCAAATAACATAATAGCAACTGAATTAGAAACGTTTAAAGCCCTTATATTAGCATTAATAGGTATTCTAAGACAATGTTCTAAATCTTTTTGTAATATTTCTTTAGGTATTCCAGTAGATTCCTTACCAAATACTAAATATATATTTTTAGAAGTATCACTATAATCAAAAGAAGTATGAGGTTTTCTTCCATATCTAGTTAGATAATAAAATTCACCTTCATTCTTACTTTTAAAATCATCCCAATCTTCATATATAGTATAATCACAATGTTCTATATAATTAACCCCAGATCTTTTAACAGTCTTATCATTTATTTTGAAACCCATAGGCTCAATTAAATGTAATTTTGCACCTGTACCTGCACAAGTTCTCATAATATTACCTGTATTTTGAGGTATTTCAGGTTCATATAAAACTATATTAATCATTAATAATTCTCCTCGTTATTTTCTAATTCTTCTCTTGTTACATCAGGTAAGACAATATTTTCCTCAACACATAGTTGCGCAAATTTAGCTTTAAACGCAATTAATTCCTTAAATATACTATCAGGATAAATACGCTTACTATTCTTAATAGCGTTATAAACATCTAATACATCAACAGCTGGTTTATTTTCAAATAATGCCATTGAAAACGCTTGACTCATTACTGAAAAAGCAACATCTGGATACATTGCTGCTAAACCATACACTCTTTTATATTGTGAAGTAGCAGATACAATAGACTCAATTAATAATTTATTAACATAATCATTGTATTTAAACTTAATACCAGTTTGTCTTTCAAATCTCGGTAACGATCCAAATAATATTTCAGTTGTTGTAGCTTCATCAGGTTCTTCTACATCAATACGATCAAATCTTCTTAAAAAAGCTCTATCTCTAATTACATAAGTATTATATTCTTCAGTAGTAGTCGCACCTATAACCTTAATATCACCACGGTCTAACGCTGGTTTTAAAATATTAGCTAAATCCATAGGCCCTTCATCTCTACCACCAATTAAAGTATGAACTTCATCTATAAATAGAATAGTCTTAGTGGATTTCTTTAATTGATCTACTAATAAAGTAATAATCATTTCTTCTCTACCATTAATAGTTATTTTACCAAGTAAAGAAGTAGAATTAATTTTAATAACTCTATAACCTTTTAATACATTAGGTACTGCATCTCTTTGAATTAAATAAGATAATCCTTCTACAATAGCAGTTTTACCAATACCAGCTTTACCTACTAACAATCCTGATTTATCAGGAGTTAATAATACAACCATTAGTTTCTTTATTTCACTATCACGTGCAATCGCAGGATTAGAAACATACTCTTTTGCTGTTAAATCTTCTCCATACATTTTTAATGCATCAAATTCAACAGGTTGTACAGTTTGTGTTGGTTGAACTGGTTGTACTGGTTGAACTTGTTGTACTGATTGAACTTGTTGTACTTGATTATTTGGTTGAACTTGATTATTTGGTTGGTCATCAAAATTAATTATTTCGACATTATTCATATTATCACCCTTTTAATATTCCTTTTTCTTTCATCTTTTTAACCATTTCATCATAACGATCTGATCCAGTTACTGAATTTTGATTTGAAAACTTACCATTTTCTAATATAGTAACAGTAGGAGTCGCGCTGAAATAATATGTCGCGTTAAACTCAATTTTCTCCTCATTACTTAGTTTATCCAAATCTATATAATATATAGTAGCTTCCTTCGCATATTCTTTCGCATATTTATCATTTAATACACCTTTAAATACTGAACATGCAGAACAAGTTTCTCTACCAATAAATAACACAACTGTTTCTTCATTAGCTACCTTATCCTTAAGATCACTATAACTTATTTCTTCATAACCTTTTCTACCACAACCTGTCATAAAAATAGTTACTACTAATACTAATAGTAAAAATATTTTCTTTTTCATATGCATCACTCTTTCTAATACATTATATAATATTTTCACATAAAAAAAAAGAGTTTATTACTCTTTCCCATATACTATTAATTGATTTGGTAATAAATATATTTTATCATTTTTGTCCATAAGTTCATCCATAGTTGAAAGCTTTAATATATCTAATATAGTATCGCCTTCTTTTACCACATAAGTATTAATACTACTCTTAGGTATAATAATAACTTCTCCAGGATAAATATATTCATCTTTATTTAATCCATTTAAAGCAACAATACTATCAACTGATACATTATATTTAGATGCAATAGTATATAAAGTATCACCTTCTAAAACAGTATAATTCATAAAATCAGATATTTTACTTGGCACTACTATAAAATCTCCATATCCTATATTACTATTACCATTAATACTAACTAATTCATCTATAGTAATACCATACTTATTCGCGATAGATTCTAATGTATCACCAAACATAACTTGATATACATCATACATAAAATCACCTCGCTATATAATATGAAAAAAAAGAAGTATTGCTACTTCTTCATTTTAAATAGATTTTTATATACTGTGAATAACATTATTCCAATACCACATAAACGCGCTAAGAATGAAATAAATCCACCTACACCTGGAATGATTGATACTACATATAAAATAGTGATACCAATTAATCCTTCTAATAAAGCATTTTCTTCTCTACCAGATTTACTCATTATCTTTTTACCGATATAATAACCTGCATATGCATATGCTAAATAAATAGTAACACCGTATGCAACTAACGCAATTAACGCTACTGGTATACCGATAATAAATGCAAATAAGATTATTGAAGCCATAGGTACTAGAATTAAGTATACTAATGCATAACCAATATAAGTAATTATTTGCATTACACTTGTTTCATCTTTACCTACACCTCTAAGTAATACTGGTGTAAATAAAGCCATTACTACAAATACTAATAATAAACTTAAATAACTAAATGCCTTAACTTTTAAGTTTACTAAAAATTCATTAACTTCTACATGAGTATATACAGTAGCATCCATTTTTTCTAAAGCACCAATTTTAGCGCTTGAATCAATAGATGCACCATCAGTATATTTTAATGTACCATTAACTATAACATTTTTACCAATTGTAATATGTTCACCAGATATAGTAGCATCTCCCATGATTTCTACATCTTCTAAGATGATTGTATCTGCTCCGACAAATACATTTCTATCAACTACACCAGTTAATTTAACTTGGCTACCTACTGCATATAGATCTCTACCTACATTTGCATCAATAGTAAGAATATTACCTGCTACAAATGCATCTTTGATAATTCTACCAGATACAGTAATAGTATTACCAGCTATCAAACCATATTCAGATTCACCTTTTACATCAACACTATTACCAGCGATGAATAAAATACCATCTGAATTTCCTGAGAAACTAGCAATGTTGCCTGCGATAAACGCACTACCAAGGACTTCTTTATCATATGTAACTGAATCTCCAGCCTTGAATAAAGATTCTTCAACAGTTGCACAATTTGTTCCTTCCGCACCACCTATGCAATTTGCCTCTTCTGCAAATACAGGGAAAGCAAATAATAAAGCCGCTAAAAGGAATACAATAAATTTCTTTTTCATATTATCCTCCTATAATTAAAATTGTATCACTAAGACCAAATTTTGTAAATAAATCACACTTATATTTATTCAATTTGTGAACATAATATTAATGGTGATTCTATGTTAATTTTATGTATAAAAATATTCTTAATCAGAATAGCAGATGTATCTTTAGGCACAGTAAGAACAATGGTAACCGTCAAAGGTAAAAACTTTATCGCAGCTTTAATAGGATTCGTTGAAATGCTTATTTGGTTCTTAGTAGCAAAAGAAGCAATAAATGAAGGTAACAATAGTATCTTAATCGCGATTAGTTATGCCCTAGGTTTTGCCTTCGGTACATATATAGGTGGATATATATCCGGTAGATTTATAAAAACAAATCTAACATTACAAGTTATAAGTAACAAATATGAAAAGTTAATTGAAAGATTAAGAAAAAATAACTACGCCGTTACTGTAATAGATATAGAAGGTAAAGATGATACTAGTAAAATGTTAATATTACAAATACCATCTTCTAAATTAACTGAAGTTAGAAAAATAATTACCAAGATAGATTCTAAAGCTTTTGTCATGGTAGATGAAACAAAATACGTATTTAATGGTTATATTAATTAACAATAGTTTACATAGTAAATAAAAAAAGGTATATTTTATAAAAATATTACCTTTTTTATTATAATATAATATTAATTATAATACCACTTATAACACCAATTAAATATAAAGTAGTAATAATACTTATATTTTCCTTTAAATTATGGTTAACTTTGAAAAGTATTAGTAAACCTACACCACTACCAGTTAATAGTCCAGCAATACATGAACCAAATGAAATAGTTTCACTTAAGTATAATTCAGTAATCATAACAGATGCACCACAGTTAGGTATAAGTCCTACTAAACTTGATACAAATGGTCCAAAGAAACTATCCTTTAAGAATAACTTAGATAAATATTCTTCACCTAAATATTCCATACCCATATTTAAAATAAAATTAATTATTAATATAAACACTATTATATTTAAAGTATGCTTAATACTAGATCTTAATATTCCCTTTTCACAATGACAGTTTCCTTCTTCACATATATCTTTAATATGTTCTTTTTCTTTCTTACGATATACTAAATCAATCACAAATCCGCATACCATACCAATTATTACTTTAAATAATAGTATTTTGATTATTTCAGTAGGAGCTACTTGCTCACTAATCATTATTGGTAACATTTCATCTGATGTAGATAAATATATTGCAAATAATGAACCTAGTGATATAACTCTAGCTGCATACATATTAGTTGCCATAGTACTAAATCCACATTGTGGTAATACACCTAAAAGTGAACCAAATAAAGGCCCTAACTTACCTGCCTTAA
>ODAI011604602.1_pt1 | contig 12300 bp, 8 predicted proteins | sample 1539321 | NCBI WGS metagenome assembly ODAI01 (sample SAMN02144231, study PRJEB22623) | gut metagenome | biome: sheep rumen | host: Ovis aries | place: New Zealand
CCTGGGTGATGACTGAGGCATACGGACGTTTTGGCATCATGACCGGGGATACCGCAATCCACGGTATCAAAACACGCCTGAAGGGAGGTAAGGCCTGGGCCATAATCCTTATAATCGGCCTTGTAGTGAGCCAGTGGATAAGCCTTTCCAGCATCCTCAACATCACTTCCAACGCTGTCAGCGAGGTCCTCTACATGTGCATACCGGGACTCCCGGAATCCGCCGGATACTGGATAGTCCTTGGGATGGCAATAATAATTGCAGGGGCTATCTGGTTCATCCTTAACAAAGGGAACTACGGAGTATTTGAAAAGATTCTTTCGGCCCTTGTCACTCTTATGGGGCTGGCCTTTATCCTCTCCTTATTCATAGAACTTCCGGAGCCGGGATCTATAGCAAAAGGGTTCGTTCCCTCCCTGCCAAAGGACTCTGGCGCACTGCTCTTTGTGGCCGCCTTTGTAGGTACAACCATGTCCTCCCCCACTTTTGTGATAAGGCCGATGATCCTCAAGAGCAAAGGCTGGGGAAAGGAAGACGGGAAGCTTCAGCGGCGCGATGCCATTGTAAGCGCTTCCCTAACCTTCATTATCAGCGCAAGCGTCATGATATGCGCCGCATCCGTCCTTCATACTCGTGGAATCACCGTGGAAAAGGTCCTGGACATGATATATGTCCTTGAGCCCATAGCCGGCAGATTTGCCGTGGCCCTGTTTGTCACAGGCCTTCTGAGCGCCGGACTGTCATCCCTTTTCCCCATCATGATGCTGGCGCCGGAACTTATCAGCGATTATCGGCACGGTGAAATGCAGACCGGCACTCCGTTGTTCAAAATACTGACCGGCATTGCCGCGCTTGCTGGACTTACTATCCCCATCCTTGGGAAAAGCCCGGTCATTACCCAGATTGCTTCCCAGGTAACGCTGGTTTTTGTCCTTCCGCTTGTCATTCTCCTTATGATTATCCTTCTATGGAAGCAGAAAGAACGCCCCGGCATTCTTTTCACTATCCTTATGGCGCTGGCATTTGTCTTCGCCTGCATAGTATCATACACCGGAATTGTTGCCTTAGGTAATCTGTTATGACGTCTAATCCAAAATATGCCCTTCTGGTTCCCACCAGTATGGGCGTCCGCCTTACTCCTCCGGACGGACAACCGGCTCACCTTGGAGGCAGCTTTACCCTTCAGGCCACCAGCGCTGAAACAAATGTCGCAAGCATTGCATCTTCCCTGGGCCTACCCGTCAAAGTTCTCACCGCCTTTGTAAAAGGGCATCCCTTTGCATCTTTCATCCGCGCCAATCTTCTTGGCCGTGGAATGACCGTGGAAGGGCCTGAGCGTGAACAGGGTGGTCCATGGGGTTACAGGCACCAGATCAATATTGCCGACAGCGGCTGCGCCTCACGGGGTCCCCGTGTATGGAACGACCGCGCAGGCGAGGTTGGCCGTACCCTGAATGCGGCCGATTTTGACCTGGAACGCATTTTTGAGAAAGAGGGTGTACGCCTTGTGCACCTCAGCGGCCTAATAGCGGCGCTCGCTCCGGAGTTCTGCCTGGCCGTAGCAGAGAAGGCAAAGGCCGGCGGCTCACTCGTAAGCTTTGACCTCAATTACAGGGCGTCTTTTTGGAAAGGCCATGAGAAAGAGTACCGCGTCGTTTTTGGCAAAATTGCCTCTTCTGCAGATATACTGATAGGAAATGAAGAAGACTTCCAATTATGCCTTGGCATTGAAGGCCCGGAAACCGGCGGAGCCAATCTGGATGCAAAGACAGATGCCTTTAAGGAAATGATCGGGACAATCCGCAGCAGTTACCCCGGCGCCAAGATCATTGCCACTACGCTTCGCGGAGTTAAGGATGCCAATCTGCATCTATGGGGCGTAATAGTATCTGACGCCAGCGAGACCATAGTAATTCCGCCCCGGGAGATCCGTGTCCTTGACCGCATAGGCGGCGGAGACGGGTTCACCGGCGGATTGCTATACGGCCTCCTTAAGGGCTGGGATATAGAAAAATGCGCACAGTTTGGCTGGGCATCAGGGGCTCTGGCCGCAACCTTACTCACGGACTATGCTCTTCCTGCTGATGAAGAGGAGGTTTGGAACATCTGGACCGGAAACGCAAGAGTAAAAAGATGAGCACGTCGCTATGTAATATCGGCCTTGTGGGCCTTGGAGTCATGGGCCGGAGCCTTGCCGTCAATATGGCGTCAAAGGGCTTTAAAGTGGCCGTATACAACTATATCCCGGAGGTCACCAGGGAATTTTTGGCCGATGGGAAACCGGGATTCACCGGAACCTATTCCTATAAGGAACTGGCTCAGAGCCTTGAGCGCCCAAGGAAAGTGTTTCTGATGGTGACGGCAGGCGCTGCCGTGGACCAGGTCATCTCCGAACTTGAGAAAGTGCTGGAGAGCGGAGACATTATCATTGACGGCGGAAACTCAGATTTCCACGACACCGGCCGCCGCTGCCATGATGTGGAATCCAAAGGCCTTCTATATATCGGCACCGGTGTTTCCGGCGGCGAGGAAGGTGCCCTCAAAGGGCCCTCAATGATGCCCGGAGGCTCTCCGGAGGCATGGCCTCTTGTGAAGCCCATCCTTCAGGCAATATCGGCCAAAGTGGAGAATGGAACGCCCTGCTGTGACTGGGTGGGCAGTGGCGGAGCCGGACACTTTGTGAAGATGGTGCACAACGGCATAGAATACGGCGACATTGAGCTTATCTGCGAGTGCTACCACCTTATGAAGGAGGGTCTTGGGATGACAAACGCCCAGATGCAGGAAACGTTTTCCCAGTGGAACCGCGGAGACCTGGACAGTTACCTCATAGGCATTACCGCAGACATCCTTGGGAAAAAAGACTCTGAAGGCCGATACATACTGGACACCATCCTTGACACCGCCGGCCAGAAGGGTACAGGCAAATGGACGGTACAGGCTGCACTGGACCAGGGCGTCCCGCTGTCCCTAATCAGTGAATCCGTATTTGCCCGCTGCCTGTCTTCAAGAAAGGAAGAAAGGGTAATCGCGTCACAAGTTCTTGAGGGCCCCGCCAAAAAGAGCCTCAAACTTGATCTTGAGGATCTTCGCAAAGCCCTTTTGGCTGCAAAAATCGTTTCCTACGCCCAAGGCTTCAGCCTTATGGACAGCGCATCCAAGCAATATGGATGGGACCTGAACCTTGGGGCCATTGCGCTTCTTTGGCGCGGTGGATGCATCATCCGCAGCGTGTTCCTTGGCCGTATTAAAGACGCTTATGAGGCCCAGCCAGATCTGACCAACCTGATGCTCTCCCCCTGGTTCAAAGATATGCTGGCTCAGGGGCAGGCCTCATGGAGGAAGGTGGTTTCAGAAGCCGTTTTGAACGGTATTCCCGTTCCGTCCCTCAGCGCCGGCCTGAATTACCACGACGGATACCGCTGTGCATCCCTGCCTGCCAATCTGCTTCAGGCGCAAAGGGACTATTTCGGGGCACACACCTATGAACGCACAGACCGCCCCCGTGGAGAATTCTTTCACACTGAATGGTTATGATAAATTAATATACAAAAGGCATTGTGACTCGTAACAGAAAGACAAAGAAGGATGTATTCTACCTGTACAAGGCACTGTGGAACCACTCTGAGGAAACGGTTTACATTACCGGGAAGCGCCTTGAGCAACGTCCGGAAGGAAAGGATTTCATGCTAACCGTTTATTCCAATGCTCCCTCTTTGAAGCTGTACGAAAACGGCAAGTTAGTGGCTGAAAAGACTTCCTCCGAAGAACCTTCCGGCGTAATATGGAAATTCCCCGGCGCCAATTGATTTTCTTAATATATCATCAGAACTAAAAACACTGCACATGAAAAAAATCTTTTTTGTACTTGCACTTGCATGCTGCGTTTCTGCTCTTAATCCAGCAGAAGCCAGGAAAAAAGCAAAACACGTAGTATTGATAGGCATTGACGGATGGGCGGCCGAAGCGGTCCGCAGGGCTCCCGCAGAGGATTTTCCAAACATTCATTACCTCATGGAGCACGGCGCATGGACGCTTGCTAAACGCTCCGTAATGCCATCGGCATCTTCGATCAACTGGACATCGATGCTGTGCGGCCTTCCCACCGAGATGCACGGGTTCGACAAGTGGAATTCAACCCGAGGCACCATCCCCTCTACTTCCGACAATGGGCACGGCATCCCTCCCACCATCTTCACGATACTGCGCCAGCAGCATCCCAAGACTGAATGCGGAGTAATCTACGACTGGGACTGCATAGGTGCCATCTCCGACACCCTGGCGATGAACCATCACCATTTCATCACCACATACCGCGGGAAAAAAGTGCTGGTGAGCACCGAGAACTACACAAAACTCGCAACTGATTATATCACTGAGAAAAAGCCCGAATTATTCTTTTTCTACTATGGTTCGCCGGATAACGCCGGGCATACCTACGGATGGTACAGCCCCGAGTATATGTCCCTGATGAAGGAAATCGACGCTGGAGTAGGTATGATTATCCAGGCCCTGAAGGATGCAGGAATTTACGATGACACCGTCATCGTAATGTCTTCCGACCACGGAGGGACAGGCAAGGGTCATGGAGAGTTCACGATGCTGGAACTTGAAACCCCCTTCATCGTTTCGGGAAAGAGAATCAAGCAGAACTTCGAGTTCCCTATGACAATCATGCAATACGACACCCCGGCCATCATAGCCGACATCCTCGGACTGAAGATTCCCGAAGACTGGCGCGGCCGTCCTGTCAAGCAGATTTACAAGTAGTTTTTTTATCCCGTTATGATTATGATAAAGAAATTATTGATTCTATCTCTTACAATGCTTCTTGGCATTGTAGTATTCGCTCAGGATTATGATTACTCCTTCACTGAAGCGGCAGAACTGACTATCGTTGGGAAAGTATTTCCCGACACACCCAACCCGTACCAGCGAATGGATTTCACCAAATATGGTGGATGGGATGAAAAGGATATCAACCTTCTGGAGATGCCCTCGGGAATAATCGTCACTTTCAAGACAGATTCTCCTGTAATTGCTGTAAAACCGGATTTCAGTTATCTACACTACACTAATTCCTCCTGCATTGCATCCAGAGGATTTGACCTATACATTAAAAAGGATGGCAAATGGATATGGGCAGGCATGTGCGCATACAACCATGACGCCTCAACCGAAAATGGGAGAATCAGAAAAATGGTAGACCATATGGATGGCAGCATCCATGAATGTTTGATGTACCTCCCCACCGAAAGCAAATTAAATTCTCTGAAGATTGCCGTCAAGAAAGGGTCCTTCATAGAAAAGGGAGATGTTCCATTCCGTCACCGGATATGTGTTTACGGTTCTTCGTTCATGCATGGTGCCAGCACAACCAGAGCGGGAATGACCGTTCCGGGGTACCTTACCCGCGCTACGGGAATGCAGTTCTGCAGCCTTGGCGTAAGTGGAGACTGCCGTATGCAGCCACAGTTTGCCAATGCCCTGAAAGATGCCGATGTAGATGCTTTTGTCTTTGATGCTTTTTCCAACGGCAATGCCCAAACAGTGAAGGAGAATCTGTTTCCCTTCATAGAAACGCTCCAGGCATCAAAGCCGGGAGTCCCGCTCATATTCATGCATACTATATGGCGGGAACGCAGAAACTTCAACATGGAGCATGATGCCGCCGAGGCAAGCAAGATTGCCGTAGCAGACAGCCTTATGAAAATTGCCGTGAAGAAGTACAAAAACGTTTACTATATAAAGTCAAACGCAACATCTCCCACGCATGACACCACTGCAGACGGTGTACATCCCGGCGACTGGGGCTATTACATGTGGGCGGAATCCGTCCGCAAACCCATCCTCCGCATACTCCGCAAATACAGCATCCGATAAGGATTGACTCGTAACTATTTGACAATATCAATACTTACAGGAGCAGTTGCGGACAAGGGAAGCCAAAGGATAAGGCTGGAGCCGGCAGGGCCGGTATTGACGCCTATTTTGAAGTCAGCGTAAGCCTTGCCGTCCACTTTAATGGCCGATGGCGCCGCCCCAACCCCGGGAAGGATGAGGCAGACGCCATTTGAGGGTTGTTCGGATGAAGCGTGAAGCCTTAATGATAGAGATTTCTCGACTTCGCTCGAAATGACATAAGCCCTCTGTTCCACATCGTAAGGCACCTCAACTTCCCCACAAGTCATCCTGGGAGCGCGGAGCCAGGACTTGGCCAGAGGCAGCAGATCCACGGCGTCCCCTTCTGTACATCCAAGGAGCATCAGTTTGGTTATCTTCCAGGTGGAATTCAACTCCCCGGAGGACACTTTTGAAGTATATGGCGTTTCCTTTCCTTCTTCCGGAGCGTAAACAGCATCGGCCGGGCCCGAAATCTTTTCGCCGCTGTGCGGAGCATTATACTGCGTGGCAGTGTATGTATGTGACGGGGCATCGGCCACAACGGCATGCCTTCCTACAACGTAATCCTGGGCCACAGGCCAGTGGTTGCGCCACGGGAAGCCTGAATAATCAGACCATCTTCCGGAGTAACGGTCTATACGGGGACCACGATTATTTTTTTCATTAAGGCCGGAGCCGTCCTCCAGAATCAGGTAAGGATTCCACTGGCTGTTGAGATAGGTCACCTGGATATTAGCGCCCGGAAGAGACGGGGCATCCTGACGTTTTTCAGCGTCCAAATCCCATCCGTAAGTCTCTGTCCGGCCATCCATTGCCGCAACAGACATTATCCTGGCAGCATCCAGGACATCCTCCGGCCGCTGTGACGGGTGCAGCACCTGCAGGCTCTGACTCCATTCCATCCACGCGGCAGGAGCCGATGTCCAAAGCTCCATCTTGCGTACACATACCCCGTCAGGATAGAAGATATAGGTTTCCTCTGAGCAGTCTCCCCACTGGGATTCTTCACTCTGGAAGGGAATCTTCTGATTTACGCCCACAGGAAGATGACGCCACACAACTACGGTACGGGCCGGAGTATTCTCAATGATACGGACACTGGAGAATTCGGCATGTTTGTCGCTCATGTTTTCCGGGCAACCCCACTTGGTTACTTTGGCGCGTTCCACAAACTCATTGCTCATCCAGTTCCCCTTCTCCGTCACAAAACAGGGAGCATATGAGATGCCGTGCCAGAAAACAACCTTCCAGGGCTGCTCAGGGCCAAAACCTACCACAATATCATCAAGGCTTCCCCTCCACCTGCGGTCAAAGGCATCATAATAATTCAGGGGAACATACCAGGCTCCAAACTCCACTAGGTCCGGGCCCGACGGCAGTACGCGCTCCTCAAAACCAGGAACATCCGTGCCCGGGGCAGCTGGACGGATGAACTTCTTCCCGAGAATCTTCTTATATTCCCCCTTACAGGCATACACGCTCAGTTCATCAATGGCACCGTCAAAAGAACTGTAGATTGGAATGCTGTGGTTCTCAAAGAATGACGGCGTGCGCGTCTGAGTGCGGCCAATCCATAGGTCATAGGCCGATTGATCAACCCTATTGAATGTGACCGGAACCTTGGCCACCTCCTTGCCGTCAACAGCCAGGAAAATCCCTTCTCCGCTTTTGAAAAGTGCCGTCAGCCGGGACCACTCCCGCAGCGGCAGTCCTTGCGGAGATTCAGCCTCAACGCCTTCTACGGCAAAATGCACCTTGCCAAAGCAGTCAAGCCATAAGTCCCAACCATGGGCACCGTCATCGGCCTTGCGGCAAACTACCGGGCAGGGGCTCTTGGGGAAGGCAATGGGGCATACCCATACGTCCACGGTGAAATCGGCCTTGGGTTCCGGCACTTCAGCGGCCGGCAGGACTATTCTGGAGTCAAAGCCGTCAAAGAGCATTGCCCGGCCCTCGACTCCGGGGACAGTTCCGTCGTTGAACGATAGAGAAATAATTGCGGCAATGGCCGCTTTCAGAATGCAGGACATATATGGCATTTTCAATCTAAGTTCTGAAGTGTAGAGCGCTGAGCACTTTCATCGACTCATCGGCTGCGCTAATGAAGGATACGGAGTAACGACGCCCGCCCTTTTCAACATTCACTACCACATGGCAGCCCTCGAAAGAGTCAGGCGCGATATCTTTCATCCAGGCAGCATCACCATCCTTTACCCGACGTTCGGCAGGCATAATCGTAGGGCAGATAATCCGGTCCTGCGGATAGATTGAACGGTCCGAGAGGAGTTCCATACAGGGTGGCAGGTTGTGGAGCTGATCCCATACACAGCTCACATACACCTGAGAGCGAAGTGCGGCGACGAGTTTCCTGCTCATCGAATTATGGCCGTGGTGATTGATTTTAGCGACATTGGCCGGGCCACACACTTCGGCGATGTCATCTTCTATAAAGCGGACCGTTCCGTCCGGATCCTTGAATTTAGCCGAGAAATCTCCTGCCGTATAGAAACGGAAATTGCCATAGGAGAAGACCATCCCCAGCGACATGGCATTCTCGTTGAGAGTCTTGGGAGACTGAGTTTTCACCGCTTCAAAGAGGTCTTTGATCCGGCCATCCGGGTAGGCGATACGTCCGTTGGCGCATATGTTCCTGACCGAGAAGGATGGGTATTTTGCGCCGTCATGGAGTTGGACAATCTGGTCTGTTGCCCCCAGGCGAAACTTTTCTATCTCGAGGCCACGATGCCTCTGCATATAGCTGTAAAAACGCTTCATGTGCTGCACCGTATCGGGGTCTCCGCCCATGGCCGTATCTGGAATAGGGTCGTTATAATCAGGCCAGCAGCGGTCGATAGCTTTACGGAAGTTCAAAGTCTCGGCGGCCTGGGAGAAGCCACTGAGCGCATATTCTTCACCATCGCGGATGTTTTTCTCGGCAAAAAAATGGTCGCTGCCTGCATGGTCATTGTGATAATGACTCAGGAGCATATAATCAACATCAGTGACGGCGGGATTAACCCGCGTCACATATCGGGCAATCCACTCGCCTGAATGGCGGGCCGGGCTCGGAAGCAGCGGAACGGCCTTCGGCCCACGGGCAAGCGCATCAAAGTCACCGCAGTCCAGCAACATTGTTGTCCCATCTGGAAAAATCAGGAACATAGACTCCGCTACGCCGGTATAGATGAAATGAATCTGGAACTGCCCTTCCTTCCACCCAGGCCATGTCTTGCCCGCAAGCTTGTCCTTACAACCGGCGGCAAAAGCCTCTTGCCAGTCCGTAAGGTAAAGCCCAGCCCCGGCCAGCAACGTCGTCTTTATGAAATCCCGTCTGTCCATTTCACTGTATCTTAAGCGTTAAGGGCTTCCGCGTAGCTTTAACCATCTTGGTGACAGGGCCGCAGGCAAGGCAACCGATGACAGCGACGTCCTTCCCGACGAGTTCCCGGTCAAAGCGGAGGGTAAGTTCTACGGAAGACTTGTCTTCACTCCACTTGGCACTTGTGACCAGCGTGCCGAAGCCGGTTGATACAGTGCCTGGCTCATGATAGGCATAGTACCAGTTGAGAATGGGTGATGACAGGCCGGAAAAATTACTCCAGCCGCCGCCTCGGCCGGTTTCTATCATAAAATGCTCATAGCAATTGTATGAGTCCTCGCATTCACGCTCCCAATTCTCCAGCGCAGTGTCCGCTATGCGCTTTGCCAGGTCCGGACGGCCCAGATCCAGCATCGTCTTCCAGAGAATCATCTGATGAGGCATCCACACCGTCCCGTTCCAGTAGCCGTCTATTCGGTAATATGGGGCGGTCTGATCCACTGCAGTAATGCCGCAGTCACTCCAAAGCTCACCTTGCGAAAAGACATGGCCAATCAACGTCTCTTTTTGAGCATTATCAACTATTCCGGCCACAAGCGGTGTCACACCGTCAAGACCCATATTGAAATTGACGCCTTTGTCGGTCCTGTAAACGCCTCTAGGGGTTCCGTCGGTATTGTGCTCCACATAGCCGAAATAGCCTGTTTCTGAATCCCAGGCATTATCGAGAATGCCTTTTGACATTACCGCTATATCGGCCTCAAACTGTTTGATATCGGCCGTAAAAGACTTTTTCTGCCTACCCTTTGCAGAGGCCTCCAGATGTGATGCAATCAGCCGAAGAATCTTTGCGCAGCGAATGTAATAGGAGGTGGAGACCATAGGAGTAGTGCGGCTGCGAAGCTCCTTTTGCGGGCGAAGCGTCCACTGCGGCGGATAGTCATCCCAGCCGCCGCTGTTGTAGAAAATGTTCCACGTTTCCAGCAGGCCGGATGGTTTGCGGAATCGTGGGCCTGTCATATAATCATAGAAGCGCTTTAGACGGGGGTATATCTCCTGGAGCTCATCAATATTGCATCCGCCTCTTTCCCATACATCACCGATGGCAAGGATTTGCGTGGCAAGTGGTGTCCCGTGGTGTACAAACGGAGCTTCTTCCTCCGGAACTGTTGTGTACTGCCTAATTATCTCGTAACCGCGCCCAGGGTCTATTTCGCTCATGGCCCAGCCGATGAATCCACAGTCCCAGGTATAAAGGCTGTTCCAGTTTTTCCCGGGGCAGAAATGGCGTATGGGCTCACCGAAGGCATCTATGGGATATACTACATTGGTAAGGAGGGTGGCTTGCAAAAGTTGCACTCCGAGGGGGAAGGGCCGATCCGTCTGCCCGTGACAGCAATAGTCATTCCCGACTTGATCGGGAATCTTCTCCCCTTTGAAAATAACCATCCTTAACGTGGTATCGCTTTGAGGCTTCAGAACTATGGGACGCAGGAAATTGGCGGTATAATGGCCTTTACCGTCACCTTTAAGGTCTTTATAAACATGGTCGTGGACTTTGATGGGCATAAGCTGCTCCAACTTGGCGCAACGCCATTGACGGACTTCGCTCAAAGGATAGTCCCAGGCAATGCCATAAGTAGCATCCACTTCCGGATAACGCACCGTGAACCACCCCTTTCCCTGCTTCAGTTCCGGAGTCCACTGCCCCTCAGTGCCACCCGTCTTACGGATGGCAAGCTGCAGATTGATATTCTGCACCTCAGACGTATTGTTTACGCAGCGGGTTTCAAGCAGCACACAGCCATCATCTATGACGTTGTAGGTAGCATCCACGTACACTCTGTCCTTCCACTCCAGCTCATAACGGTAAGTGAAACGAGTCATATCGGCCGAAGCCTCCCAGGGGTGGACACCGGACTCAAACAGGGCGCAAGGAACCATTACATTACGCCGGTAAATACCCGGCACAAGGCAAAACTCTACCTGCGCTCCGGACGAGAGATCGTCAATGTTTGAAATCCCGAAATACTCCTTTGAATACGGCCCCCACTTAGATAAAGAGGCTATATCATGAGACGGTAGAGAAATGATTGCGGCAATGGCTGCTTTCAGAATGCAGGATGTATATAGCATAATCAATTAACGTAACAGTTCTATCAAGCGATCCGGATAGTTTGAAATAATGGCGTCTACACCACAATTGGCGACAGCAAGGATATCGGCCTGTTCATCTACCGTCCAGGGGACGACTTTTATACCCAAAGAATGACAATAAGCAACATTCTCAGCCGTAACCACACTGAAATGTGGAGACCACCATCCTAGCAAAAAGCTGATTCTGGAAAGTATATCCTTGATGTCTGTGTCCTTCTTTGTGAGAAATGCCAGAGTAACTTCCGGCCACCTTTGGTGAATATACTCCAGTGAGCGAACATCAAAGGTCTGTACTATCAGACGCTTTCCAAGGTTTTTGGAAAGAAGAAGCGGAATAGAGGTATCACAAAAAGACTTGTAATCCGGCCAGTTGATACCTTCCCCCTCATCGGCCGATGACTTGATCTCTATATTATAATTAGGAAGGGGAAGCTTATTATCCGAGGCATACTTTTCAGTATAGTCAATTAGCAATGATGCAAGAGGGACATGCTCTGATAGGAGTATTTTTTCTGGCCACTGTTCAGTATACCTAAGCCCAACCTCATATTTTGCAATGCTGTCATAAGGCATAGTATAAAGATATTCCTTGGCCTCTCCTTTCTGAACAGGGGTGCCATCCGGCCTTATGGCACAGCGATAATGGAAATAATTGTCATGAGAAAGGACCACCTGACCGTCAGCGGAGATTTGCAAATCCATCTCCAAAGTGTTTACACCCAGATCAAGTGCATTCTTCATTGATGAAAAGGTGTTCTCCGGCATCAGGCCCGCTCCTCCCCTATGGGCTTGAAGGTCTATCGGAACAGTAGTATTATGTCCACATGCACACAACACAATGGAAAGACATGCCAAAACAGCCTGAATAATATTCTTGTTAAGATTCATAATCATTATTATCTTTACAAAGATATGAAAAA
>ODAI011772336.1_pt1 | contig 12300 bp, 8 predicted proteins | sample 1539321 | NCBI WGS metagenome assembly ODAI01 (sample SAMN02144231, study PRJEB22623) | gut metagenome | biome: sheep rumen | host: Ovis aries | place: New Zealand
GGACCGGGCGCTGCAGGGCGGCCGGGTGGACCGGATTACCCAGCCGGAGCGGGATGCCGTGGTGATGGTGATCCGCTCGGGAAACGAAAACTGCCGGCTGCTGCTGTGCGCCTCCCCGAACAATGCCCGCATCCACCTGACGGAGGAAAGCTTCTCCAACCCCCTGGAGCCGCCCGCGCTGTGCATGCTGATGCGCAAGCAGCTGACCGGCGCCCGGATCACGGGGATCCGCCAGTGCGGGGGAGACCGGATCGTCCAGGTGGACCTGGACGCCATGAACGAGATGGGCGACCATGTGCTGCGGCGGATCGTGCTGGAGATCATGGGGCGGCATTCCAACCTGATGCTGCTGGATGAGAACGGAAGGATCGTGGAGGCCGCCCGGCACGTGAACGCGGAGATGAGCCGGGTGCGCCAGATCCAGCCGGGCATGGCCTACCAGGCCCCGCCGGCCCAGGACCGGCTGGACCCGGGCACCCTGACGGCGGAGGCGCTGCTGGCCCGCCTGGAGGATCACGGGGAAGGAAGCCTCAGCCGGGCGCTGGCGGCGGAGGTCACCGGGCTGAGCCGCGTGAGCGCGGAGGAGCTGGCCCTGCGGGTGCGGGAGGGCGGCGAAAGCTGGCCGGAGGACCTGCCGGGCGCCTGCAGCCGGCTGGCGGACCTGTTCCGCCGGCTGCCGGAAATGGCGGCCCCCTGCGTGCTGCGGGGGGAGGACGGAAGTGCCGAGGATGCCTTCCCCTTCCTGTACCTGAGCCGGGACACCTCCCGGCAGCAGCCCTGCAAAACGCTCAGCGCCGCGCTGGACCGCTTCTATGCCGCCCGGGACGCGAAGGACCGGCTGAGCCAGAAGAGCGCCTCCATGATCCGGATGCTGAAGGGCCAGGCGGAGCGCTGCACCCGGAAGCTGTCCATCCAGGAGGAGGAGCTGGCCTCCGCGGAGCGGATGGACGAGTACCGCCGGATGGGGGAGGCGATCCAGGGGAACCTCTACCGGCTGAAAAAGGGCATGGCGGAAGCGGAGCTGCCGGACTGGTCCGACCCGGAGGGGGGCACCCTGACGGTGCCGCTGGACATCCGGCTGACGCCGGTCCAGAACGCCCAGAAATACTTCAAGAAATACCAGAAGGCGCGCTCCGCCCGGGAGACCGCCGCCGTGCAGCGGGACAAAACCCTCCGGGAGCTGGAATACCTGGAAAGCATGCTCACGGACGCGGAAAACTGCACCGGCGAAAGCGAGCTGGAGGAAATCCGGCAGGAGCTGGTCCGCACAGGCTATATGAAGCGCGTCACCAACCGCCGGCAGCAGCGGCAGCTGCCGCCCAGCCGGCCGGCCCGCTACCTGTCATCGGACGGCATCGAAATCCACGTGGGCCGGAATTCCCTGCAGAACGACCGGCTGACCCAGTCCGCGGCCGGGAACGAAACCTGGCTGCATGCGAAGGACATGCCGGGCAGCCATGTGATCATCCGGACGGAGGGGGAGGTCCCCCTGAAGACGCTGCAGCAGGCGGCGCTGCTGGCGGCCTGGTTCAGCAGGGGCCGGAACAGCTCCACCGTGCCGGTGGACTATACGCTGCGCAAGTACGTCAAAAAACCTTCCGGGGCAGCGCCGGGGAAGGTGATCTATACGCACCAGAAAACGGTGTATGTGACCGCGGAGGAGGAGGACATCCGGCAGATCGCCGAAGTGAACGCCTAGGAATCCGCGTCAGCCGGGGAAACCCGGCTGCTTTTTTTCCACCTGCCGGAGAGCAGGAAGGCAAAACCGATCACAAAGGGAACGCAGCCGGAGATGGCGTTGCCGTACCAGAAGCCGGAGATGCCCCAGGAGAGGGTGACCCCCAGCAGCAGGGACAGGCCGATGCGGCAGGCGACCCCGTCCAGCAGGGCGACGGCCAGGTTCAGCCGGGAATTGCCGGAGCCGTTGATCAGGGCGAAGGCAGGCGGCCGCAGCGTGCAGCCCAGGTACTGGATCATGGCCACGGGAATATACTTTTCCAGCGCCATCTGCAGCACCTCCGCGTCGGAGGAGAAGATGCCGAAGAGCCATTCGGGGCGGAGGAGCGTGATCAGGGCGAAGATTGCCGAGGGAATGGCGACAATCCACAGCGCATGGCCGACCACCTTCGGCACCCGGGCGGTTTTTCCCGCGCCCAGGGCCTGGGAGATCATGGCGCCGCCGGCGGCGGAGATCGCCTGGGCCACGATGCTGATCATGTTCTCCAGCTTCCGGGCAATGCCGGTGACGGCGATGGAGACCTTTCCGTACTGGTTGATATAGGAATTGACGAACAGCATGGAGAAGGTGATGGCGGCCGACTGGATGACCATGGGGATGCCCAGGCTCAGCAGCGGGCGGACCACGGACCGGTAAATCCGGAAATGGGAGGGCTTGAAATCGAAGCGGATTTGCTCCCGGTGCCGGTAAAGCAGCGTCAGGGCAAAGAGGAAGCTGACGCTCTGGCCGATCACCGTGGCCAGGGCGGCGCCCCGGGGGCCCATGCCCATGGGCCCGACGAAGAGCAGGTCCAGCACCAGGTTCAGCACGGAGGCGATGGCGATGAACAGGAAGGGATGCTTCGAATCGCCCATGCCCCGCAGGATGGCCGACACCAGGTTGTAGCCGTAGATGAACACCGTGCCGAGGATGCAGATGAGGCTGTAGTCGCAGGTGTAGTCCCAGATGTCCGCCGGCGTGTTCAGCCAGGTGAGGATACCCTGGTAGGTCAGCAGGAAGAGCACCATGATGACCAGGGCCGCGGACATCAGCAGCGTGAAGAGGGTGGCCACCATCTCGCCGATCAGGTCATGCCGCTTCTCGCCCACGTAGCGGGAGATCAGGATCTGGCCCGCGTTGGAAAAGCCCATGGCGATGAAGGTGATGAGCATCATCATTTCCCCGCCGACGGAAACGGCGGACAGCCCCTCCGTGCCGACCATCTGGCCCACGACGATCATGTCCACCATGTTGTAGACCATCTGGAGGAGGCCGGAGAGGAACAGGGGCATGGCAAAGCGAAGCATGGTTCCCGGAACGCTGCCGGCGGTCAGGTCCCGGATGAGTTCTTTGTTCTTGGCCACGGCGCGCGGAGCCTCCCTCCATCTCAAGATGTACGAACAAAAAAGGATCCGGGACCATTTTACGGCCCGGATCCTTTTCTGTCAACCGGCGGAAGGCACCGGATCATTCATTCCTCATCGTGCTCAAAGGTGCAGCCGCCGATGAACTCCCGCAGCAGGGACAGGGGCGGGATCTCGTCCATCAGGGAGTGGTCGACGTCCGGCAGGTAGTTCAGCGCCTTGATGAGCCGGCGGGCCAGCAGGTAGTTCGGGGAATCCGCGGGCACCTCCCGCAGCAGGTCGTAGGCAAAGAGCTTCAGGATCGGAAGCTCATAGTGCAGCGCGGTGTTGAACATGCTGTCGGCGTTTTCCTGGTAGGCGAAAATGTACTTTTCCTCGCCCCGGCGGACATTGGGCCACAGGGAGAGGGTTTCCTCCGGCGGATAGCCGCGGAACTGCTGGTCGCGCACGATGCGGCGGAGCAGGCGGACGTCCGTGGTGCGGATGCGGTTGTGGTCATCCAGGTTCAGGCAGGTGAGGGCGCTGGCGAAGATCCGGTAGATCTCGTCGGCCGGCAGCGTTTCGATGATTTTCGGGTTCAGCCCGTGGATGCCCTCCAGGATGATGATCTCCCCGGGCAGCAGCGTAGTGGGCGGGGTCAGGTAATCCTTCTCGCCGGTTTCAAAATCGTACCCGGGCATGAAGACCTCCTCGCCGTTGAGCAGGCCCGTGATGCTGTCCGCCAGGAGCTTGATGTCCAGCGCCTCGATGGTTTCAAAATCGCGGGTGCCGACCAGCTGGACCGGGAGGTCCTCCCGGTTGATGAAGAAGTCAACCATGGAGATGCGGCGGGAGGGATGCCCGTACATCTGCAGGTGGACGGCCAGGCGGGCGGCAAAGGTGGTTTTTCCGCTGGCGGAGGGGCCGGCCACGAGGACCACGTGCTTGTTCTGCTCGTGGATCTTCCGGGCGATACCGTCGATGGCCGCCTCGTGCAGGGCCTCGTTCACCCGGATGAAGTTCCGGAGCCGGCCGGTTTCGATCAGCTCGCTGACGTCGCTGACGTTGGTGACGCCGAGGATCTCGCACCAGTGGGCGCTCTGGGAGAAGATCTCCAGGTGCTTCGGGCGGTAGATGTAGGGGGCGGCGTGGTCAAAGTCGGCCCCGGCGGGCAGCTGCAGCACGAAGCCGCCCCGGAGCTCGAAGAGCGTAAAGACGGGCACGTAGCCGGTGGAGACGGTCATGGCGCCGTAGAAGTATTCCCACATGCCGTCGATGGAATACATGGTGATGTTCGGCGTCGGGCGGCGGCTGAGCAGGGCTACCTTGTCCGGCTGGCGCTCCTCCTCAAAGTAGCGGATGGCGTCCTCCCGGGACCACAGCTTCCGCTCGAAGACCAGGTTCAGCTCCACGATGCGGCGCATCTCGTTCTCGATGCGGACGATGTCCTGCCGGTGCAGCTCGATCCCCGGCAGCCGCACGAAAACGCCGTAGCCGACGGAGTATTCAATGCGCACCTGCTGGTAGGGATAGAGGTGGCGCAGGGCCAGCAGCATCACGAAGCGCAGGGAGCGCTCATAGACCCGGCGGCCCTCCTCGTGCTCCAGGGTCAGCGGGGTCAGCGAACAGTCATGGCGCAGGGGCTCGTTCAGCTCCCGCACGATTCCGCCGGACAGGGCGGCCAGGGTGCCGCGCGGAAAAATGTCCAGGGCCTGGAGGCAGTCCCGGACCGTGGTGCCCTCCGGCAGTTCTTTCTGGTTGTTCATGGAACGGATAATCATGGCGCGTCCTCCTTCGGGTTTAATCGAAGGGCATGCTGGACGCTTCGGCGTTCAGCAGCTCTTCATCCGGATCGGGAAGAGCGCCGTGCTCCTGCAGCCAGCGCGCCTGGCGCTCCTGCATCTGGAGCTGCTTGGTGTGCACATAGGCCACATTGGCCGCTGTCGCGGGGGCTGTGGAACGGGTCATGACCTTTTTTCCGTCCTCATCGATCCGGAAACGGAGGCGGATCAGGATCCGGCCGTGATTTTTGCACTTGGCCACAGCGATATATTTGTCAGCGCTCTGCTTAATATATTCGCCGTCCAGCGCCAGAACCCTTCCGCAGCGGGGACAAACCGGATGAATTGCCGATTCGCTCGCCAGGGCGTCCCGCACGGTGGCGAACACCTCGCCCGGCGTTTTTTCCCGGGCGCCGCGGCGGCCGTGGATCAGCTCCTTGGGCTGCTGGGGATAATTCAGCACGGCGGAGGGATCCGGCAGCGTTTTGAAAACCAGCGCCGTATACCAGGCGTCGTAGAGGGCATTGTGGAAGGCCATGGACTCCTCCGGGCGGATGCCCAGCATCTCCATGGCGGTTTTCAGGCCGGTCCGGTCCTTCAGGCCGTGCACGTCGCTGAAGAGCTTCTGGATGTCGCACAGGGGGGCGACGGGAATATCCTCGCAATGGAAGAAGCGGATATTCTGGTACAGGACGCTGATATCGTCGCAGCCCCAGGTGAGCAGGGTATAGTCATCGCCGCACCAGGCGGTGAACTGCTGCAGGGCCTCCCGGAAGGCCGGCGCGCCCGCCAGCTTTTCGGAATCCAGCCCGGTCATCCGCTTGATCCGGGGATGGATGCGCAGGTAATGGGTCGGGGCGATGGGAATGGAGATCGCTTCGGCCGGGGTCAGGTCCGGGCCCAGGCGCACCGCGCCGATCTGGATCATTTCAAAGATCAGCTGGCTGCCGACCTCCCGGTAGGGGCGGCTGTTATAGGAAATAGGCTGGTTCCATTCCAGGTCCAGAACAATATACGTCATAAGTCCTCCGAAACAGGGTTTTCATTCATTCTTTCCGGGCCGCGGCCTTCCCGCGGCAGGGCTTCGGCGGCGCTGCGGCCGCCCAGGGCGCCCGTGGCCCAGGCGATCTGGAGGTTGTAGCCGCCGGTATGCGCGTCCACATCCAGCACCTCGCCGGCAAAATACAGGTTGGGCCAGAGGCGGCTGCGCATCGTCGCGGGATCCACCTCCCGCACGGAGACGCCGCCCCGGGTGACCACGGCCTCCTCCACCGGCCGGAGGCGCAGCAGGGTCATCGGCAGCGCCTTCAGGCATTCCACGAGCCGGCGGCGCTGCGCTGCGGTCACCTGGCTGCAGGGCAGCCCCCCGGACAGGGAGCACAGGGCGGGGAAGCGGGCGGCCAGGCTGGCGGGCAGGAGGGTGCACAGCTCGGTGCGCAGCTCCTTCCGGCCGGAGGCGGCAAAATCCCGCAGCAGGCGGGCATCCAGCTGCTCCGGGGTCAGCCCGGGCTTCAGGTCGATGCGGAGCGTGACGCCGGAGGGATCCTCCGGCAGGTGGCAGCTGGCCTCCAGCACCAGGGGGCCGGAGACGCCGAAGTGGGTGAAGAGCATCTCGCCCAGCTCCTCATAGAGCACCTTTTTGCCCCGGCGCAGGGAGAGCGTGACATTCTTCAGGCTCAGCCCCTGCAGGGAGCGGGGCCAGTCCTCCGCGGTTTCCATGCCGACCAGCACCGGGGAGGCCGGCAGCACCGTATGCCCCGCCTCCGCGGCGAAGCGGTAGCCGTCGCCGGTGGAGCCGGTGGAGGGATAGCTGAGCCCGCCGGTGCACACGATGACCGCGTCCGCCGGTATCCGCTCCCCGGCATCGGTCCGCACGGCCAGGATCCGGCCTTCGCCTGCCTCCAGGGAGAGGACCTTCGTGTTCAGCCGGACCCGGACGCCCCCCCTCCGCATCAGGGAGGAAAGGGCGCGGGTGACGTCGCTGGCCTTTTCCGAGGCGGGAAAGACCCGCCGGCCCCGCTGCACCGTCACCGGGCAGCCGGCCTCCTCCATCAGGGCCATCATCGCCCGGGGAGGGAAGAAGGACAGCGCGGCGTACAGGAAGCGGGGGTTGCGCGGAACCTGGCCCAGGAAGGTGTCCCGGTCGCAGTCGTTGGTCAGGTTGCAGCGGCCCTTGCCGGTGATATAGACCTTTTTTCCGAGCTTTTCATTCTTTTCCAGCAGCGTGACGGATGCGCCGGCGCGGGCGGCAAAGACGGAAGCCGCCATGCCGGCGGCGCCGCCGCCGATGATCAGGATTTCAGGCATGGCGGTCCTCCTCCAGGTAGACGCGGTAGGACTTCCAGATGTCCTCCAGGCGCCGGAAATGCCCGCTGAGCGCGTCCTTCCGGTGCAGGGACAGGGAAACCAGCAGCGCGTTGATCACGCTGAGGGGCGCCGCCAGGGAATCCACGAAGGAGGCGATGTCCGTCCTGGCGGTGAGGCAGGCGTCGGACACCTCGCACAGGGGGCTCATGGGCCCGTCCGTCACGGCGATGACCTGCGCGCCGCAGTGGCGGGCAAAGCGCATCACCTCCACCGTGCGGGCGGAATACCGCGGGAAGGAGATGCCGATGAGCACATCCGACGCGCCGATTTCCAGCATGTCCTCCGGCCCGTCGGCCGCGCCGCCGGACACCAGGCGCACATGGTCGAACATATAGCGGAGATAGTTCACGAGGAACTGGGCCAGCGGGGCGGCGCTGCGCAGCCCGATCACATAGACGGACCGGGCGGAGAGGATGCGCGAAACCACCTGTTCAAAAACCGCGGGATCCAGCTCCTCCAGCGTGCTGTGCAGGTTCTGGATATCGCTTTTCAGCACGGCGGAAGGGACGTCCCGCGGATCGGTTTCCGTGACCCGCTCAAAGCGCTCACTGGCGGTCAGCCGGTGGGAGACCAGCTCCTGCAGGCTGCGCTGCAGCTGGGGATAGCCTTCGTAGCCCAGGGCGGCCGCGAAGCGGACGACGGTGCTCTCGCTGACGCCCACGCACTCGCCCAGGCGCGCTGCCGTCATGAAAACCGCCTTGTCATAGTTCGCGGTGATGTATTCGGCAATGCGGCGGTGGCTCTTGCTCAGGCGGCGCCCGGAATGGTTCAGCCGCTCCATCATATCCCCTGCGTTCTGCATGCATCCGGACCCTTTCCTTCATTTTATCCGGAGAGATTATACGGGGAAGTCCCCGATTTTGCAAGACAGCGGCGCGAAAAAGCCCCGGCGGCCGCCGGGGCGGGGAAGGGGATGAACGGGCGCCCGGGGGCGGAAAGGGGAAAGCTGCGCAGGAACAGTTGAAAACAGGGGGCAAAGAGTGTAAAATATGTTTCCCAAAGATCCGGAAACTGAAGCAGAGCAGAGGAAGAAGTATGAGCGAAGAGAGAAAAGCTGCGGAGCGGCTGGCGGCGAAGGGAATCGGCGCGGTGATGCTGATCCTTTTTTGCCTGTGGGCCATTCCGCAGATCTGGGATAAGCTGTCCCCTTTTATTATCGCCATTCCCCTGGCTGCCATGCTGCAGCCGGTGATCCGCTTCGCGGAGCAGCGGCTTAAACTGAAGCGCGGGGTGACGACGCTGATCTGCGTGCTGCTGCTCCTGGCACTGCTGATCGGGCTGGCCTCCTGGATGGTTTCGATCATCGTCGAGCAGGCGCCCCATGTGGTCGGCCAGTCCGGAAGCATGCTGTCCGAATCGATCCAGACGCTCCAGCGGGCGCTGGAGGGCCTGATGGACAATGCCGGCAGCAACTTCAGCCCCCAGGTGCAGAAGATTCTGCAGGACGCCGTCAGCGGCACGCTCGCCCGGATCAGCGAGATGGGATCAGAGATCGCGGCGCGGCTGGTCAGCTTCACGGTGGGCATCGTGACCGCCCTGCCCTACGGAATCATCTATGTCAGCTTCCTGGCGCTGGCACTGTATTTCACATCGATCCACTACAGCGATATCCGCAGCTGGCTGCCCGGCGGGAAGCGGCGGCGGCAGGACAGCAATACGACCCAGCTGACCAATTCCGCCCTGAGGAGCCTGATGGGCTACCTGCGGGTGCAGGGCACCTTCGCGCTGATGGTTTTCGCCGTCAGCCTGGTCGCCCTGCGGTGCTGCGGCTTCCGCTATTACGCGGCGCTGGCCATGCTGGCGGCGCTGATGGAAATGATCCCGATGGTGGGCAGCGGGCTCATGTATATCCTGATGGGCGTGGTGTACTTCCTGACCGGGGACATGGTCAGCGGCATCCAGGTGCTGGTGCTGACCGGCGTGCTGCAGCTGCTGCGGCGGATCCTGGAGCCGAAGCTGATGTCCAACTCGATCGGGATCACCCCGCTGCAGAGCGTCATCGGCATGTTCGCCGGCATGCGCTTCGGCGGGATCCTGGGCCTGATCGGCGGCCCGGTGGCGATGGCGGTGCTGGTGGGCGCCGTGCGCGGGAACGTATTCAAGAGCATCAATGACGACCTGTACCTGGTGGTGCAGTGGTTCAAGCGCCGCTGGGCCAGGCCGGAAAGCCCGGAAAAAGCGCCGGAGGAGGCGCCTCCTGCGCTGCGGAAGCAGCCGGGCCGCATCCTGAGCCGGAAAAACCGGAAAAACCGGGGCTGACGGCCCCGGAAGGAAGGTTATAAAAATGGAAACAACAGAACTGCAGCGGGGACAGGTGATCGTCCGGACCAGCGTGGTCGGCATCCTGACCAATGTGCTGCTGGCAACCTTCAAGCTGGTGGTGGGCCTGCTCTCCCGCTCCATCGCGGTCGTGCTGGACGGCGTGAACAACTATTCCGACGCCCTCTCCTCCGTGATCACGATTATCGGCACCAAGCTGGCCGAAAAAAAGCCGGACCGGAAGCATCCCCTCGGGCACGGGCGGATCGAGTACCTGAGCTCGATGATCGTTTCCGCCCTGGTGCTGTATGCCGGCATCACCTCCCTGGTGGAATCCGTCCGGAAGATCCTCCATCCGGAGGAGGCGGACTACAGCGTGCTGACGCTGGTGATCCTGACGGTGGCGATCGCAGTGAAGCTGCTGCTGGGGCAGTATGTGAAGAAGCAGGGGGAAAAGGTCCACTCCGGGGCGCTGATCGCCTCCGGGTCGGACGCGTCCTTTGACGCGATCCTCTCCGCGTCGGTCCTTTTGTCCGCCCTGGTTTTCCTGTGGCTGCACATTTCCCTGGAGGCCTATGTGGGCGCGGCGATCTCCCTGTTCATCCTGAAGGCCGGCTTCGAAATGATGCGGGACACCCTCAGCGATATCCTGGGCAGGCGGGCGGACGCGGAGGTCACCGGCGCGGTCCGCGAGATCCTGAACAGCGAGCCCGAAATCCGCGGGGCCTATGACCTGATCATCCACAATTACGGGCCGGAAAAGAACTATGCCTCCGTCCATGTGGAGCTGCCGGACACCATGACCGTGGAGGAGGTGGACCGGCTGACCCGGCGGGGGGAAAACCGGGGCTACCGCGAAACCGGCGTGATCCTGACCGGGGTCGGCGTCTATTCCTATAATACCTCCGATGATGAAGCCGCGCAGATCCGGAACCGGGTGCAGGAAATGGTGCTGAAGCATGAATGGGCGCTGCAGATGCACGGGTTTTACGCGGATCTGCAGGCCAGGACGATCCGCTTTGACGTGGTGCTGAGCTTCGACGTGAACCGGGAGGAAGCCATGGAAACGCTGAACCGGGAAATGCAGGAAGCCTATCCGGACTATACCGCGCAGATTGTTCCGGATGTGGATATATCCGACTGACAACAAGGAGGATGAACGGATGAGAGATGTTCGCGAGGAGAATCCTTTCCGGCTCGGATTCGGGCTGATGCGCCTTCCGAAAAACCCGGACGGCACCATCGACATTCCCCAGGTGTGCGAAATGGCGGACCGCTTTATCGCATCGGGCGGCACCTATTTTGACACCGCCTATGTCTACGATAACGGGGCGAGCGAGGCCGCCTTCAGGGCCGCGGTGGCGGACCGGTATCCCCGGGAAAGCTACACGCTGGCCACCAAGCTGAACGCCTTCATGCAGTGCACGGATGAGACCAGCGCGAAGCAGCAGTTCTTCACCAGCCTGGAGCGCACCGGCGCAGGGTATTTCGACTTTTACCTGCTGCACGCCCTCCAGCGGTCCAATGTGCACCTGTACAGCGATTATCATCTCTGGGACTTTGTGGCGGAGCAGAAGGCGAAGGGGCTGATCCGGCACTGGGGATTCTCCTTCCATTCGGATCCGGAGCTGCTGGAGCAGCTGCTGCGGGAGCATCCGGAAGCGGAGTTTGTCCAGCTGCAGATCAACTATGCCGACTGGGAGAACCCGGGCGTAAATGCCCGGCGAAACCTGGAGATCTGCCGGGCCCACGGGAAGCCGGTCATCATCATGGAACCGGTGAAGGGCGGGATCCTGGCCAATCCGATCCAGCCGGTGCGGGAGATCCTGCAGCAGGCGGACCCGAACGCCTCCTGCGCCAGCTGGGCGCTGCGCTTCGCGGCCGGGCTGGACGGCATCCTGGCGGTGCTCAGCGGCATGAGCGATACCGCCCAGATGGAGGACAACCTGAAGCAGATGCAGCCCTTCCGCCCGCTGGACGGGCAGGAAATGCAGGTGATCGCCCGGGCACAGAAGGCCCTGGACGCGGCGAAGGATATTCCCTGCACCGCCTGCCATTACTGCACGGAAGGCTGCCCGATGAACATCCCGATTCCGGAGATCTTCACGGTGTACAACCGCAAGGAGGGGAGCCCCCATTTCCGCACGGTCCGGGAATACACGATCGTGACCCAGGACAAAGGAAAGGCGGCGGAGTGCCTGAAGTGCGGCCAGTGCGAAAGCGTCTGCCCCCAGCACCTGCCGATCATTTCCCTGCTGGAGAAATGCCGGGAAATGGAGGTCTGACCGCTCCCCGGAAGCAAACAGGGAAGGGCAGGCAAAAAATGCTTGCCTTTTCCTTCGCTCTGTGCTATACTCTCGCTTGCGACCGCGGGGCATTAGCACAGTTGGTAGGACGAGGGTCCGCTACTGTAGCCCCAGCTGGTCGAGTTAATTGACCGAAGTGACCATTGTAAAATCTGGTCACAAAACTTACCAAATGGGGCATTAGCACAGTTGGTAGCGCGCGACATTCGCATTGTCGAGGTCAGGGGTTCGACTCCCCTATGCTCCACAGAAACCTTGCAGATCAACGACTGCAAGGTTTTTCTTTACCGCTTTTCAGCCGATAAGAGTATGTAAATTCTGCACTAAAAATAAAAAAAGTTGCGCGAATTTGTACAAATTCGCGCTATTAGATACAGTTCTGTGTCCTTAAACCATGGTTCTGGCTAAAATACTCCCCGTAGAATGGACATTCGAATTTGCGAGAATCCCAAATACTGGACAATGAGGGAACGAGAATCCCGAAAAGTGGACAGCCGATTAGAAAGCAGATAAAATCGAGACTGAAC
>ODAI013269344.1_pt1 | contig 12299 bp, 9 predicted proteins | sample 1539321 | NCBI WGS metagenome assembly ODAI01 (sample SAMN02144231, study PRJEB22623) | gut metagenome | biome: sheep rumen | host: Ovis aries | place: New Zealand
ATTTTTCACGGCTCTTCCATCAGGGAAAAGCCGTAACCATCCTCCTGATCATCGGTGTTTTTGGATTTCTGCTGGATCTGTTTGCCAATCTCGGCTATGCGGGCGGAAGCCTCAGCACCGGTACCGCGCTTCTGAAAACAGATGTGCTGATGGTCAATCTGGCAACGGTTATTCTCTATCACAAAAAGCTCTATATATCTGATTGGATCGGCACCCTGATTATGCTTCTTGGTGTGCTTCTGGTGCTGGGTGTGGATTTCGGTGGCATGGAATTTCATCCGACGGATCTCTTCTTCCTTCTGAGTGCTGCCTGTGTCAGTGCGAATGCCTTTATCATCAAAACCGCTCAGGAAAGATACCGGGAAGATGCGGATATGATATCTTATTACAACAATTTTGTCGTGCTGCTGCTCTTTGCCGTTTCAGCCGTGTCTGCCGGAGATCTGCATTTTTCTGCTCTCCCGACGGGTCCCGCTTTCTGGGCGCTGGTGGTTCTCGGCGGCCTTGCGCAGACAGGGATCTATTTCTTCTACTATCGCAATCTCCGGCATTTTGAGGTTTGGCTGGTAAAACTCTATTTGCTGCTGATGCCGGTGATGAGCTGCTTTATCGGTGTGTTTTTCCTCAATGAGGAACTCACAGTAAAAAAGTTGCTGGGGATTCTTGTGGTGCTTGCCGGTGCAGCAGTGATTCTGCAGCGTGGTCGAATCAACCACTCCGGCAGACCGGTACGAAATACCTGAAGGAGGAAGCGTAATGCCGTTTACGGGCGACAATATGATGAGTGTCAAACGGAATAACCGAAGTGCCGCTCTGCGTCTCCTCCATGAAGAAGGCAGCATCTCCCGCAAACATATGGCTCAGAAGCTTGGGTTGACGCCGGCTGCTATCACAAAAATTGTTGGGGAAATGATGGGAGAGGGTCTTCTGCGGGAAGGAAATACAGTTCCCAGCGGGAATGCCGGCAGACGGGAGATTCTGGTGGAATTAAACAGCCACAGCCGCTGTGCGCTCGGTGTTCTCATCAACCTCCGGCAGGCGATCCTCTCTGCCCTCTGGCTGGACAGCACCGTTATTTTTTCCAGAGAGATTCCGCTTCCGCCTCATGCACCTGCTGAAGAAACTGTTCAAATGCTCTCTGAAAAGCTTCTGTCCCTGACGGAGGAATACCGGATTCCCCGGGAAAAAGTAATCGGCGTCGGTATTGCCGTGCGCGGCATCTGTGCATCCGACGGCAGAACGGTCATTGACAGCTTCGGTGCACTTTCAGAAGAGCACTATCCCCTTTGCCGTCGCATGGAAGAGCTGACCGGGTTCCCTGCCGTGATGGAAAACAATGTCCGCTCCCTTCTCGCTGCCCAGATGTTTCTCTCACGTGATCAGGCGAAGGGTGCACAGTTTTTCCTCCGCTGTGAATACGGCATCGGTGCGGCTCTCTCCGTAGACGGACGAATCTGGCACGGCGGATCAGAGCAGGGGGCGGAAATCGGTCATATTCCGGTTATTCCACGGGGAGGCAAGCCCTGTTCCTGCGGAAAAAGCGGATGTCTGGAGACCATTGCCTCTCCGACTGCTATCTGTGAAGACGCCCTCGCCGCTTTTTCGGAAGAAAACACACCCTTGCTATGGAGCCGCTGTAACCACAAAAAGCCCCTCCGCCTGGATCTCGATGAGGTGCTGGATGCAGCTCTCAGCGGAGATCAGGGTGTCGGGGCAATTGTGGATCAGGCGGTGAAAGTGCTGTGCGGGGCATTGAAAGCCGTTATCTACCTGATTGATCCGGATAAAATTGTGCTGTACGGGCAAATGTTTGAAAATTCCTATTACCTTTCCCGCATTCTCAGTGAAATGCAGGTCGGGGTAGATTCCCGCCATCAGGTGGTTATAGAAAAGAGCCGCTATAACCATCATCTGGAAGACAAGGCGGCGAGCCTTTTGGCGGTTGAAGCATTTTTTGCATCCGGCGGCGTGCAGGAGTAAATTCTCCTGTCAGTTATCCGCAAGATTGAAGCCGTTCTTCATATGGGTGCTGGCATCCAGCAGTACCTTGTTCAGTACTTTTGTTGTCTCTTCTTTAGCCATGCTGCAGAGCGATTCGTTTGCCTCTTTGATGAGGGAAAAGTCTCCGCTCTGCTTCATTTTTTGATCATATTCCCGGATGATCTGCCTGCCTCTGACGGCTACTGCATCCTGGTACCGTTCAATATTCTGGATGCTGGTTGCATAGTTGTGGTCTGCCAAAGCACCGAGAAGGCGGCTGCTCCAGTAAAAGTTTTCCGTGGAGACATCCAGTGTCACGTCGCTTAAGTACTTCGGCAGCTTTTCCGTGTTGGGGTATACCGGCAGCAGTGCATCAAAGGTTGTTGAGCCGAAGCAGATCCATTCAACTGCCTTGATTTCTTCCGGCATGCCCGGCCGGATCTGGCATACGGATGCAACCCCTGTCCGGTTGATGCCGATAGAGCGGTACATACCCCGTTTTCCGGTGTCCCTGCTGGAATAGGGGTTGTAAGGTGTCCCCTGATAATGGGAAGAGAGCAGGTATTTCACATCCTCCACGCTGACCTTCCTGTCCGGGACCAGTGCCCAGGGCAGATTGTCGCTCTCCGGCGTAAATACGGCGTCCTCACCATCCCATCGGAAGGAATCAGGTGCCAGATATCTCCCCATAAACCATGCACGCGGTGTGTTGTAGATATGATCCATATCCCGTCGGGAACCGAAAATATCTCGAGGGTTAAAGCGCCCGTTCTGGTTGAGATCCAGCCGGTTCTCATGAATAAACTCACGCAGATCCCTGGAACACAGGTTCTCTCTTCCCTCACTGAAGGCATCGTCCAGGTCAAATGTGTCCATTCCAAACTGGTTCGGCATCAGCACACACTGTTCATCCGGAATCCTTTTTGCCATCCAGTGGTGTCCGCCGATGGTTTCCATCCACCAGACTTCATTTTCATCGTTGAAGGCGATGCCGTTGGATTCGTAGGTTCCGTACTGTTCCAGCAGTGATGCCAGCCGGAGCACACCTTCCCTTGCACTGTGAATATACGGCAGCACGAGGACAACGATGTCCTCCTCTCCGATTCCGCCGGGAAGATCTTTTTCTCTGCGGTTTTTCGCTTTTTGATATTTCACCAGCGGATCTGCGGAGAGCACCCGGGCGTTGGAAGTGATGGTTTCCGTTGCCGTCATACCCACGTTCGCTGCGTTGATGCCGGTTGCGGCCCATATGCCGTCCTTCCGGTCGACGCTCGGGCAGGCGGTATATCGCATGGGGTTATCCGGCAGTTCGACTTCCAGATGTGAGAGCACACTTTTATATTTTTTCGGTTGCTGTTTCGGGTTTACTACAACCATTTTTTTGACGTCAAAATGACCGTCATCGGTCCGGGCGATCATGGTGGATCCGTCATTGCTGGCCTTTTTGCCGACGAGTACAGTGGTGCAGGGCATGTCTTTTTCTCCTTTTCTGCATATCGATGAACGGAAGAGGGCTCTTTTCCGTAACGTTTTCTCGATAGTAGTTTTGCCTAAACAATATATCCCTTGATGCTGCGGTTGTAAAGGGAGAAAACGATTTTTCGTTTTTTCTTTCAATCATCCGAAAAAAACGGGCTTCTGATCAACCCTGCAGATGATCAGAAGCCCGGGATTTTTATTTTCCGTTTGAAGAACGGATGAAAGCATCAATCTCCTCTAAAATGGGTGTGGCGTAGAGCGGGTCGCTGGCATGCCCCATACCGGGCTCGATCCGGAAAAAGACCTTTTCCTCTCCAAGCACCTCTGCCAGCGCTCTCTGCAGGCGAACGGAAGAGGGTAGCGGAATGGTCATGTCGCTGTCGCCGTGAATCAGATAAGCGGAAAGCCGCGCTGCCAGCTCTGTGCGGTTCTTTTCCAGATAATAGTACGGATCTTTCTCCTCACGCTCTTCCTCTGTCATTTCTGAGATGTTTTTCCGGAAAAATGCCGAACCGAAATCTTCATAACCCATCAGATTGCCGAAAGTCCAGGAATTCGCAAACGTGAAGACAATTTTTGGAACCCCGATTTCCTTCAGGTCCTCCTTCAGACCGGTGAGAGACGTATATCCGTAATAATCCACCAGTACACTGACATCAGCAGAGACGGGAGAGGCTTCTTCCTGCCCGATATACGGAACGCCGTGGAAGTCTTCATCAGTGGTTACAGCACACATCAGAGCAAGGTAACCTCCTGCCGACTCGCCGAACACCGTTATCGAATCAGCATTGTATCCGTAAAAATCGGCATTTGCCCGCAGGAAGCGGATAGCGGCTTTGCAGTCATCAACGGCACCCGGAAAAGGTGCTTCCTGTGCCAGGCGGTAATTCACGGTCGCACAGGCATATCCGTGATCCCGGAAGTAATCATACATATACTGAATCTGTCCGGTTTCCGGATCGCCGAAGATAAATCCACCGCCGTGAATCAGGACCAGCAGAGGTGGCGGAGTCTCAGCATCCGGCACATAGAGATTCAGATAGTCCGTTTCGGAAACATCGGAATAGGGAACCTGGAGATATGCTTTCCCGCCGCTCCACGAAGCAGTATCCGGAAGGGAAATCTGCCCGGTGGTCAGATTATTCCGGATCAGGCTGATCGCCCGGTGATTTGCACCGATCAGCGCTGCCGCAAAAAGCAGAACAAGCAGCAGAATAATCCGTTTTTTCTGTTTCATAGTCACCTCATAGGAAAGAGATGCTGCCTTCTCTTTTAATGGAGCAGCATCTCTTTTGTTCTGTGTATTGGATCAGAGCTTCTTTTCAGCCGGCTTCAGGAAGGAGGCTGCAAGCAGCAGCAGCCAGGCGATGAGAGAGGCAGCTGCAAAGTATGCCCAGTTCTGGACATCTTTCCACTGGCGAAGCCCGGAGATCAGATACCCCAGTGTCTCCACCTCGGCAATCAGGCTGAATCCCAGTGCCCCGATAGCCATCACGGCTGCTGCAGAAATCAGCAGGCTGAGATGCTGCCGGTCTCCCAGTTTCGGGTAGAGAACCAGATAGAGGACGCATGCCACGATTGCGCCGGCACTCAGTGCTGTGACATATGCCATAGTCACGCCGGAAGTGAGATAGAAAATCAGTGCGAGGACGGCCAGCACAGCTGCGATGGCTGTGAGGATCAGTGCGGGTGTTTTCTTCATCATTGCATTACCCCTTCGTGTTATTTTTCCGTTTGCCGCCTGCAAAGGTTAAGGCGAGGAAGGCAAGCGTCAGAATGCCGGTTGCAATCTCTGTCCCGATGATGGCCTTCTGCCACCAGGTCAGCACATAATTGATCTTCGTGTTTTCTGTAATGCCGTTGAGCGCGTTGCTTCTTGCGGCCGAATAAAGATATGACTTGATACCCAGCTGCATCTGCTCCTGGAAAGCGGTGTCTTTGCTGATCTCCGCCTTTCTCGCAGCCATGGAGTTGAATTTTCCGGTAGAGGTGGTGCTGGCGGTGGTGAGCATGCCGCTTGTTCCGTTGGAAACCGCACCGAGCCAGTTCATATAGTCCGGAGCTGCTGCCATATCCGTCACAACCCAACCTTTAAATCCCCACTCATTGCGGAGAATCTGGCCGATAAGCCCGCTGTGGGCGCTGGCGTATACTGCACCTGCCCGGTTATAGCCGGTCATAACACCCATAGCCTCATTGGAGGAAAGTGCTCCTTCAAAACCGCGAAGCTCAGTCTCTCTTGCTGCCTGCTCTGTCATAAACACGGAGACGCCTGCACGGTTTGCCTCCTGGTGGTTGAAAGCAAAGTGCTTCGGTTCTGTCATCAGACCCTTTTCGGCGCCGCCTGAACAGAAAGCTGTTGTCATCAGGTTGGTGACCATCGGGTCTTCAGAATAATACTCATGATTTCTTGCGCAGTAGGGTACACGGTGCAGGTTGCATCCGGGAGCGAGAGTGCCGGGAATGTTGCTCCAGAGGCTCATTTCACCGTAAAGCTGCCCCTCCCGTCTGACGAGATCCTGGCTGAAGGTGGATGCGGCAACGGGCTCAGTGGGGAATACATTCATCGTATATGCGGCGCATGCATCGCCCTCTGCCACATAGGTTGCTTCTTTGGTGTCGCCGCCAATCCACTTGATGTAGTAAGCGGCAACCTGGTCATTGGCAAATCCGGTCGGGCCGTCCTGAATGGCGTTTGCCGGGAAGCGGATAGAGTCAATGGCATTCATACCGTTGCCGGCATTTTCGATGTAGTTGATGGCTTCATCCAGTGTAACCTGTTCCACCAGCTGCTGCCAGAGCGGATCATCATAATCCACAACACCGATGTAGACTCCGTTCTCATCCGTTTCCATCATGTTGATGATGGAAAGTCCGCTGTCTGCACCCCATGTCACACCGTCGCCGTTGACAGAGAGGCTGTCACGGGTATTGGTGAGATCGACAACCATGTCTTCTGTCGCCGCAATATCCATCACCGGCTTCCAGCCCTTCGTCCAGTCCGTGCGGGTGGTGTATTCCACAGAACCCGGAATCAGCTTGTTGAGATCCATGTTCTGCAGCGCATTGGTAACCTGCATGGAATAAGTCTCCGGATCCTTCTCGCCCAGTGTCCATTCCAGCACGTTTTCTGCACGGATGCTTTCCGTTTCATTTACTAGGGTCAGGCCTTCTTCACTGCCCAGCTTGTGGGCGAGAATATTGTTGATGGCGTTGTGGGCACCGTTGCCGACAGTAAAATAGTATGTTCCTGCGTCGAGCACCCATGCGCCTTCCGTTCCGTTTGCTTTGACGGCTGTCTCGTCATAGCTGGCGAGATAGCGGGGGTCAAAGTTGACGGTCACATCAGCTTCTTCACCGGGCTGCAGAAGTCCGGTTTTGGCAAACCCGACCAGCTGTACAGACGCTTTCTCCACGCCGCCTTCGGTATAAGGCAGCTGGACATAGAGCTCTGCCACATCCTTTCCGGGAACAGAGCCGGTGTTTTTCACGCTGACGACAGCAGTGCCCGTTCCGCCTACCGTAACGTCAATACTCTTCAGTGTCTGTTCAAAGGTTGTATAACTCAGACCGAAACCAAAGGGATAGGACATTTCGGAAGCATAATCCCATGCCTTGCCGGTTGTGGAGCCTTCGGCAGAGTCTGCATTTGCGCGTTTGAGGACGGCATCTTCATACCGGGTCTCGTAGTATTTATATCCCTGATAGATCCCTTCCGATTCCACGACATAAGCGTCTCCCTGGTCATTGTAGGAGATGTTTTTGTCGTTGAAGGAATTTTTTACATAGAGATAAACACCGAAGTTGACCATTGCCGGGGAAGATACTGTGCTGACAGAGTAGGTGTCGGTCAGCTTTCCGGAGGGATTCACGTTTCCGGCCAGCACATCCGCTACACCGAGAAATCCGTTTGTACCCGGATCCCCGACCCAGAGAACGGCATCAACACCGTCATCCTGTTTCAGTTCTTCAATCTCCATGGTGCTGGATGTGTTGAGCAGCACGATCACCTTTGTGCTGTGCTCTTTCGCCAGTGCAATCATGTCTCTTTCATTTTCTGAAAGTGCCAGCGGACGCTCAAAACGGTCGGTCTTTACCGCGCTCACCATGTCCGGGTGGTAATCTGCAGCCTCGGAGCTGTCACGGGAAATCAGCACGACGGCTGCGGTTTCATCAGCTGTAGCAAGCAGATCCTCATTGTAGACGTCTGCAGGCGCTTCACCTACGTTGTAGCTGTCAAAGTTTTCGGAGACCGTTGTGAAGACTGCGGACAGGGAATGGCCGGGAACCGGCATGCCGAAAAAGGATGCGGACATCCGGTATGCATCCATATCGGATGAAGCATAGAGATCGATAAACTGCTGATTCAGGTGAAACCCTTTCTCTGCCATTGCTTCTTTCAGCCCGTAGAGCGTTTGTCCTGCAGCACCGTTTGCAGCAGCTGTGGAGCCCATCATACCGCCGAGAATCGGAGCATCGGTATGCATACCCCACAGGGTCACCGGCTCTGCATTCTGATCAAGCGGCAGAGCATTGCTGCGATTTTTCAGCAGTACGGTGCCCTCGGCCGCCAGCTCTTCCGTGAATGCTGTCTGGGCCTTTACCATATCCTCGAGTGATGAAAACTCGGAGAGGAAGTGGTTCCCGTTTCCGGAACCGGCATTGTCGTCTGCTACGACTTCATAGTTTGTTGTGCCCAGCATACTGTTGATGCGGGCGCTCCAGTTGTTGGTGGTGATCTGCGCGGCAATTGCAAAAATCAGCAGGGAAGCCATCAATGTTGCAAGGCCGCGCCAGAGACCGGTCTTTCTCATACTCGTTCCTCCGTTTTCCGGCTGCAGTTTTCCAGCCTGTCTGTACCTTAATATATCACAGAAAAAGAGAGAGAAAAGAAAACAGCGTGAGATGTGAAAATATGGCGCGAAATGATTTTTGCCGGTAGAAAAAGAATCGGGTGCATGTTATAATTCAGCCATATCAGAGAGACAAGGAGGGATATCCGGTGATACAGGCTGCCATAGTGGAGGACGAAAAGGAAGCGAGGGTTTATCTTCGCGATAACCTGGTCCGTGCATTTGCGGAAAGGAACCGGAATCTTGCGGTTGACCTGTTTGCGGACGGACAGGAATTCTTCTCCATGTTTGAAAAACATTACCATTATGATGTTCTGTTTCTGGATATTGAAATGCCGGGGCTTTCCGGATTTGAGATCTGCCGGAGAGTACGGGAAATCAAGCCGGATATGCTGGTTGTCTTTATTTCAGGCCGGGAGGAGCTGGTGTTTCAGTCCTTTGAGGTCCAGCCGTTTCGGTTTATCCGAAAGGGCAGTTTTTCCCAGCAGTGTTCTGCACTGACAGATGCGGTAATCGAGGAGCTGGAACGGCGGGCAGAAAAAATCATTTCCGTCACGGAACCGCTTTCTCATGATATCTATTCCTTTGATATACGAAAAATCAGTTATATAGAAGCCAGCAATAAAGACTGTCTGATCAATACCACAGCCGGTGAAACAAGAATCAAGTGCAAATTCAGCCAGCTGGAGGAGCTGCTCCGGAATGAACCATTTCTGAAAGTACACAGGAGTTATCTGGTAAACTGCAGTTATATTTTCTATATCGGCAAAACCAGCCTGTCGCTGACCACAGGGGTTGAAATTCCTCTGAGTCGCGGGCGGGCGGAGGAAATAAAGGCCGCCTACATGCGGTATATTGCCAATTAGGAGAGATGATGGAGAAAATCTATGAGTTCTACCGCGTTTATGGGCTGGAGTGGATCATTTACAGCGTCCTGATAGCAAACGGGTTATACCAGCTCTCCGGAAAAGAGAGCAGAGCAATCAGCAGGCCGCTTTATCTCCTGCTTCATGCGGTATTTACGGCTGTGTGCATCCCGCTGACGCGGCTGATCCCCTTCACCCCGCTTTTTCAGACACAGGGCGCCGCTATCTGGGTCTTTTTTGTGCTCCTCATTGCAGTTACGCTTCTTTTTGCGCTCCTGTTTCTGAGAAAAAATTTTAATACTTTGCTGGGGTATGATATCTTTTACGTTGTGCTGATTATCCTGTATAAAATGGTTTGCGGGCCGCTTTATTCAGCGGAAGGGATACTTCCGACCCGTATTTATATATTCCTGGACCTTGCTCTTACAATCCTGCTGTACCTGATTCTTCTGTTTATGACGGCCCTATTTGATCGGTTCCGACTGGATCTGAAAATTTCTCTCCCAAAAACGTATTCCCTTGTCCTGTTTATCCCGCTTGGGATATTCCTGTTTTTCTTTCTTTACATTACAGGAATTCCGCTCAGTCAGAATGCGGAACGCTCTCTGCTATGCGTTATTCTGATCATCGATCTTCCGATTATTTATTATCTCTTCGCATCCATTATTCGGGAATACAATGAGCACGCCCGTCTGGACCGGGCGCTCTCTGCTGCACAGGCGGAGCTGGACAATAATCGGCTTGCACTTGAGCTGGATGAGAAAATAAAGAAAGAACGCCATGAGCTGAAAAATAACTATTTCTATCTCCGTATGCTGCTGGAGGGAAAGCAGTACGGGAAGATGGATGAATATCTGAACCGGGTTATCGGGGAGACGCTCCCGTCTCTCGATCATATCAGCACGGGCAATGCTATGCTCGACCATATTCTGAACCAGGCTGTCGCCGAAGCCCGAACTCTGAAGATTCCCGTTTCTACCGAAATTATTGTCCGGAAAAATCTTCCGGTCAGTGAGGATGCTCTCTGTACCATTCTTCTTAATCTTCTGCACAATGCGATAGAAGCGAGTGCCTCCGTTCAGCAGAAGGATCTGCATATTACCGTGAAGGAAGTCCAGAATTATCTGCTCTGTAAAATTGCCAATCGTGTAGAGCGGGATGTGCTGTCAGATAATCCGACCCTTGCCACAACAAAGACAGACAGCGAAAACCACGGTCTCGGTCTGAAAATCGTATCTGCAAAGGTTCGGGAGTGCAACGGATCCTTTGAAACCTCCGTGGAGAATGGATATTTTATTGCAACCGTTATGCTTCCTCTTGTTATTGTCGGCTAAACCGACCCGGAAGAATCATAAAAAATCGCCCCGCCGTTTTGGCGGGGCGATTGGTCTGATTATGGGTCATCCTTCTATCTGAATGGTTCTGCGTTCCGGAACCTTGATGGCTTTTTCCTTCGGGAACTCCAGTGTCAGAACACCGTTTTCATATTTTGCCTTGACGTCTTCTTCTGTCAGGCTCTCGCCGATGTAAAAGCTTCTGCTCATAGATCCTGCATAACGCTCCTGGTGAACCAGTTTGCCTTTCTTATCCTTCTCCTCTTCATCCAATCCCTTGGATGCGGTAATGGTCAGGTAACCGTTCTGCAGCTGCAGGTCAATCTGTTCTTTCTTAAAGCCCGGCAGATCAATCGAAAGCTCATAGCCATCGTCATTTTCCTTCAGGTCCGTCTTCATTACGCGAGCCGCATGTTTGCCATAAAGCTTGTGGTCCACGTCACTGTTGAAACCTCTGAACGGGAAATCCATCCAGTCATCAAATAAACTCTCTCCAAAAATACTCGGTAACATAAGTCATGCCTCCTTACTTTAATGCAATCATTTTGTTTGTTACCTGAGCAAGGGGAAGGAGGTCATTCATTCGATCTCTATTTCCTTTGTTCGATTGTTATTATAGCACGATTTTTAGCACTGTCAAGAGGAGAGTGCTAATATTTATGAATAGATTATGAACAAACCTTGCTGATTTTGTGAAATCGCCCTTATTCGTTAAGAACCAGATTTGCCCGTTGCATGGCAAACACAATCAGCGGGATCAGAATAATATGCAGAATAATTCCGGGGATCGCATTGGTAAATGCACCTGCCACAAAAGCCTGCCAGGGAAAGGCAGAACCCTGCAGTCCGGCCAGAATATAACGGGCAATTCCCCATACAATCCGTCCTGCCAGCATGGAAACCAGCAGCGTTGCATAGAGAAATGCAGGCTTTTTCGGCAGCATCCGGTAAAGAAGCCCACTCAGCACCCCATAGGTTGCCAGCTCCAGCATCATGGACACCGCGTTCGGATAAAATGCGGGCATTCCGAACAGAAGGGAACGAACCAGTGGGGCCAGAAGTCCCACCGCCAGCCCCCACTGCCATCCGCACAGAAAGCCGCACAGAAATACAGGGATATGCATCGGGCTCAGCATCTGTCCGATCTGGGGAATCTGTCCGACCAGAAAGGGAAGCACCATTGCCAGCGCAAAGCATGTGGCGGCGTATGTCAGTTTTAGGGTAGTGTTTCTTCGCATAGTCAGTTATTCTCCAGTTCTTTTCTGATCTGCAGGATGCTTTTGCCCTGATCGTCTGCGATGCGGGCAAGGTCATCGTGTTCTATCTTTTCCCGGCTGACCCCGTAGCCGCAGCATTGCTTTATGTTTACGCTCCCATAGAGTGTGCTTCGAGTCCCGGCGGTTCGGCTGAGAATATACCGTTTCTTCTCTGCCTCCCGGATTCCGATCGTAGTGGTGTGTCTGAATATCAGTTCAGCCATTCGTCTGGCGTCTTTTTTTTCGCAGAGGACGGACAGCATGGTTCCAGGCCGGTTTTTTTTCATCCCGATGGGCGTGGTAAATACGTCGCGGGCGCCTTCTTCCAGCAGCTTCTCCATGGCATAGCCGATATCTTCTGCTGTCATATCGTCGATATTGCAGGAGAGCTCTGTAATGATATCCTGATCATCTGCTGTATGGCCGAGGATTGCCCGCAGGCAGTTTGCCTGTTCAAAGTCTTTTGTGCCCATGCCGTAGCCGATTTTTTCTGCGGTCACAACCGGCATATCTCCGAAGCGTGTAGCAAAA
>ODAI013504120.1_pt1 | contig 12299 bp, 13 predicted proteins | sample 1539321 | NCBI WGS metagenome assembly ODAI01 (sample SAMN02144231, study PRJEB22623) | gut metagenome | biome: sheep rumen | host: Ovis aries | place: New Zealand
ATAAATGAGCATATGATATGAAAGGAGCGAAATGTATTGCCAATAAGGATACCCGCAGAACTTCCGGCATACAAAACGCTTGGAGAAGAAAATATATTCGTAATATCCCGTGACAGGGCCGAGCATCAGGACATCCGCCCGCTGAAGGTGGTCATCCTCAACATCATGCCTAAGAAGATAGAGACTGAAAGTCAGCTCCTCAGGCTGCTGAGTAATACACCTCTTCAGGTGGACATCGACCTTCTGCAAATGGCCTCCCATACATCACGGAATACTTCAAGGCACCACCTGGAGGCTTTCTACAAGACTTTCAGTGAGATAAGCGGCAACAGATACGACGGCATGATAATTACCGGAGCTCCTGTTGAACTCATGGAGTACGAAGAGGTAGATTACTGGAAGGAGATAACCCAGATAATGGAGTGGTCAAAGACTCACGTTTTTTCCACTATTTATATATGCTGGGCAGCTCAGGCCGGACTTTACTACCACTTCGGGATACCAAAATATCCCCTTGAAAAGAAGATGTTCGGCATCTTCCCTCACAGGGCAGAGGTAAGCAATTGTCAGCTCCTCAGAGGATTTGACGATATATTCTATGTACCGCATTCACGCAATACAGAGGTAAGAAGAGAAGACATCGAAAGGATTCCTCAGCTTGAGATACTGACCTCCTCTGATATTTCCGGAGTACACATCGTTGCCAATAAGAACGGCCGTCAGTACTTCATTACCGGACACTCTGAGTACGACAGGGACACTATCGCAAATGAGTATCGCCGTGACCTTGACAAGGGTATCGACATACAGATGCCCTATAACTACTTCCCGAATGATGACCCGGACAATGTGCCTGTGTTCTCATGGAGGTGTACGGCGAACCTCATGTTCTCAAACTGGCTGAATTACTGCGTCTACCAGCGTACCCCATTCAATCTGGACGAGCTTGAGATACGCAACTGGAACTGGCAGACTGACCTTTGATAAGAGGTGCTGAATATGTACGAAATAAACAGATACGACCAGGAAGGTCCTGCACAGGGCCCGCAGGACTACCCTCAGGGAAACTATCCAGGCAGCGGTCCCCAGAATGGCTGGGGCGGTTATCCGCCGCCGAATAACGGATGGGGGAACTATCCTCCTCCACCTCAGGGAAACTGGGGAGGCTACCCGAATGGCGGCCCGGTCCGTACAGCTCCGACTAAGACGAACGGCCACGCAGTTGCGGCTTTTTGTGTAGCTGTGGCAAATCTTGTGGTTTTCAGCAGTCTGCTGAGTTTCATAACTGTTCCTGTAGCTGTGATACTGGCCATTATCGGATTGAAGAAAAAGTTAGGCGGAAAGGCGTTTGCCTGGATAGCTATAGCTGCGTCGGCAGTCTCTGCATTCATTTTTGCTCTGTATGTCTCAGTTTTTGTGGGACTCTGGCCGGAGGTAAAGTACTTTGCAGACAACAGTACCGCTATAATGGAGGAATACGACAGGACCGGACGGCTCCCGGAAAGATTCGATAAGCTCGAAAAGGGACAGTATGCTGTTTTCTGGAAAATGCTGGGATTCAGTGATTTTGATGAGTTCTTTGAGACATTTGCTGAAGTCTATAACAGAAATGAGGAGTCCAACAAATATTATAATGACAGCGAGGAGCATTCAGACAGCAGTGAGAGCTCCGAAGAAACGACCACCGTTCCTTACGACTACGACCACAGCGGCGAGGACCTGGTAATACTTGGATAGGCGGCCGCCTGGCAAAGGCAGCCTGCGCCGGAACTGAGCAGGTACGGAATAAAACTGAATAGAAGCGTGCCCCGGAACATTTGACAGTTTCGGGGCAAAATTTATATATGGCGGTCTATGCTTCAATGTCCTTTGTCATTCTGGTCATATACTCCTCAGTTGACAACAGACCGCTTCGGTTGAAGCGGTCAAGTCCGAAGAGACAGTCGGGGTCACGGGAGATGTAGTTCATCCGCTCGTAGCAGGTCAGTGTTATCAGAAACCCCATGTCACGCAGTACAGGAACGCTCTCACGGCTGATGAGTCCAAAAGGATAGGCAAAAATGAATGGGGAATATCCCAGTTCAGCGGCGGACTCTGTTTGCAGCAGTGTAAGGTCATCACGAAGGGCAGAGCGATAGTCCTCCTCGGACTCGCCGTTCATTCTGGCACATCCCTTACGTCCGGCAGAATTGGAGTGCATTGCATAAGTGTGGTTCCCTATCTCGGTTCTGCCGGAGCTGAGCAGAGCTGAGATGTCCTCCCAGGTAAGGTATGAATAGGCACTGCAATGAGGGTCAGCAGGAGCAAGTGAGTCGGTGTAGCTCCCTACAACAGAGACAATAAAACACATATCATACTTCTCAAAAACAGGCAGTGCGTCTGAAAGATTGTTGTAGTGGCCGTCGTCGAATGTAATAAGAACAGGCTTATCCGGGAGAGCTCCCTGGCCGTGAGTATACCTGATAAGTTCCTCTGCTGAGACCGAGGAATAGCCATTGTCCCGGAGCCATTTCAGGTCTGAGTCGAGCTGTTCGGGAGTTACCACGTATTCCGAAGGAGACGTATCCCAGACACTGTGATACATTATTACCGGAAGCGGCACCGGAAACTCTTCCTCTGATGTTGCCGATGAGCGAAAGTCTTTTCTGCCGACGAAAAAGACCAGTCCGCATATGGCAAAAACTGCGGCATCTGTCAGCAGCAGCCTAAGAAATTTTTTTATGTTGCAGCAAAGATACATAGCTATCACCTCATGTGATATTATGCGGGAAAAGTTCAGGAAATGACTGCCTTTTTTACGCTGGGAGAAATAATCCTGTCCGTTGGTGAATATAATCAATTGAAAGGATATAATAATGAGGTGAGGATATGACAAGACGCAAACGACGCAGGCTGACTGCTGCGGTTAAACTATGCCTGCTTATAGCACTTCCTCTTGGACTTGCCGCAGGTGCAAGGGGAGTCTCCGGAATAAGGTCTGCATTGGTACAGACAAGCAGTCTCAGTGCCGGGAAAACTCCCTCAGCAGGAGCATCGGCGGACTATCCGGAAAAGGCTCTGGTCCGGCAGGAGGTCCCGGAGGAACAGGACATACTTAACTCCGCAGTTATATTGTCAGAGGGTTATGGCTATGCGGCGGAGACAGTTTCAGATGTGGTGACACGGCTGAAAAGTCCACTTGAAATGACCTCAGATGACCCAGGCGACAAGCCCTATCCTGCTGACAGTCAGTGGAACACAGGGGGAGGGCAGATAATCAGGAATACCTACGGACCCTATTCCGGGACAACGTTCATCGACCTTGAAGGCGGCGGACAGGTCAACAACAAGACCTCCGTATCCAACGACGTTCTGAAGCGTGAGAGCCAGTGCTTTGCGGATTTCACCATAAGTGACACCTCAGAGCCGCAGGTGCTGATATACCACACTCACACCTGTGAGAGTTTTGAGCCGTATGTCCGGGAGGAGTATGACCCGTCCTTCAACTACCGAACGACTGACGAGACCAAGAATGTAGTCATGGTAGGGGATGCCATTCAGGCAGAGCTGGAGGCAAAGGGGATAGGAGTGATACACGTTCGCACCATTCATGACTATCCATCCTACAACGGAGCCTACGACCGCAGCAGGGAATCAATAGTGCCTATACTGGAGCAGTATCCCAGCATCAAGGTAGCGCTCGACATCCATAGGGATGCAATAGGAGGGGAGAATACTGCATATCAGCCTTATTCAGTCATTAATGGCCGGGAGGCGGCGCAAATAATGCTCATATCCGGCTGTGACGACGGGACTATGGGGATGCCGGACTACATGAAGAATTTTCACTTTGCCTGTCGTTTTCAGGAAAAACTGGAAAGTGATTCACCTGGACTGACAAGGCCCATACTCTTTGACTACCGTCACTACAATCAGGACCTTACCACCGGGAGCCTGCTTATAGAAGTAGGTTCTCACGGAAATACTCTGGAACAGGTCCAGTACTCCGGGCAGCTCATAGGAAAGTCTCTTGGGGAACTGCTTGATTCCATGAAAGAGGACAAATAATGGCCATAAAAAAGAAAAAGACCGCCCTAAGAGCGATATTTCTGTATCTGCTCCTGACAGGCGGGTCATGGATGTTCATAAATTGTTATACTAACTCCTACAACCGTATGGCCGGGGATAAGATCGCTCCTGCAAGCCTTGACGTCAGCGGCAGTAAAGCCTCTGTGACGGTGCTGGAGCACAGAGTGGATATAGACCTTTCGGCAGCCGAGCCGGACAGCAGTCTGTACTGCGGTGCTTATATACTTTCCCCGGATGAGGTGAGGTCAGCGTGCTATCTGATTTCTCTGCTGGCTGATATCTGAGTGCATATCGTAGTAGAAGCTGTTGAGCTCACCGGAATATATGAGAGTAGAACCGGGAAAGCTGCGGAAATCATCGGGTTTATAAAGGCAGAAAGGCTTTTCAAGGGGGATCCCTATCTTATCCATGGTGTAAGCCACGAACTGTGAACAGACAAAGCTCTTTCTGCGGTTCCATTCGATATTGAAATAAACAGCAAGGAGACCGAGGAGATTATACGAGTATACGCTGCGGTTGTTGGCAAAGTGCCTGATTATGCGGTTATACTCACTTTTCTGGCCGGGTGTAACGGGTATGCGGTATATCTCGCAGGGGATGTACCGGAATTTTCCGAGGGTACCCTGACCGACGGTCTCTTTGTTGAAGGTAGCGGGAAGGGGGAATCTGCGGTAGGTACGGCAGAAACTGTACATTTCCGAGAGGGTGACATCACCGGACAGGGAGACATGATTATAAGGCTTTTTAGTGAAGAATCTGAAGAATCTTGCAGGCCTTGTTCCTGTCTGTGCGATGATGAGGTAAATGTATTCCTCCAAGCTGTTCCCTCCTTTACATTAATGCATATATAGGTATTATACCATAAACTCCGGCACAATACAAGTCTTTTTTGCAAAAAATGCAGAAAAGGGCTATTTTACATAGGATATGAGGTAATCCCATTCCGTGTCTGCTGATACACCGTCCTGGGGACGCTCTGCAAAGCGTCCTACAGCGCCGAGCTCCTTCATAGCCAGGTGGAACTGGCACATGGCTATGCCCATATCTATACGCTGGATGTCCATTTCACGGCCGGGAGTATTTATAGTATGAGCCTGATAGAAGTGGAAGCCGTGGTCATGGAAAATTATCCTCCAGGGCTGTTTGTTCACAGCAGAGGGAGCGAGTCTTATGCATTCAAGGGCGGCGGCATAGTGTCCGGCAGCCTTTTCCGTCAGAGGTACCTTAAAGCTGTCACGGAAGAAGAGCTGGTCCCATGGTAGACGTGAGTCGGCCTTTGTGGTAGTTCTCATGACTTTTTCAGTCATGCGGACCTTGTCAGCCGGCCAGCCAAGCGGTATGACCGCAGGCATTATCTCTTTTTCTCCAAGACCCATGGCTTTGGCAAAGACAGTTTTGTTGAAAGTTCCGCCCAGCCAGCAGCCGGAAAGTCCCATGCTCTGAGCCAGCAGAAGCAATTCCTGGCCGACGTAGCCTATGTGTTCCAGTTCAAAGTGATGACGCTGAGAGACTATCCCCATGTACAGAGCAGCTCCCTTGATAACTCCATAAGTGCCCAGATGAGGTGTTCCGGCACCAGGAGCCTGTTCGATGAGTCCTGCTCTTGCCTTTGCGCCGAATGGACTTTCAGTCTGTTCAGCAGCCTGTATCAGCCGGTCTCTTATTTCCATAGGGACAGGTCTTCCGTCGAAGGTGCGGACGCTGTGCCGCTCCTCCATGAGCTGTATATAAGATATCTCCATAATTGCCTCCATTTCCCCTATCCACGCCCTCACGCAGTCAGTCAATGCACGGTAATGAGTTATAGCGATAACGATGCATTTGTGCGCTGTCTGAGCATAACGATCCTTCGTCAAAGACGTTTCAGCGCCGCTCCTGACGCTCACTAATTCCTTTTATCCAGGGAAAAGGAGACCCTTTGCATTCGCCCTGCCTGCGCTACACCGGAGTTATTACTTCAATTCTGTAGTCCAGTTGAGGGACTGTATGGTGTTGTCCAAAAATCTGAGTTCCTTTGACATCTTGTCTATCTCGGACTGTAATTTCTTCACATCAACTGTACTGAGCAGCTTTATCTCAGTCATTCTTGCTCTGTGTCCGGTCTGGCTGGCATCGCTGACAAGGGACTTGTATGCGCTGATGCGTACCTTCAGGCAGTCCTTCTGAGCGATGAGCTGAGTAATGGTCCTGCCCTCATATTCAACAAGGCTGTTTGTGAGATTGATCCTCTCCATGAGCTCCTGCAGGCGGTCAATAGATGAGTTAAGTTCCTTGAGAAGGTCCTTCGGGTCCTCAGCAGGACTTTCGTTTTCCTGGACGATAGCGTTGGCGCACATCCTTTCACGGAGCTGAGCGATATTTCGATTGAGGTCTGCTCTTTCCTGTAATGCCTCTGCAAGCTTCATGCTGCACTCTCCTTTACCGGTATATTTTTTATTTCCTGTTCTTTCGTATACTGCAAATGTACATCCCGGAGTTTCTGCTGACCTGCGGCTGATGCAGATGAAATCCTCAGAGGAGAACTCAGGGAATAAAGTATCGCCATGGTACGGCCTGTCAAGCTCCGTCAGGTACAGCCGGCAGGCAAGTTCAAGACCTTCTGAATAAATGCGGCTCCCTCCGCAGAGAAATATGCTGGCGGAAGGGGAATTTTCCGTGATATAGGCATTTGCCTTTTCAATAGCCTCCCTCAGACTTCTTGCTGAGCACAGCATTTCTCCGGTATATTCCCTTTCCGAGGACACTACGATACATTGTCTCTCCGGGAGCGGTCTGCCGATGCTCTCGAATGTCCTTCGTCCCATTATGCAGACGTTTCCGGTGGTAAGTCTGCGGAAATAGCTTCTGTCCTCAGGAATGTCCCATGGTATACTGCCGTTTTTGCCGATAGTGCCGTCGGAGGCGACTGCGGCAATAATATTTACCTCAGCCATTTTCTTTGAGCTTTCTGAGAAGCTCTGCAACTGAGATGCCAAGTACAGGGTGGATGTAGTTTGGCATGAGTTCTGCGGCAGGTCTCAGAACGAAGTCTCTGTTCTGCATATCCGGGTGGGGGACTGTCAGGTCAGGGGTGTCGATGACCTCTTTGTCGTAAAATATAAGGTCGAGGTCAAGAGTGCGGGGACCCCAGTGTATCTCTCTTTTGCGGTCAGCCTCATTCTCGATGCAGTGCATGAGGTCAAGGAGACCGTGAGGGGAGAGGAAGGTCTCACAGAGTACCGCTCCGTTGAGAAAGTCGTCCTGGTCGGTGTAGCCGTAGGGTTTTGTGACTATCAGATCAGACTGCTTAACCTCCCGGATGTACTTAGAGGAGCGCAGTTTTTCTACGGCATCAGATATATAGGTACGGCTGTCCCCGATATTTGAGCCAAGAGCAATGAGTGCCTTGTGCCAGGAACGGCTTATCTTTACTGATACGGAACGGAAGTCCATTGGTATAGGTGCATGAGGCTTACGGACCTCCACATCAGCCTGCCTTACAAGGGGATATGCAGTGAGAATAGCCTCTGCAACTGCCTGAGCCGCAGACTCAATGAGCTTGAAGGTATTTTCGGTCATCACCTTCCCGATGAGTCCGCATACAGCACCGTAGTCAACGGACTTTTCAAGGTCGTCGGTCATTCCTGCGGACTCTGTGTCCAGCCAGAGCTGAGCGCTGACATAGAAGTCCTGCCCGTTGGTGTTCTCATGTTCAAATACGCCGTGTCTTGCGAAAATTTTCAGATCGTCAATGCATATCTTATCCACGTTTGTATCCTTTCATTATAGCAAGAGCCATTTTTACAGCTCTGAGATTTTCTTTAACGTCATGCACCCTTAGTACTGAGACTCCCTTCATTGCGCCTGCCACTGAAATGGCGATAGTCCCTTCCAGACGCTGGTCTGAGGGGAGGTCAAGGGTGAGCCCTATAACAGATTTTCTTGAAGCTCCAAGTAGTACAGGGAAGCCAAGTCTCCGGTCGAATTCATCTATCCTGTCAATAGTTTCAAGGTTGTTCTCGTAGCTTTTAGCAAAGCCAACACCGGGGTCTATGAGGATATTTTCAGGCTTTATGCCGGCATTCAGGGCAATATCCAGAGTCAGTCCCATGTCGGAGATGAGGTCCTCGAAAAAGTCAGAATAGTTCTGGTCGTGACGGTTGTGCATAAGACAGCAGGGGATGTTGTTTTCAGCGATAAGGGCAGCCATTTCACCGCTGTCATACCGAAGTCCCCAGATGTCATTGATAAGGTCTGCACCGGCCTGTATACCGGCCTCTGCGACTTTGTATTTATAGGTATCGAGGGAAATGGGAACTCCGAATCTTTCCCTGACCGCCTGGATAACAGGAGCCGTTCGCTCGATCTCCTCTTCCTCTGAGATCATGACGTAACCGGGTCTTGTGGACTCGCCGCCGATGTCTATAATGTCAGCGCCCTCTGCAAGCAGTTTCTCGGCCTGTCTGAGAGCAGAGTCTATGTCATTGAAACGTCCGCCGTCGGAGAATGAGTCAGGGGTAACGTTGAGAATGCCCATAATAAGGCAGCTTTCACTAAGGTCAAAGTTTTTTTCACCTATCTTCATATCACACCTCGATACTGTGGTTTCGCTTTTCATCAGGCCAGCAGCATTCCTCCTGCGCCTTGCAGAAGCTGCACATTCTGGACTTTTTGTCAGCTGCATAGAAAATTGCTTCCAGGGACATAGGGTCGGGGTCCTTATGTCTGTGACCGGCTATCAGGCGGAGTATCTGCTGTGAATCTTCCGGGTCACATCCCACCTGTTCCAGTATTTTTCCGGCAGTTTCCGGACCTGAGATGTCATGGGAAATTCCAAGGGTGTACTCCTCTACACGTCCAATGTCGTGGAGAAGTGCGGCCGAGTATAGGACATCCGGGGAGACTTCGACCCCCTTTTCAATACACATGAGCATAGCCATTCTGCCCACGCTGAGAAGGTGCTCCAGGCCGTGGCCGCAGAATATGCGGTCCTCCTCAAGCCTTTCAATTTCGGCCAGCTTTTCCCGGAACAGCGGGTCCTGTAAGATTCGGTTCGCAATGATGAGTTCCATTTCACTGCCTCCTGGATGAACAATAATAATGCGGGATCTGACTTTGAGCATTATGAAATAATGAATGCTTTTGCATTCATTATATCATACTTTCATCCATAAATCAAGGCGGAGCAGGGAGTTGTAGCTGAGATTTAATTTTATTTTATAATAATCTCTCAACCACTTGCATATTTTTCCGTTTTCTGGTATAATATATATCGTAGGTTTTTTATGCGCCTGTAGCTCAGTGGATAGAGCAGTGGCCTCCGACGCCAAACGGATAAATTGACAGCTTTATATACTTATCAGAAAAATGGCTTTAAACAGCCGATTATACTATTATAACAACGAACGTACTTGTGATAATAAATCAGATTTATCACATAAGTTACGTTCGTTTTCTGTTTGTTGTGTAATATTTGTGTAATAAGCATTTAACAGTAACATATAATGTTTTTTGCTTGTGTAGAGGAGTGAATAATATGTCAAATAACAAATGTGGGGAAGGCTCAATTTCTCAAAGAAAAGATGGAACATGGACAGGAAGAATATTTTTAGGGCGTGATTCTAACGGAAAGCAAAAGATAAAAGCATTTTATGGTAAGACCAAATCAGATGTAAAACAGCAATTAAAAGCATTTAAAGAAGCATCTGCAAAATATAAGTGTAATGTAGCATATAAGCTGACATTTGCTGAACTGCTGACATATTGGTTAGAGAATGTTAAACGCAATGAATTGAAAGCATCTTCTTTTGACCGATTGGAAATAACTATAAACAAGCACATAATACCACTATTAGGATATTACAGAATTGATAAACTGGCGTCTGCTGACATTCAGTCATTTATCAATAACAGAGTGGATAATGGCTTTTCATATTCAACTATAAAGAAAGATTACAATGCTATTAATGCTGCTTTAAGATTAGCTGTTGAAAGAGATTATCTCTATAAAAACCCGTGTAACAGCGTATCATTACCCAAACAGATAAAACGTGAAAAATCAGACATAGAACATTTCACAGATTCGGAAGTTGATTTGATTGTTAAATCGGCAATATATAAATGTAGCACAGGCAGATATAAGTATAAACATGGATATGCAATAATATTACTTCTGAATACAGGTATGCGTGTAGGTGAACTGCTCGCTCTTAAATGGCATAATGTAGATTTTGAAAACAAACAGATATATATTGAAGAAACAAGAGGACAAATAAAAGACAGAGCCAGCGAAGAACATAAGTATATTTCAGTTGACCGCTCGACCAAAACTCAATCAAGCTGTAGATACATACTTATAAACGAAAAAGCAGAAGAAGCATTGATTTACTTAAAATCATTAGGTTATAGCAATTCCTATGTTATGGCTAATTCAGATAATAACGTAATAACATACCGTAATCTATTCAGAGTGCTTTCAAACATATTAAAGGATAATAATATAAATCATGGTTCGCTTCATACATTACGCCACACATTCGCTACAAATTTATTTAAAAACGGCGTAGATATCAAAGTAATATCAGAGTTATTAGGACATAGCGACATAAGTATAACATATAACATTTACACTCATGTTATCAAAGAGCAAAAGAAAAAGGCTGTGGAAGTTCTTAATTGTTTGTAAACAAAAATGTTAATCTAATTCAATTAACCCATCCATCTCACTTTAGCAGCCTAAAGTGGTGATAATAAAGTTGTAATAATAATCTGAAAACGTTTATATATCGCCATTTGACCGATAATAAAGTTATGTTTGTAAAGGTACACCATTACGAACAGCGAATAGCAGACCGAAAACAGCCTCTTTCAGTATTCGTAAACGTATGCAAATAATTTGTGAATATTCGTAAATAGCTATTGGCTTTTGCGAACATTAGTGATATACTGAATACAACGAAAGGCGAACAGCCTTGAAAATATGAAAGGGGTACACAGTTATGATGTACGGTTATGCAAGAGTAAGCACAACAGACCAGAACTTAGACAGACAGCTTGCACAGCTCAGTGAATACATAAAAGACGATAGATATATATTCACAGACAAAGCAAGCGGTAAGGACTTCAACCGCAAAGACTATAACTTGCTTGTAGGAACTGAGACAACAGCACCTTTGCTTCACGAAAACGACCTGCTTATCATATGCAGCCTTGACAGATTAGGAAGAAACTATACAGAGATAAAAAAGCAATGGGAGTATATCACAAACACATTAAAGGCTGATATCAAAGTGCTTGATATGCCTTTACTCGATACAAGCACGGCAGCGAATAACCTTGACGGCAGATTCATTGCAGACCTTGTATTGCAAATACTCAGCTATACAGCAGAAAAAGAAAGAGAGAATATAAAGAAACGTCAAAGACAGGGCATTGATACTGCAAAGGCTAACGGCAAGCACTTAGGCAGACCAAATGCAACATATCCTGACAATTGGAAACCGATATATAACAATTGGAGGTCTGGAGCTATAACAGCAACGGCAGCAATGGAACAGCTTGAAATGAAACGCACAACATTTTACAAGCTTGTAAAGCAGTATGAAAGCAACGCCAAATCAACGTGAATTTAGCGTTTAACACTATTGTAGTATAACTATACTTCTTTTCTTAGAACGCTTTTAAAGCGTATTTTAAACGCTATTGGAGCAGGTCGTTAAATAGCCTGCTCCTGATAAAAATAATTAAGGGGGGTATATAACATTTATAGAATAATTCATTCGAGAAATACACCTTAAAGGTGTTACAGTCAATCTTAAACCAATAATGAAAGGAAATTAAAACAATGAAAAATGAAGTATCAACAATAAGTGCAATGGTTAAAATTGAAGAACTGCCAAACTATTTTAACGAGTATATATTGTCTTATGAGAAAGACAATAAAAGAATGTTATCTGATATACCTTGCTTTTTAGAAATCAGCTCAGATGATAGCATTAACTTTATGATTTATCTATCATTTGAAAATGAAGCAGGTGAAATTGAAACAGAGCTGATTATATTTAACAGTAATGACTTTATTGATTATGTTATAGAATACACTTCTATTGATGATAGTATTGGTTATGATGAAGTCTACACAGATGCCTACAAAGAAATAGCAGAAATGAAAAACTTAATCAGATTAAAAGCTATACACGAACTTACAAAGTCAATGACAAAAGAAAGTGCAGCTATCTGTATAAACAAGCGAT
>ODAI010538310.1_pt1 | contig 12296 bp, 10 predicted proteins | sample 1539321 | NCBI WGS metagenome assembly ODAI01 (sample SAMN02144231, study PRJEB22623) | gut metagenome | biome: sheep rumen | host: Ovis aries | place: New Zealand
CTACCCAACAGCAATTAAAGGATGTAAATCATCTTCTCAAACTCGATCCCGGAAACACGGATCTTCTCGCACAGAAACAGAGGCTCCTCCGGGATGCGATTGATGAAACGAAACAAAAGCTCGAAGCGTTAAAGACCGCTGCAGAGCAGGCAAACGAGAAACTTGCCAATGGCGAGATCTCCCAACAGCAGTACGATGCACTTCAGCGTGAGATAGTCGAGACCGACGTTGACCATGAAGCGAAGGCGTGCCACGATCTCCTTGACGATCGCAGCGCCGATGAGATGCTGGCGCTCGGTCATCTGCAGGTGGTCGAAGAAGTCCAGGCTTGCACGGCACGACATGTCGCAGACTTCCTGGATGTTCTTGTCGCCCACCGTCACGGCCAGATACTCGGGCTTGAGGCGCGCGCCGTGGCAGGTGGGGCACGGAACCTCGCGGATGTAGCGCTCCAGATGGGTGCGCATGGTATCGGAGGTCGTCTCCTGGTACTTCTCGAAGAGTATCGAGCGCACACCGGAGAACTTGGTGAACCAGTGGGTGTCGCGCCCATCGCGGGTGTGGTAGTCGACGCGGATCTTGGTGTTGCCCAAGCCGTCAAGCAGGGCGTTCTGCGCCTCCTTGGGGAGGTCCTTCCACGGTGTATCGGGCGACACACCCACATGCTGGCAGGCTGCCGCGAAAATCTGCGGATAGTAGTTGGAGCGGTCGAAGAGGCTGCCGAAGACACCCTCCGACACCGAAAGCGATGGGTCTTCGATGATGGCGTTGGCATCCACGATGCGCCTCGTGCCAATGCCGTCGCAATCCGGGCAGGCACCATACGGCGCATTGAAGGAGAAGTCGCGCGGCTGAAGGTCGTCGATGGAATGACCGTGTTCGGGGCAGGCGAGCGCCAGCGAGTACTGCAGCAGCTCGGCGGGCTGATCCTCCGGATCGTCGCGACCCTCCAGCAGGTAGAAGCCCACGCGACCCGAGGCGATGCGCGTGGCCGTCTCGACGGCTTCGGCTATGCGTCCCAGCGAGTTTTCGCGGATAACCACACGGTCGACCACGACCTCGATGGTGTGCTTGAACTTCTTGTCGAGCTTGATTTCGTCGGAGCCCAGGTCGCGCACCTCGCCGTCGATGCGCACGCGGCTGAAGCCCTCGTGCGCAAGGTCTTCGAAGAGCTTGGTGAACTCACCCTTGCGGCCGAGCACCACCGGTGCCAGCACCAAGGCGCGCCTCCCCTGTGCATGCGCCAAAACCTTGTCGGCCACTTGGTCGGTGGTCTGCCGTTCGATGACGCGTCCACACTCGGGGCAGTGCGGCGTACCTATGCGCGCAAACAGAAGACGCAGGTAGTCATATATCTCTGTGACCGTACCCACCGTGGAGCGGGGGTTGCGGCTCGTGGTCTTCTGGTCGATGGAGACTGCCGGTGACAGGCCGTCGATGGAATCGAGGTCGGGCTTGTCCATCTGCCCCAGGAACATGCGGGCATAGGAGGAGAGACTCTCCACGTAGCGACGCTGCCCCTCGGCATAGATGGTGTCGAAAGCCAGACTCGACTTGCCCGAACCCGAAAGCCCCGTGATGACCACCAGCTTGTCACGGGGAATCGTTACGTCGATGTCGCGCAGGGTGTGCTCGCGGGCGCCTCGGATGACGATGGAGTCGGATGCCATGGACCGTCCTCTCGCATGGTGATACTAGCGTGAGGAACTAGTTTGCTCCGTTGGCGCTAAAAGAACAACTGTTCTTATTGAGGAATCACATGGCGTGCAAGACCTGTTCTGTGCGAGCGGGCACGACCCACGGGCACACCTCGCAACTGGACAGTCGCCGCCAGGCCCGCCTACCAGACAAGGACATCCCGCAGATAGCTCAAGTCTATGGTCACGACGGGCGTGTGGCGCACTTCAGGAAGCTTGTTGCTCGCAAACAGCGGAGCTTCCTCCTTCGCCAGTCCCGAGAAGAAGGCGAGGCTTCCGTGAGCCCAACGCAGAGTCCGCTCTACACCGCTGCGCAGGTGAATGGTGCCCCTGCCATGGTAGCTGTCCTTGTCCCATGCACCGTTGTACCAGCCACCACTGACATCTTGATAGCGCCCCTGACCGCCACGCTGTCCGTCGGAGAACATGCCTTCGTACACGGTCCCATCGCTCCATGTCAACTTGCCTTCGCCCTCGAAGCGCCCATCTCTCCAATAGCCCTCGTAGCTAAAGTTGCCATCGATGCTGGTGTACCAGCCCTTTCCACACGGTACCCCCGCGAGCCACTCGCCTTCGTAACGCTGGTTCTTCTCTCCATAGAAGACTCCGTGCCCCTCGGGAAGTCCCTGACTCCAAGCGCCTCGGTAGGTCGATCCGGTTGCAGACAGAAACTCGCCCATGCCACAACGTATGCCTGCGACAAGGCCGCCCCGGTAAGTACCGTTGCTACCGGTTTGCACGGCGTCTCCCATCAGGTCGCCGCCAGACCAGGGCACCGTGGTGGTACCGCCTCCCGCATGGGAAAGGGTCACCGTTCCCACAAACTCCCCTGCCCTGATGCCACCTTCTATGCCCCTGCCCCTAGCATCCACGTACGTGCGCGACATAGATCCATCAGCTGATGCAACATCGGCCCAAGCGAGACCCACGCCTCGGTCGAGACGGCACGTGGTACCACACGGCTTGCCCTGCTGCCACTCTCCCATCACGCAGCTACCGTCGGGGTAGAGGCACCTGCCCACACCATGGGGCCTTCCGTCGAGCAACTCGCCGACATAGATGCCGCCGTTGGCCACCTCACACGTCCCGTTGTACACTGCTGAGCCCATATCTGGCTCCTCCCCCGCTTGCCATAGCCTTCGTGCCTGCCGTGCCATCCCTCCCTGCAGTTCTCCTCCATCCATTCCCGCAGCTCACAGGCCGTGGGAAGCTGGTAGGGCAACACCTGCACGTCGCGTTTGCCGTCGCTAAAGTACGCCACGCCATCATCAAGACTCGGCACGTCAAGCCCACTCGCCAGTGCCGAGGCATCCTCTCCCGACATCGCAAAGATCAGACGTTCGTTGAGGCGCTTGAACACGTTGCCCGCATACTTGAGCTCGAGGATGCCGCGCGCATCGGTGGATGCCACAACCACCACCACACCACGCCTGAACCCCTTCTCGATGAGGGTGCGCAGCTTCTCGGTGGGATTGAGGCCAGCCCCTGCACGCTGCGGTTTGGAAGGAGCTGGTGCCGGCGTGTCGAGGAAGGAGGCAAGCGCGGCAAACGGATCGTTGGGATCTGGTTGCGCCTCGGCACGCGCACCCCACTCGAAGCCTGCGTCCTCCTCCGGCTCCGACAGCTCGGGCTCCTCTACCCGCTCTCCCTTGAGCATGGCAAGGGCGTCGTCCATCAGCTGCACGTCCTTCAGTATGAGAACCGTCTTCTCCTGAGAGGTGCCTCGAACACCCTCGTAGACGTCGTAGGCGTCTCCGACCAGGGAGAACAGGTCGTCGAAGTCTCGTGCCAGGGAGAAGCGGTCCCGCACGTGGTCCTCCAGCACGCGTGCCAGCTCGTCGTCGCGCTCCTCCACGATACCCAGCCCGTCCACCATGAGCACACGTCCACGGGGGTCCGAGAGTGCCGAAAGCGCATAGGTCCAGCAGAAGGACCGCAGCAACTCCTCGTCGGCACCACAGATTAGAAGGTTGTGCTGCATGCGATCGAGACGGACCGACAGGGCCTCACCCGTCTTGACCTGCTCGGCGAGCGACACCACGACCTGCCGGTCCGCACGCGTACCCCACGCGGGGATGCTCGCCGTAAGGGCATGGGTGCGACCGCCTTCAAAGACCCTCGTTTCAAGGGGCGCGTCGGCATAGCGGGCCGCAATCTGCTCCAACAGAGTCACACGCTTTTCGGTGGGCAGGTATACAAAGCGGAAGTCACAAAGACTGCCCGATTCGTTGCTCGACCCCATGACCACGGTGCCGCGCGGACCGTCAAGGAGCGCCTTGGCCTCGCGCTCTGCGTCCGAGCCAAAGAGGCTGCGGATGTCACGCTCACCACAGCGCAGGGCTATGCGCACGTTGAGCTGCTCGAGGGTGCCTCGCTCAAGTGCGAGGCTCTCCGCACTTGCCAGGGTCTGCGTCGCCATGATGAGGTGTATGCCCGCCGAGCGTCCTTTTTTGACCAAATCGTCCGTCAGCTGCGCACAGCGACGTGCCACCGCGCGGTCGCGACCGAGGTCATACAGCACCTGAAACTCGTCCATGATCACGATGATGCGCGGGAGGGACTGCCCCGACACGTCAAGGTAGCCCGCGAGGTCAGCACAGCCAACCTTCTTGAAGAGACGGTTGCGCTCCTCCATCTGGGCCACGAGGCTCTCGAGAACTCCCTCGCCAAACACCTGCATGGCATCGATGGCAATCTGGCGCACGTGCGGCACGGGATGAGTCTCGTAGAGCTTGAACTCGGGCCCTTTGAAGTCCATGAGGTAGAACTGCAGCTGGTTTGGCCCATAGGTGTTCATGCCGCTCAAAATGAGGGTGTGGAAGAACGACGACTTGCCCGAGCCCGTCGAGCCGATGATGAGCGCATGCTGGGCGGTTGCCGAGCCAAGGCGCACGTACGCCACCTCGTCACCGCGTCCGATTCCCACCGGAATCGACAACTCCTGAGAGGAATTCCCCGATCCCGCAGGCAGATCCACCAGCTTTTGGAGCTCGTCGAAGCTCACCGACTGGTTGCGCTCGCGCTCGGCCTGCTCGTGCATCTGGCGGACGAATTCCATAACGGTCTCTGGGCCGGGAAGGCGCGGAGCCACGAGGGGATAGCGCCCCTCGCCATTCCACAGCAGCTGGCTTCCACAGACCTCTAGGTGGTCGAGCGCCTCGTCTATCTCGGAAAGCATGCGAGGCGTGTCGTCGTAGGAACGCGTTGGCACCTTCTCGCTGGTATGCACCAAAAGCACCGAGATGCCGCAAGGGCCGCACTTGTCAATCATGCTGCGCAAAAGGCCGAGCACCCGCTGGTCCATGCGCGCCGGATAGTCATAGATCACCAGAAGCGTGAGGCCGCAGGCGCTGCGCGGATAGCGTTCGTTGTAGTCCACCAGATTTGTGATGTCGGCGCTCAGGCGCGACTGGGTGGTCTCGTCGATGCGCTCGTTGTAGGAGCGCAGCAGCGCCATGAGACCATCCTCGTTGGTAACGATGTCACCAAACAGGTCGTCTCCAGCCAGGCGCTGCGCCTCGAGAAACGGCGCTGCACTCGTTCCGCGGTTGACGAAGTCGCAGATCTGCACCTGCACCTTCATGCGCTCGCGCAACCTGAGGAAGTTCCAGATGATCGCATGGGATACCGCACGCACGTCGTCATCGGTAGCAGGCGCCTGACCAGCCATCTTCTGCGCTGCTGCACCAAGGGATAGCAACGCACCCTTTCGCAGGTCGAGGGCCCAAGGCAACGTGAGGGGTAGCTCGCGCTCACCAACCGGCAACGTGGCTGCAAGAGCCTTGGTGCCCACGATGAGACTGGCCGCGCGACGCGCCTCGCCCTCGCCCGCTGGTCCGCCCGTCAGTCGCACGAGCGCCTGATCAAGCTGCGGGTTTGCGTCGCGCGCCCATACAACCTCGTCCTGATGCCACTGGGCCTGTGCGAGCCTCTCGCCCACAAGGGGAAGCTCGATTGTGCCCAAGGGCAATCCCTCAAGCCAGGCTGGCAGCACAACGGAGTCACCCGAAGACCCCACGGCCAACCTGAAGCCCAAGATGTCCCAGTCGGCCGCATCGAATGCTTGCATCGCAGGGGATTCTGCCATGCTGTGAGCCAGCTGGCGTGAACCTTGGAACGCAATTACGTGCAGGTATGCCGGAGCACCTTGTGGCCACGCCAGCAGGTCGGACGTCGCATCCTCCAGCATCTTGGCACCCTCCAAGGTGAGCAGCACGAGCTCACAGGTTCCCTCGTCAACCATGCGAGCCGCCTCGCGGAGCTGCTCGGCCACCTCCGCAGCGTCGGCGCAGGTGGCCTCGAAGAGCCGACCCGTCGGAACCGAATGCTCGTATGATGCACGGATTCCATCGGCGAGCTGGAAATCTGCTGCGTCCCCCGCAGCTCCCCCGTCGTACGAGATCAGGTGCAGCGTCGGCTCGCTCGCACGTACGACGAAGGGAATCTGCAGACTATCCGCAGCAGGGTGCGCTTGCTCGGATTGCTGGCAGCCAAGTGTCGAAAGGCGTCTCGCGAGCAGCTGGGCAAGATGGCCTTCGCAGCCCAGGTGAGCGTCAAGCCGCTGCGAATCGATGCGCAGCTCTGCTGCGTACACGGGGTAGGACCGGTCCCTCTGGACCACTTCGAGGTGATCGAGTCGCGAGCGCCACGCTGCCGCCGCCCGCTCGTCCTGGCTGAGCGCTTGCAGCGTATCCTCATCCATCACCTGCACGAGCACATCTTCGCACGCCTTTAGAGCATCAGCGTACTGTGCATGCAGCTCCTCTGTCGCATGCCAGCCGGCAAGGCGCATCGCCTGCGAGGCACTCTCCGCCTGTGAACCCACGCCAGACTGATCCTGCGGGCGGTAAGCAGGTGTCAAGGCCACCGTTTCGCGCAACAGGGCATGGGCGAGGCCTGTGACGGCGCACAAATAGGCAAGCTTGGACACGTATTCATCGTCATGTGCTTTGAGAAAACGCAGGTCGTTTTGCCGCTGCGCCTCTGAGATGGCCCGGATGAGTTCGACCAGGCTGTTGTATCCCGTCCTTGCTCCCAAGAGCATCAGCTGGGCATCGCGCGTCTGCAGCAGCAAGGCAAGCCGCCTGCGACAGGCTTCCAGAGCTTCAGCGTTCTGGGTCTCGCCTTGCCCTCCGCTCCCCTGCGGGTTCAAGTCGTTGTCGCTCAGATAGCTGTTCAAGAGATGCAGCTTGGGAAGCTCAACCGAACCTGGCGTTGCGTGGACAATCCTTGCCAGCGCATCCATCCACCCCACAGAGGTGGTGGGAATCTCTATGTTTTCGCCCCCGCCCAGGCGGGCGATCAGGCAGCGCTGCATCTGCGCGGTAGCATCGGGCACCAAGGCGCGCAACCGCTGATCGTCGGTACGCATTTCGGAGAGGATCTCTCCGACCATCCACTGGAGCAGATGGTCTTGATGGGTGCGCCGCACCAGCTCAAGCCTCTCGCCCAGGCGACTGAGACAGACAGCCAGTTCCCGCGTGCGTCCCTCGATGTCTTTGAGCCTCATCCTCGATGCCCTTCCCTTTTCCGTACGTGTAACGTGCCACAAGCTTCAGCGTGGGGCGTGGCTGGCCCTGACAGTTGCCAGCGCAACCTCTACAACCTAGCGCCTGCCGATGGAAATGCCCTCGTACTCATCGAGCAGGCGAGCCAGCTCCTCTAGCCGTGGTGCCGTGCGCTGCAGCTGCTCGACGGGCTGGGCCGTGAGTTTGGCCACCCGCTTCATGGTTTCGGCAAGTTCGAGCGCATGGCTGTCATCCCAGTCGCTCATGCTGTGTACGGCCGCCAAGGTGCGCTCGGAAATCTGGTCGAGCTTTCGAGCTGTAGCCACCATATCGTGCTCCATCTCGCGGATGGTCTCCGCTGACGCCTGCATCGCCATGTCCTACCCCCTCACCCGCGAGGCATCGTAGGCCTCGACCACCGACAGAAGGCGCTCGAGATCTCCCCGACATTCCTCGAGTTCTTTGACCGGCGTGCGCAGTGCGCCCACGCACTCGCCTACCACCTCGTCAAGCTGGCGATACTTCTCGTCATGCCAGCCCTCTCCTGCGGCTCTCAGGCTCTGCGAGATACGCTTGGCGGCCTCCTCCATCTCGCTCTGTGCTGCGACGCATATCTTGATGCAAGATCGCACGGTCGCCGCTGTCACGTGTGCCGTTGCCATATATCGTCCTCTCCGTCTCCTCGCAGCTTGCGGTCGTTTGTTGCGAGGCATCTGTTCCCATCAGCCAGCGTTCGCGCGCGGCAAGCTTGTTATAGGTGGGTGCCCTCATAGCGCTCGACGATGCCTATCAGCTTACTCAGGGCCTCTTGGCAGGCACCCACATCTCGCATGACCAAACCGTCGTAGGCTCTCACTGTCTGGGCAAACGAGGTCGCCTGCGCCATCAGACGCTGTGATATGGCACGCACCTTGGCGAGCTGCTCCTCACGCTGAGACAGAATGGCCCTCCAGTGCTCTTCGCGTGCTGCGGCCTCATCAGCACGTCGCTTGGCTTCTGCCGCGCGAGCGGCTGCCTTGGTGGCGCGGGCCTGAGCCGCGTCGGCGCGATTCTTCGCCTGATAAGCGCGCGCCTGGGCTATCTCGGCCTTGTTTCGCTCTTCGGCCGCATAGTTGGAGAAAGTCTCGGCCTCGGCGCGAGCCGCTTGCGCTTGATCTTCGAGCGCTGCGGCCTCTCCTTCCAGGCCATCAGCCTCTGCCTGCATCGCCTGAGCACGCGCCATGGCTGCCTGATCTACGTGCTTGTGTCCCTCGCGGTCGTAGGTGACAGCAGCCGCAGCAGTCGATGCAGCTGCCGATCTGAGCGATGCAGCCTGCGCACGCAAGCTTTCTGCCTGAGCGGTCAGTGCATCTGCCTGCTTGCTCAGCTCTCCCGAACGCCCCGAAAAGAACTGAGCCTTCTGCTTTGCCTCGTAAGCCGCATCCTCTGCCTGACGCTGCTCCTCGCGGGCTTGGTCACGCTCGCCCAGCGCCTCGCGCTCCTCGGCCTCCGCCTGGCGCTGCTCCTCAAGAGCAGCTTCCTTCTCGCGCTGCGCCTCGTCGACCTTTTGACGCGCCTCGCGTACCAGCCCCTCGCAGCGCGCAATCTCGTCCTCGCACGAGCTTGTGCAACGCGCCATGATGCGCGCGGACGAGCTCTTGAAGCCGTCAACGCTGGCCGCATAGGATGAAAGCGCATTTCGCGAGCTTACGAGAGCCTCTCGCGTTACGTTGGCTTGGGCCATCACACGCTCCTGCCAAAGATCGAGGCAGCTTCCCTGAGCGTCTGCTCGAGCTCGGTAGCCTCGGTGAGCACACGCGCGGAATCGGCCGAAAGGCTCGCCACCGCACGCTGCAGGTCCGCAAATTGGGGGTCTCCCCAGCTTGATCCAATACCCGCCATGCCCTTGCGCAATGCCTGCAGCGAAACAGACATGTCTGCAACAAATGAACGGGTATCTCGTATCAGCGTATCCATGTGCATCCGTCCTCAGAGACCTGCGTTTACAGGCGCGTACCACATATCATGCAAAAGAGGTCGCCGGGCTGCACCGGAGCAGAACACACGGGGCAGAGACGAAGGGCCGGGGCGGATGGCTCCGTATCGGAAGCGACAGGCTGGTCCTGCTGGATAGCGGGTTCATACGTTGGCGCTACCGCTGCGTCCTGCTGGGCCGTAGGCTCATCGAGCTGCGCTTCTGGAGTGCTTTCGCTGGTCTGGAGCGTGGGTGATTCCTCCGTGGGGGCCTCCTCAAGAGGGGCTTCCTCGGCCATCGGCTCCGAAGCGGGCACGGCATCCGGCTCGGCGAACGTAGCCACCGGCTCGTCTGGCTCGCGCGGGGCGGGTACTGCTGATTCATCGTCGCCTGTTAGCCCATCGTCCTCAGGGGATTGCCCGCAGGGCACGTCCCCTGCGGCATCCTGCGCTGCATCCCCTTCATCCAGCGCCACCTCGGCTGAGGAAACCACCTCGTCTTGCACCGACAGGGGCTCATCCTGCGGCTCGGCTGGCGATGGTCCATCAAGGCGTGCTCCACAGACAAGGCAGACGATGTCGCCTTCCACTACCTGGCTCCCGCACGAGGGGCAGGCATACGTCGCACGATTTGATGCGGTTGCGGGGGCTACGGGAGCCTGCGTGAAGGTCACGGGTGTGCTGCCATCTGCAGCCGCAAGCTCGCGCTCGAGCTCGGACCTGCGCTCGTCAAGCACACGCACCGCCTCGATGAGGTTTTCGCGTCCGAGCGAAAGCTCGGGATGTGCAGACAGCTCGGGATATAGGCTCATACCCAACTGCAGCAGTGCCTCGTTACGCTGGCGATACGTCTCGGAGAGTTCGGAGCGCAGACGCATCTTGCGCGTGGCACGCTGCACGTTCTCCCTGCCCCGATTGAGGGCACCACCATACTGGTCGCCCAGCGCCTCATTGAGACGGTCGCCCATCTGGCCGCCCATGTTGCCAAGCTGTTCGCCCACGTTGCCGAGGCGTCCACTCATGCCACCGAGCTGCTCGCCCACGTTGCCCAAGCGCCCGCTCAAGTTGTCAAGAAAACCCATCGCCACCACTCCTGTCGAAAGGCTCGTCGCTCTATGCCGCGAGCTCTCTTGTCAATTCTATCGCGCTGAAGCTTTGTACGGCCGTAGGAACGCCAACATATCCGCGGCTCGACCTGCCGGCGACGAAAGCCTCGATCTGCTGGTGCCTTGGATTTCAACCGGCGCGCAAGCTCCGAGCGTCAAGTCCCAAGGCAGTCTGTGTCGATGGCAACCGGACTCACCTGCGCCTGAACAACGGGCTCGGCTACCTTGCCTGCACCTGAAGCATAGGCCGCACCGACGCAGATGATGGTACCTATCAACACCGAAAGCACTACGCCAATCACCGACATTAAAACGACGCGAAGCACGATGACTCTCATGCGCGGTGCGGACCTGACCGGCTGTGGTTGGGTGGCAACTAGCTGCGGCACGTATGGTTGCTGGGCTGTATTCGATTGCGGCGCGTATGGTCGCTGGGAAGCGTATGTCTGCAGCCTTCCCTGTGACGGTCTGGGCGCATGCACGGAATATTCCGCACTGCGCCGCCGCACGCTCCATGCAGCCGCTCCCCCTGCCAGCTGCGCACCGCACGCCCCGCAGTACCGCACGCCCTGTTGTACCTGCGCGCCACACATCTGACAGAACATGCCGGCCTCCTTCCTCATCTGACATAAACATAGAGGTGCAGAAGGCCGTTCTGTTGCGCAACAACACCGAGCCGCTCCGCGTGCTCAGGTGCTATTGCCACGCCAACGTCTTACGCGCTGGATGACGCGTATGGGTGTGACGAGAGATCTCTTGTTTCAAATCTGATGTCAGAGCTCGCTAGCCGCGGGTGAGGCGGTCCAGGCGTGAAAGGCGATCCAAGGTATGCGCCGTGAGGTCGTCCACGCGCCGTTGCGCAGCATCAATACGTTCGCGTGGGGTTTCGCCTGCCGACGCGTGCTCCTGACGCGATCCCAGCAGCAGGTTGGCGGCAAGGTCGCCCATCGCGCGTTCGAGCAACGCTCGGTCCTCCGCCGGAGCTGCATCGAGAGCAGTCTGCATGACCTGCGTGTTTGACGACCAACGCGACAGCAGGCCCGAGAAGGTCACCTCGGCCGTTGTGTCCATGAGAAACGCGAGCACGTCCGCGAAGGCCGCACGCTCGTCCGCACTCATGTCGTCAAGCCAATCGTTGACGCGCTGTGCCGTGCGCCAGGCATCGTAGTCGAGCCCCGGGAGACATGCGAAGTCGTTGCCGGAAACCTTCCACGTAAACGGATCGTGCTGCATGAGGCCCTGCGCAGAGCTCTCCACCACCACTACCGACTGCTGGCTGCGCTCGAACAGCATCCCCACGAGCGACTCGTGAGGCACCGTCTTGTCCAGAGGCACATCGTCATGCCAGCCTGGTTGGGAGCGCAGGGCTTTGCAGACCCCCGGTCCGTCGAAGGAGAAGCATCCGGCAAGTCTGCCGCGCACCTCATCGGGCACCACGCCTGCCGCATAGGCTGCCAGGTTGCCTCCTTTGGAGTGGCCGCCCAGCCAAAGTGGACCCTCGACACGGGAAGCCACGTCCTGGACATACGATGCGGCACGCACCTGCGCGGGCAGCGGCTTGTCGGTCGCAAGCTGCAGGTTTTCCTTCCAGCCAACGAGCGTGTCGTCGGTCCCACGAAACGCCAGAAAGGCGCCCATCCCGTCGGGCAGCACGAAGGTCGTGGCGCTGAACTGCCGGCCGTCGGTCGTGCTGGAGTCGCTCACATGCCAGCATGCCCTCACGTCGGAGAACCGCGGCGAGGCAGCCATGGCCTGCAGCAACAGCGACGAGTCGTATACGCTACGGGCGCCCAACACCAGCTTCGAGCGAAGCGTGGGCTGGCCAAGGTCGGCTATGCGCAAACCCTCCGAGCCCTCTGTGTTTGAATCCTGGGAAAAGCGCAGGTAAGCAAGCCACGAGAGACAAAGCGCGTCAACGCGGCACAGCGGGCGCGTCGCAAACGAATCCTTCGCCGAAAGCGCGTAGGTTGCCATCGATCCCATGGGCTGCTCCTTCCGCAAAATGCCTCGCCTCGGGCGGGAACCCGAGGCGA
>ODAI010414714.1_pt1 | contig 12295 bp, 6 predicted proteins | sample 1539321 | NCBI WGS metagenome assembly ODAI01 (sample SAMN02144231, study PRJEB22623) | gut metagenome | biome: sheep rumen | host: Ovis aries | place: New Zealand
GAGGTCCATCCTTAGTATTGTGTAGTTTAACGATTTTAGTTGACTACTTTTGGTCTTAGTCACGATAAGGGTTGACCCGGGTTAAACTTAATTTTAATTCACGTTGACTCTACTTTACGTTAGTCATAAATTGGGTTTACATCAATACTTCGAAACAAGGGAGAGAGGACTGGGCAGCCCTCTCTGCCTCTTGTTCCGGTCTCGCTCTATAGCAAGACATTTTTCTTGGGTCGCCGTAAAGGTACGGTTTTTATTTCATGCCGCCAAGGATTTGATGGCAATTTCTCTGTAGCTCTTCCACTTTTTCTTCAATTCTCCCGTACATAGAGCCGCCTCGGCTGGTGTTTTCCAGTCAAGGCTCATGTGCGGACGCTCATTGTTGTAGAAGTCGATGGCCACCTTCAATGCGCTTCTGACCTCTTCAATAGAAAAGAAGGCCATTCCCATGAGCAGCTCATTCTTGATGATGCCGTTGACCCGCTCGGCCACAGCATTGTCCTTGGGGTCGCCACACTCAGTCATACTTATCTTTATATGATGTTTCTTCAGGAGCATCGTGTAATCATAGCTGGCATATTGTACGCCACGGTCAGAGTGATGGATCAGGTCGACGGCAGGCTTGCCGCCAAGACGTCCCAGGGCCATGCCGAGGGCTTCGATGGCAAACTTGGTCTCCAGCGTCTCGCCTACACACCAGCCGATAATTTCCTTCGTGTAGTAGTCCGTCACCAGCGACAGGTAGCAGAAGTTATATTCACCCGTCTCGGCATTGAGATAGACAAGCATATAGGTAATGTCGCTTACCCACAATTGGTTGGGGCGCAGCGGGATGAGTTCCTTTACTAGGTTCGGGTAAAGTGGCAGGTCATGGCCGGAGTCCGTCGTCTTGGCACGGCGCCTCCTCTTGCGTACCTTCAGGTCGTACTTCTCGATGATGTCATAGAAGCGGTTGTAGCCAACGCTATGCTCATCGCCAAACTCCTTCCTGTACATCTTCCAAAGTTTGCCGCCGCCAATGCCACAATCCTTCTGGCGCACACGCTTGATAAACTCCACGCAGAATGCCTCATCGGCAAGCTTCCGCAAATCTGTATTGCCATGCTTATAGTAGGCCTGGGTTGACACACCAAGCAGTTCACACTGCGACGTGACCGGATATGCCTTCGCGTCTCGAGTGTAAAGCCTACCGACTACTTGGTGCCAGCTTTTTTTAAGTCAATGCCATACACTTCTTTGCCAAATGCCACCATCTCCTCGTAAAAGTCGGCACGTAGTTTCTCCTTCTTCAGTTGTGTCTTCAGGGCTGACACTTCCTCCAGCAACTTCCTGTAGTCATCAGGAACGATGTCTCTACCTTTCTTCTTCATCTGCTCTGCTAATTCTGGATATGTGGCAGCAAAGTTACGAAGAATTTGGTAATAAGTGCCTCTATTCAGACCCTTTAAAGACAAAATTTCCTTTTCTTTCAAGTGCTGAACATAATGCATTTCATAAATCTCTTTCATCTCATTGATGCGATTGGCGTCTTTCGCATAGCGGCTTTCTTTTGGTTGTTTCACCATACTTTTTCAAACTTTTGGTGTCAACCTTATTTAAAATAAGACACTCAGAAGACATTGAGGAAACGGAAAGAGATTCTTATCGAGAACTATTATTTGTCCGTTCCGATTATTCTTCGTATCTTTGTGGGCAAAACCTAAATAAACAACTGGACAGACATGAAAAGAATACTACTGACGACAATGGCCATATTGGGCCTGACGCTGACGGCCAACATTGGGGCCCAGGCCGAACAACTGGATCTGAAGGACCTCTGCGCTGGCAAGTATGCAGCCAGGCGCATACAGGGCGTGCACCCGCTGGCCGACGGCGAGCGATACACACAACTGAGCCCAGACGCCAAGCAGATTGTGGCCTACTCGTTCCGCAACGGAGAAAAGGCTGGCGTGCTGATGGACGTGGCCCAGACGCGCGGCACCACAAAGATAGACCGCATCGACGGCTACATCATGAGCCCCGACGAGAAGAACATTCTCATCCGTACGCAGACGAAGGGCATATACCGCCGTTCGCACACGGGCGTATACTATATTTATAATGTGATGAACCACACACTGGCTCCCCTGAGCGACGGCGGACCGCAGGAGTGCCCCGTATGGAGCCCCGACGGATTCATGGTGGCCTTCGTCAGGGACAACAACATCTTCCTCGTGAAGTTGCTCTACAACAACAGCGAGAGCCAGGTGACCCGAGACGGAGAATACAACAAAGTCATCAACGGAAAGCCCGACTGGGTGTACGAAGAGGAGTTCGTGACCGACCGAAGCCTGACCTTCACATCCGACAACACGATGCTCTGCTGGATACGATACGACGAGACGGACGTGCCCCTGTTCTCCTTCCCATGGTACAAGGGCCTCAGCCCCGAGAAGAAGGAGTACCTGACCTACCCTGGGGCCTTTACCTACAAGTACCCCATGGCCGGAGAGCAAAACAGCCAGGTGAGCGTACACTCGTTCGACATCAAGAGTCACCGCACGCGCACCCTGCAGGTGCCCCTGGACAAGGACGGATACATACCTCGCATCTTTGCCACCAACGATGCCACGAAACTGGCCGTCGTCACCCTTAACCGCCACCAAGACCGCATGGACATCTACATGGCCAATCCGCGCAGCACCGAGGCCCGACTGGCCGTTCGCGACCAGGTGGAGCACTACATCAGCGAGAATGCCTACGGACAGATACGTTTCGTAGACGGCGGATTCTTCATGACCAGCGAGCGCGACGGATGGAACCATATCTACCAGTATGACCTGAACGGTACTCTGAAGCGCAAGGTGACGCAGGGCAACATCGTGGTGACAGACTTCTATGGCTACGACCCCAGGACACAAACCGTATACTACGCCGCCACCGACGGCAGCCCCCTGCGCAGGGCCGTATTCAAGAGCGACGCCAAGGGCCGCGTGACACGCCTGTCAACGCAGCAGGGCACCAACAGTGCCACCTTCAGCACCTCGCTGCGCTACTACATGAACGTGTACAGCAACCTGCAGACACCGCCTGTCACCTCGCTATGCGACAACACTGGGCGCACACTGAAGACCCTGCTCGACAACAGGGAACTCACAGACCGACTGGCCAACAAGGAACTGGGCACACGCGAATTTTTCACCTTCAAGACGGCTAACGGTACGGAGTTGAACGGATACATGGTGAAGCCGCACGACTTCAACCCGGAGAAGCGTTATCCCGTGGTCATGTTCCAATACAGCGGCCCTGGCAGCCAGCAGGTGCTGGACAGTTGGCAGACAGGCAACATGGGTGGCTGTCTCTACGAGCAGTACCTGGCCCAAAAGGGGTTTGTGAGCGTCTGTGTCGACGGACGCGGCACGGGCGGACGCGGTGCTAAGTTCGAGAAGCAGACTTACCTGCGACTGGGCCAGATGGAGGCCGAGGACCAGGTGGAGACCGCCCTGTACCTGGGCAGCCTGCCCTACGTAGACAAACAGCGAATTGGCATCTGGGGATGGTCGTACGGCGGATTCTGCACGCTGATGTCGATGTGCGAGGGGCGTCCCGTCTTTGCGGCCGGAGTGGCCGTGGCACCGCCGACATGTTGGCGATACTACGACAGCGTCTACACGGAACGCTTCATGCGCACGCCGCAGGAGAACCCCGACGGATACGACGTCAGCGCACTGTCGCGAGCATCGAAGCTCTCGGGCCGACTGCTCATCTGCCACGGACTGGCCGACGACAACGTACACTTCCGCAACACTGCGGAAATGACCGAGGCGCTGGTGCAGGCCGACAAGGACTTCCGACAACTGACCTATACCAACCGCAACCACAGCATCTACGGCGGCAACACGCGTTACCATCTCTTCCGCCAAATCACGCAGTGGTTTGAATCAGAGATGAAAGATTAGGATTAGGGATAAAGGATTAGGGAATAGAGATTAGGGATAAAGGATTAGGGAATAGAGATTAGGGAATAGGTTTTTGACATTTTGTTAGGCAGAATGCAAAATATTTTATAACTTTGCAACCAAAATGCAAGAATCATACGCAAAGAGTATCGCAAAATGACAAATTTGACCAAGCCAAAGGATTACAAGGCACTGCTCGACCTGAAACAGACCGAACTGGCCATCAAGAAGATAAAGGACTTTTTCCTCAACAGCCTCTCCACCGAACTGCGCCTGCGCCGAGTGACGGCTCCGCTCTTCGTGTTGCGGGGCCTGGGACTGAACGACGACCTGAACGGCGTGGAACGTCCCGTCTCGTTCCCCATCAAGTGCATGGACGAATCCGTGGCCGAGGTGGTGCATTCGCTGGCTAAATGGAAGCGCGTGACGCTGGCCGAATATGAAGTGAACCCAGGCTTTGGCATCGTGACGGACATGAATGCCATACGCGCCGACGAGGATCTGGACAACATCCACTCGCTCTACGTAGACCAGTGGGACTGGGAGCGCGTGATGACAAGCGAGGAACGCAACGTGGAGTTCCTGAAAAAAATCGTTCGCAAGATATACAGCGCCATCCTGCGCACCGAGTTCTTCATCTGCGAGACTTACCCCCAGCTGCACCCTTATCTGCCTGAGGAGATATACTTCATACACAGCGAAGAACTGTGCAGGATGTATCCTGACCTGACACCGAAGGAACGCGAGGACGCCATCTGCAAGAAGCACCGCGCCGTCTTCATCATGGGCATCGGCGGCAAACTGAGCGACGGCAAGGAACACGACTTGCGGGCCCCCGACTACGACGACTGGTCGACGCCGAACGAGGACGGATTCTACGGACTGAACGGCGACTTGCTCATCTGGTACCCCGTTCTGGGCCGCTCCATTGAATTGTCGTCGATGGGCATCCGCGTCGACAAAGAGGCACTCATGCGACAACTGAAGCTGCAGGGCAAGGAGGAACGAAGCAAACTCTACTTCCACCGCCGACTGCTGGAGGGCACGCTGCCACTAAGCATCGGAGGCGGCATCGGACAGAGCCGCCTGTGCATGATACTGCTGCACAAGGCACACATCGGCGAGACGCAAGCCAGCATCTGGCCCGACGAAATGCGAAAGGAATGCCGACTGGCCGGAATGACATTGATTTAAGACAACTATAGACTACGAATAAAATAAAAAAAAGACCACGAATTACGCGAATTACACGAATTTATGCCTTCGGCGAGTATGAGGGCGTAGTTAATCCGTGTAATTCGCGTAATTCGTGGTCAATTATTCTATTCGCGTAATTCGTGGTCTATTATTCAATTCGTGTAATTCGTGGTCTATTATCCGATTCGCGTAGACAGTAGAAGTACCGTTATGGTCGGTACTTCGGAGCGGTACCCCACTTGGTGGGCTTCATGGTCATGTAGAAGTCAAGTGTGCCACCAGCCACAATGTCATCGTAGCGGAGGTAACTGTAGGGGTATGGTTTGCCATTGAGACGTACTTCCTTGACATAGATGGCACGGTCGCTGCCACCATGGGTGCGGATGGCAAACGTCTTGTCATCAGACAGTTTCAGGGTGGCTTCCTCCACGGTCGGACTGCCGATGACATAGATGCCACCGCAGGGGGCTACCTGATAGAATCCCAAAGCCGAAAGCACATACCAGGCCGACATCTGGCCTACATCCTCGTTGCCACAGAGTCCGGCTGGCTGGTCGGTGTAGAGTTCGCTCATGCACTGGCGCACCTTCTCCGCCGTTTTCCAGGGTTGGCCTACGTAATTGTAGAGGTACAGGGTATGGTGGCTGGGTTCGTTGCCGTGGGCATACTGGCCGATGAGTCCGGTGATGTCGGGATTGGCATTCGCACCAAGGTCGCCATCAGCCAGGAAGAGTGCATCCAGGCGGTCGATGAAAGCTTTCTCGGAAGGGAAGCAAGAGACCAGTCCGTGGACATCGTGGGGCACGAGCCAGGTGTACTGCCAGGGGTTGCCCTCCGTGTAGTCGCGAGTCTGATGACCAGGGTTGAAGTCGGGCTCATCGCGGAACTTTCCTTCGGTGCTCAAGGCCCGCATACACAGGCGCTCGGGGTCGAACATACGCTTATAGTTCATGCTGCGATTATAGAAATACATGCTGTCCTCACGTTCGCCCACCAGTCCGGCCACCTGAGCCGCACTCCAGTCGGCCAAGTAATATTCCAGGCTCTTGGCCACTGCCTCGCCGTCGCCCGTGTCCCAGGTCACCCAACCGTACTTCTTCATTTTGTCCAGCGAACGATTGTCCTTGAGCAGGCTCTCCTTCATGGCCTTGAAAGCCTCCTTATAGTCAAAGCCCTCGACGTGCTTGAGACAGAGGTCGGCAAGCACGGGCACGGCCGGACAGCCCACCATGCAATACGTCTCGTTCGACATCAAGTGCCAAACGGGCAGTTCGCCCTGTTCCCGGTAGATGTGGAGCATGGTCTGGGCATAGTCGGTAAGCTTGTCGCGCAGGATGAGCGTGGCCAGCGGATGGGCAGCGCGATAGGTGTCCCAGAGCGACCATGTGGTGTAGTTGCGGAACTCGGCTCCGTACTTCACGCGTCCGTCACTGCCCATGTAGTCGCCATTGACATCGCACCAGATGGCAGGGGCATACATGAAGTGGTAGAGTCCGGTGTAGAAGATGCGGCGCTCCTGCTCGGTGCGGAAGGTTGCCCGTATGCGCGACAACTGAGTGTCCCAGGCGGTAGTGGCATTCTTGCGCACGGCATCGAAGTCCCATTCGGGCATTTCCACTGACATGTTCATCATGGCATTCATCTCATTCACCGGCGACAGGGCCACCTTAGCCATGATGCTCTGACCAGGTGCTACCTCAAAGGTGGCCTCGGCGTAGGGCGACGATGGCGAGGGACAGAGCCAATTGTGGATGGGGTCGGAAAACTTGATGACAAAGTAGACCTGCTGGCGATTGGCCCAACCGTGACTGATGCGGAATCCGGCCAACGTGTAGTCGTCAATCTTGTAGACGCGCGAATAGAGCCGCGTGTCGCCGACGGCATTCTGGAGGTCGATGACAATGCGGGCATTGCGCGAGCCACGGGGAAACGAATAACGATGGAGAGCCACACGGTGGGTAGCCGTCATCTCGGCCTTGATGTGGTCGCGGTCGAGCACTACGCTGTAATAGCCCGGGCGCACGGTTTCCGTCTCGTGGCTGTAGGTTGTGGCCAGCCCCTCGCGACTCAATTCCAACTCTTGCAGCGTGGGCATCAAGGCTATGTCGCCCAAGTCGCTGCAACCGGTTCCGCTCAAGTGCATCTGGCCGAAACCGACAATCTTCTTACCATCGTAGTGATAGCCGGAACACCAGTCCCACCCCACTTCCAACTGCGTCGGGCCCACATTCACCATACCCTGCGGAACGTTGGCTCCGACGAAAACATGACCATGGTCGCCCGACCCAATCAGGGGGTCGACATAGTCCGTCAACTGCTGGGACGAGAGAAGGCCTGCAGCCGACAAGAACAGAATGATAAATCCGTATCGTTTCATTGATTCGTGAAATTGATTACTTACTTATTGACTTCCTTCCCCGAGTGATATGCAGCCCCTTGGCGGAACGCAAGACGGGACGCCCAGAAAGGTCGAACGTTTTCTCTTCCACAGGTTCGGCCCCAACGGCTTTGTCGAGTTCGATGTTTCCGACGGCATTGGTCTGACCGGCCAACTGGGCTACTTGCTCAGCGGTGAGGCTGTAGTTGTAGATGCGGAAATCGTCGATAGACCCATTGAAGAGCGGGTCGGCGGCAAACTGGCTTCGACCGATGAAATTGAGCACAGGACGGAAGTCTGTCGGACGGATGCTCAGGTTATCGTTTTGCCCGACGAGCGAACCGTTCATATATAGTTTGGCACCTTCGGCATCAAGGGTGAGACAGAGGTGTGTCCACTTGCGGAGCGTCATGGAGCGAGACACACGAATGGTCTCCTCAGCACCTCCGTTCTTGATGGCAAACCGGATGCCAGAGTCGGACTTGGGCGTGAGGAACATGTATTGCGATTCGCTGTTTCCAAAGTCCCAGATGCGTTGCCAGGCAGAGCCGCCCGACCAATAAGCCCAGCACGAAATGGTGAGTGCATCGTGGTTGGCCACCGTCGGAGCCAGGCGCATGTACTGCGCTTTGCCGTTCAGACTGGCGGAAGCCGTACCCAGATAGCCCTCGCCCCAGGCGGGGGTGCCGCAATAGGCAGCATGATTGCCCTGCGGAGTGGCATCGTAGAGGGTGTTGTCAAAGTCGAGTTGCATGATGCAGGACGGTTCGCCCGAAGGCGTTGCCGTAACGACCTGAGTCCGTTCACTATAGTTCAGACTTTTATCTACGGCATAGACCTGGTAATGATGCAACTGGGCATCGTCGGCCTCGTTGTCGGTGAAGTCGGTGGCGGTTATACCCACTGCTATCGCATAGAAATCCGTTCCGTCCTCACTGCGAAGAATGGTGTAAGAGGCCACATCCTCTTCGGCGGGAGCATTCCAAGTGAGGCGCACACTGGCTGCCTGCTTTTGAGCCTGGAGGCCGGAGGGGGCCGAGGGAGCCTTCAGGTCGGGAGTCACATCGACAGGCAGGAAGCGCCACTGCTGATAGTCGCGACCAGCGGGCACGCCCATCTGCACATTGGCACCTGCGGATTTGCTGCCGCTCTTCACCTCAAGACACATAGCACTGTGCTTGCTGCGGATGTAGAAGGCTCCGTTGCCAGCATACTCCAGGAACCATTGCTCGTTGTTGCCCAGACCGCCAGGGAAGCCACCCACGTCGCTCCCTGCCGTAAGGCCCCAGTTGAGGATATCGAGTTGTACATTGTTCTCGGTGTTAAGGCTGAGGGTATAGTAACTGAAGTCGCCACCGATGGTCTCAGCCACCGGCTTCACGTTCCATTGTAAATAGGCCTGGGTGCCATCCTTGCGCTGCGTAGCCGTAACCCAATTGCTGCCCGGATTAGAGGCAAAGCCCAGGAGCATTCCGCTGCGCATGTTCACAATCTTGTAGGTACCGTCGATGTGGGGCATGATGTCCACGCCGCTCTGCACATCCACAACCGTCTCGGCATTGGTCTGTCCCTGCTGATAGCCTGTTCCGCCAGGCAGGTCCATGACGTATTCGCGTCCGGGCAGTCCGTTGAACCATACGGGACGGTCCAGACTGACAAAGCCGAACTTCGTAGCCACAGCCTGTCTTTCGCTGGTGCCACCGAAGGCTTGCATGGTGCCGTCGGTATGGCGATAGAGCGAAGCTGCCGTCCAATTGCTGCGGTGTTCGCCATAGGCCAATCGCTTGCCCGGATTGCCCTGATAGGTAGCCTTCATGAACTGGCTGCGACTGTGTTCGCAAGTGCCCCACCAGATGCCCGTCTGCATGCCATACTCCACTCCGACCATGGCCTCCATCGTATTATGAAGTTCGTCGGCAGTGGCATGGTGACCATAGCGGCGAACGCCCTGAAAGAATGAGGCATAGTGATCGAAGTCGCCTGCCAACTGGTGGGTATTACCTTCATCGATTTGGCTCTTCAGGTAGTTCCACCATTCGTAGGCTTTGTCATCGTTGAGCGTATTGCCGCCACAAAGGCGCACGCCGTCGTAGGCTCCGTCGAAATCGTTACGCAGACTTTTGCAGATGTTCAGGAAGTCTGACATCCGCGTGCTGGCGTAGCCCTGGTCCCATCCGAAGTCGGGTTCGTTGAAGGGACTTATAGAGACGAAGTTGGTAAGCCCCAATGCGGCATATTGCTTGATGTGGAGGTCGATGACCTGTGCCCAACGCTTGCCGCGCTCCGCCGTTTTTACGGTGGCACTATTCTCGTTGTACCAAGGGTCAACGCTGGCATGGTCGTCATTGAGGTTCAGCGCAACGCCCTCCTTGGCATACTTCTTAATGATGTTGGCACGCTCGCGAACCTTGCGAATCTGGGCATTCGACAACTGCCCCTCGGCCACACTTGCGGTGGGCATGAAAGAAGTGCGGATGATGTCGATAATATCCTTACCTGCAAAGAGGATGCCGCGGCGCATATTGTCCTCGCTGAGCCAGGCCAGGTCGAGCCCCCATTCGATGGGTGTGGCCACGCCTTCGTCTGTAACCCGGAAGGGTACGGTGACGTCGGCTTTGGGCTGGGCAGTCATCTGCGAAGCACAACTCACGGTCTGCGCCTCAGTCGGCAGGCTGAGCAGAGAAAGTATAAAGGGGAACAAGACTTTGTGTTTCATCGTCATACAGATTTAATCGTTAATAAAAAAGACACTCAGAAACACAAACCTGCGCTCTGAGTGTCTAACGAGGTGCCTAGCAGATTCGAACTGCTGTAGACGGTTTTGCAGACCGTTGACTAAGCCACTCATCCAAGGCACCATCATCTTTTCTGAGTGCAAAGGTAATACATTCATCCCACATGGCCAAACTTTTCGTCGTTTTTTTCTCTCTCATCATCTCTTTTTCTCCATCAGGCGTCTGATGAAGCGTTCTCCCCAGTCGAGAAGCAGGCCGTGGCCGGTGGCATTCAGGTGGGCCTGGTCGTTTGGTCCCTGGAAGTATTGTCGCCGAAAATCCTCGTCCATCGGCCGTATGCCGCTCTCGCGGGCTGCATCGAGCAGAGCGAACCCATGCCGCTTGCAGGCCTGGCGAATGCTTTGGGTGACAACTTCGAATCCAGGCTTCTCCACGGCCCAGGGAGTAACGAATCCGATGGCAGCCTGGGGGTACTTCGAGCGCAGACCCGTGCAGAACGCCTCGAGCCGCTGCTGAAAGAGTCGCAACGTGTCGGCGCTGTTGCGAACGATGAAGGCATCGTTGTGGCCAGCGATGACGAGAACCAGGTCGGCCGTATCCGTCATCTCCTTATATCGCTCCAGCATGGCCTTACCGAAACCCTCTTTCGAACGGTCGAAGGCGATGCTGCTCCCGTTGCGCCCATAGTTGCGATAGTCAAGTCCCAGGCGCCGTGCCACGCGAGCATGCCAAGTTTCTTCATAGGGACGCCGATGATTGCGCACATAACTGTCGCCGATGACCACCATCCTGCGGCCCTCATAGGGCTTCGTCTGGGTGGTTACCGTGACACTGGTCACCGCTTCGCCCGGAGTGGTGTCGGCCTCACGAGGGAAATAGACAGGCATGTCCTTCTGCAAAGGCAAGATGCGTAATTCCAATTCGCCGACATCCTCGGGCAGTCGCCAAAGCCCCATCAAGAAGGGCCGGCCGTTGTAGAAGTTGTCGCCTACCAGTCGGCCGTTGGCATAGAGGCGGGCCACGTCGCCGCGATACTGTATCTGCATCAATCCCCTGCGGGCACTGGCATCCGCAGGCAAGGCGATGCGATAGACGGCAGCCTGTTCGAAATCGGCATCCACAGGTTCCTCCGCCACGCGCTGAACGCCAATGGTGATTGTGCGCAACGAACCGGCCTCGCGCACCTTGCGAGCCTCCAGCACCTGCGTGTGGGTCACACCGTCCGCCGTCTCCAGGAACAGTCTTTCGGCCTCCTCCGTACTAATAAGGTACAACTCCGTCTTGCCCACTTTGGCAAAAGGTCTCTCCAGACTGGTCGAACGCACGGTCTGCACGCGCCCGTCGATGCTCACCTCGGCCGCAATGCCCCGTTTCCGCTCCAACCATATCCGACCGCCCCGCCAGGCCACAGGCTGCGCCGTAGCATAGTCGACGACGTGCCCGTCCGGCAACGCCAGATTTACGGGGAAAATGGCCATCGCGCCGGCCGGTATGGTCATGGGCTTGCGTGGGAAGCGCACGCCGCAGACCTCGAACTGCACGTTTTCCTTTGCCGAGAGATTGGCAAAGCGCTCGTAGTTGTTCACAAACACAAAGCCCTCATCCCTAATTCTTAATTCTTCATTCTTCATTTTTAATTCATCACTCTTAGACCTATAAGTCCATCGCAAGCGGCTGTCGTCGCCCTTCTTGGCCTCCTGTCCCATGGGAAAGACGGCCTCCATGGGCGCCAAGCGCTGACCGAAATCGTGCATGAAGAGGTGCAGGGGGCGCAGGCCATAGTAGTGAGGATTCCGCTGTCCGAACTCACCAAGCGGAGCCTGGAAGTCGTAGGTCTTCACGGGCAAGTCGTTATAGTTGGTCACGGGCGTACGCTGGTTCTCGTTCAAGTAAGTCAACTTTCCCTCCGGATTCGTTCCACCATGATACATGTAATAGCCCAGCAGGTTGCTGCCCGAACCCAATTTCACCAGTGCCATGGCATAGGCATCCTCAGGGTACAGGTAGACGCGACGGCGATAACTGGCCATCATGCCGCCACCCAGTTCGCA
>ODAI013043760.1_pt1 | contig 12295 bp, 11 predicted proteins | sample 1539321 | NCBI WGS metagenome assembly ODAI01 (sample SAMN02144231, study PRJEB22623) | gut metagenome | biome: sheep rumen | host: Ovis aries | place: New Zealand
GCGACCGCCCTGGGCCAGGACCTGGACCAGGTCTATAAGACTCTGGTCACCGTCGGAGCCAGCCGGCAGAATTACGTCTGCGTGATCCCGGTAGCCGACGAACTTGACCTCAAAAAAGCGGCCAAACATTTCGGCGAGAAGAAGATCGAGATGCTCCCGTCCAGACAGATCACCCAGACCACAGGCTACATCAAAGGCGGCTGTTCCCCCGTGGGAATGAAAAAGCCTTTTCCCACGGCCGTGGACCTGAAGGCAGAAGACCTTTCGACCATCATGGTCAGCGGCGGTAAAGTAGGGCTGCAGATGGAACTTCCGGTGGAAGATCTGCTGAGGATCACCGGGGCCCAGCTGGCCGACCTGACCGTGGAAAGAGAATAAACAGTCCGTAGAAGTGGAGTAAACATGGGAATCCTCGTCGCCTTCATCATTTTCATATTGTGTATGATCGGTGCCCTGATCATGGATGTGACCCTGGTCCTGCCCCTGCTGGTGGGCCTGGTCCTCTTCACTGCCCTGGGCCTTCGCAGAGGGTTCGCGGCAGGGCAGCTGGCCGCCTGGAGCTGGGGGTCCATCAAGGACTCCCTGGTCGTGATCCTGGTCATGCTGAGCATCGGCTTTCTGACCGCCGCATGGCGGGTCTGCGGGACCATCACCGTCTTTGTCTACTACGGGATGATGGTGATCGTGCCGCCCCTGTTTTTGCTGATCACCTATCTGCTGTCCAGCCTCCTGAGCTATGCCATCGGGACATCCTTCGGCGTGGCCGGGACCCTGGGCGTCATTTTCATGGCCCTGGCCAGAAGCGGCGGAGTGAATCCGGTCCTGACCGCCGGCGTGCTCCTGTCCGGCATCTATTTCGGTGACCGGGGATCCCCGGTCTCTTCCTCCGCCAACATGGTGGCGGGAGTGACTAAAACAGAGATCCTGCCCAATGTCCGGCTGATGATGAAGAGCGGACTCCTGCCCCTGCTGATCACCGTAGGGATCTATACCTTCCTGTCGGTGACCCATCCCATAAGCCACGTGGACCCGGAGATCATCGCGGCCTTTGAGAAGGAATTCTCCCTGTCTGTCTGGGCCTTCGCTCCGGCGGTCCTGATGCTCCTGCTTCCCTTGCTGAAAGTGGGGATCTTCATCTCCATCGGAGCCAGCGTGGTCAGCGCGGTCCTGGTGGCCTGGCTGGTCCAGGGAGTGCCACTGCTGCAGGTCCTGGCTGCCTGTGTCATGGGCTACCACAGCAGCGGAGAGGGCCTGGGAGCCATCCTGGACGGAGGCGGCCTGATCTCCATGGTCGAGATCGCCGTGATCCTGGTGATCTCCTGCGCCTATTCCGGGATCTTCAGCGGAACCGACATGCTCCGGGATATCCAGAGCCTGCTGATCAAAGGCTGCCGGAAGCTGGGCCGCTACGGGGTGACTCTGATCGTAGGCCTTCTGAGCAGCGTGATCTTCTGCAACCAGACCATCGCGACCCTGATGTGCAACGACCTGATGACCAAACCCTATCTGGATACGGGAGGAAGCCGTCAGGAGCTGGCCATCGATATGGAAAACACCCTGATCGTGATGGTGGGCCTGATCCCCTGGTGCATCGCCTGCAGCGTGCCCCTGGCATTCTTCAATGTAGGGCCCGAGGCCATTCCCTATGCCTGCTATCTGTACATCATGCCCCTGACCTATTTCTTCACGAAGCGCCGCTGGTTCGCGAACCGGGCAGAATGATCTCTTCCAGCTGCCGGCGGGCGGACCCGATGACCCGGATCATATCCCCGGTGTTCAGGCAGCTGTAGTACATGTCCCGGGCAAAGCGGTCGATGATGCCGGTATGAGTATCGCGCAGGTCCTGTTTCAGCTGGGCAAGGAAGAGAAGAAGGCTGCGGAGAAGGGCGGAGGAGCCGGAGGCCATTGGAATGAAGGCGATCCGGATCCGGCCGCTTTTTTTGTCGTAAAAAACCGTTTCTGTCCGGATGACGGCCCGCTCCGGCGCCAGGAGGTATTCCGGCGCCCGGTCCAGGATCCGCAGGGTCTCTTCCATCAGATAGAGGGCATCCTCCGTCCGCTCGATCCGAAAGGAACTGAGGGGGGCAAAGCCGCTGCAGTCATAGGTCGCGTCCAGCCCTTGCTCGTGCCGCAGGAAGGACACGGGGAAAAAGCCCGGGCAGGTCCCGGAGGCCAGGATGACCTGTTCGTGCTGATAGAAGGGGTTCTTTGAAAATGTCAGCCGGTAATTGTTTCTTTCCCACATATGGTTCACTCACTTTTTCTTTCGCTCACTTTCCGCCCCCGCATTTGCTGCAGGGGGTGTAGCCCTTCCGGATGGCTTCGGTGCGGTCGATGACCGTGGTCCTTCGCTTGATGGTCCGGCAGCTGCCCCGGTGGTAAGCCGTATCCTCACCCTCAAAGCAGTAGACGATGCTGCCGGAGGGGATGGTCTGGGACTGGCAGGTGGCGCAGGGGCTGTAGCGGGACCGGATCTGCCCGTTCAGGATCTGGCTGCGGACCGTCGCCCTGACATAGGTGCAGGTCCTGGTATGGTACTTTTCCCCGGACTGGGGGAAGATCCAGACCGGGTCTTCCGGAAGATCATTCTCCAGTCCTTCTGTTCCCAGAGGCTCGCCGGAATAGTCCTGCCCGACGAAGCCCCGGTATTTGACCCGGGCAGAAAAGTCCAGACCCCGGCCGAAGCCGGCCGGAAGCCTCAGATCGCTGCTTACCGCAAGCTCATAGGAGGTCAGGTGGTCTGTTTCCCCGTCGGAATAGTCGCAGAGAAAGTTCTTCAGCTGATATCCGGAAAGGCTGTGGCCAGACTTTGCCAGGCGATGCCGGATCCGCATCCCGGCGGTGGCCGCGGAGACCCCGTCCCGGGACATGGAGCTTGCCACACAGCTTTCATCCGCCGCGCAGTGGAAGGCGTTTTCCCAGCCGCCCTGGGTCTTGGTGTAGTAGCCCAGGGCCAGGAGCATCAGCAGGACCAGGGGAAGGAGCATGGCGGCCTCAAGGGTATAGTATCCTCTGGTAGAGTGTCTCATAGGAATATCTCCGTCCGTTGACCGCGGTCTCCATGCGGATGCCGCTGCAGTATTCTCCGATCAGGAAACTGCCGTTTACGTTTTTTCTCATGTTGATCTGGATCAGGTCCAGGATCCGGGCGGTCATGAGATCGCTGTCCTCAAGGAAGAGGAGGATCCGGAGGTACTGATCATAGGAAAGGCCCTTGTCCTCTTTTGGGTGGATGACCCGGTCCGGTGTCTGGCCGGAAGCTGGATCGAGTTCGTCTCCGGAGACAAAGTCCTTGATGACGTTTTCCAGATCGACCGCCCAGCTGTCCCCGTCCTTGTTCAGCGGCACCCGGAAGCCTTTCAGAAGGAGCTCCGCATCGTTGGCGGATTCGGCGTAGGCCCATGCCGTGGCAAGGCCGGCCTGGGTGAGAGGGGCCGCAGGACCCGGTGTGAGGACTTCCGCGGCGGCGGCCAGGGCATCCCGCTTGGCTTGATCCGCATAGAGGTAGGCGAAGTTGAAGGGAAGGCGCAGGATCCGAAGGTCGGAAGCAGTTTTCCTGCGGTTTCCGGCGTCGGTCAGCTCACCGTTCAGGATGTATTCCGCCTCCCGCTGAAAAAAATGATCCGGAGCCGGGGCAGCCGTCGTGCAGTTAAATGTCGACAGCACATAGGTCGACAGCAGGTATTTCTCCGTTCCGTCCCGGAAGACGCCGGTCACATCGGTCAGCCGACCGGCAAATTCCTCGATCCGGCTCAGAAGATCCTGAGAGGGAAGCTGCCGGGAGGGGAGGGAGGCGATGGTCGGCCCGTGCCGCAGGGCCCGTCCGGCATCGGTGTCCGAAATGATCGGCTCTGCGGAGCTGCCGCCTCCGGCGCCCGGGACGCCTGTACTTCCGGAGTCCCCGTCCGCGGAAGGAGTCCATGCTCCCCCGCTGCGGACCCAGGCCAGGATCTGCTCCCGGATCACGGCGAAGTCAGAGGAGGTGAAGCTGCCGCACTCCACGCTGCTGCCGGACAGGGAGACCTGGGGATCCTGACCGAAGGTATACGTCAGATAGTGATCCAGTTTGGCTGACAGGCCCCGGTCATCTCCCGGCATGAGAAAGAGGCCGTATTCCTCCAGAAGGACCCTGTCGAATTCGGACAGGAGGGAAATGCCGGTAAGGCGCATCAGGGCGTCCGTCCGGCTGGCTGCCGAGTACTGGATGGTGCTGTAAATAAAGGCAAAGCAGACCGAGACCAGGGCGGACAGGATCACGCAGAGGAAGACGGAGCTTGATCCCTTGCGGCTCTTTCTCATCATCGGTAATCGTTTATCTTCCGGGCCAGCATGTGATAGCGGACATAGCTGACCCCGTCAGCAGCATGCCATATGGCTTCGGTGCTTTCGGATACGCGGCTTTTGAGAAGAAGTTGATCGATCATGATTGTTGTCTCCTTTCCTGAAACTATCTGAAACAGACCCTGGCGGCCGGTGCTCAGGACCGCATCGCTGGCGGCGGCCGGCTGCAGGGTATGGGTGAGGCCGGTCAGTTCTCCCGCCTCCGCCCGCAAAGCCTGGTGCATCTGACATTGTTTCACTGTGGTGTCATAAAAGAACATGCATATGAGCAGGCAGGTGAGCAGGGACAGGATGAGAAGTGGGAGCACCACTGCCGCTTCGACCATCGTGCTCCCGCGGCGGTCCGGCCCCATCAGAAATTGCTCAGACCCTCGAAGGTCCGGTTGACGAAATCCGTGATCTGGGTCCTGAAGATCAGACCCAGGGCGACGGCGATGGCCACCAGAATGGCGACCTGGACCAGTTCCATTCCTCGTTTGCTTTTGAAATACATTCTGTTCATTGGTAAATCTCCTTTCTGTTTAAGGCGGAGCGGAGCTCCTGGCGCTCGTTATAACTGCAGCAGGGCGGGCGATACCGTGATGATGATCAGCACGCAGAGGAAGATGGCCAGTGGGAAGGTCATTTTCGTCTCTGCCAGCCGTCCCTCTTCCTCGGCCCGGAGCCTGCGGGAGAGCCAGAGCTGTTCGGATTCCCGCTCCAGCTTCCGGGTAAGCTCCGCTCCCTTGTTGATGTTGTCCGATATGATCCCGCTGACCCGCATCAGCTCGCTGACCCCGCTGCTCCTGGCAAAACGCTGCAGCTCCTCATGCAGGACGGCGTTGGTTGTCTTCACGGACCGGTAGATGGAGCGGATGTTCGAAGTGAAATAATCACCGCTTTCATCTTCTCCGTCCCGGCCTGGCATGGATTCCTCCACGACGACCTCAAAGGCCCGGCTCAGCACCAGGCCGGCGCCGAGAAGGAGGACCAGCTCATTGATAAATGACGGCAGCTGGCGGAGGACGGACTGCCGCTGCAGCTCCTGCTGCCTGCGGATGGGCTGAAGCCGGTTCCGGTAGACCATGACCATCAGGATCAGGGTCAGGGCGGTCAGCAGGAGGGTGCTCCCGGTCCTGCTCCGGCTCCACCGTATGGCCTGGCCGCTGTCAAGCGCTGAGGGAAGAGGCACCTTCCTCCGGGCCGTGTCCTCATTGAGCCCCGCCGTCAGGGACCGAAGCTGGCTCCGGATCATCTCACCGGTGGAGGGGGAAGCAGGGGATGTCCGGGAGGACTCTTCCCGGGAAGAGCCTTCCTGCCCGTCCTCGTCTTCTGTCCGCTCCGGCTCCAGCCGGATATCGTAATGCTGGCGGATGGTCTCGGAACCATCCTGAACTTCCGCGTCCAGCCCGATGTGACCGGCTTCTTCTCCCGCGGCAGGCCGGATCAGAAAGAGCCTTCCGTTCTCCCGCTGGATAGAGACTGTCTGTCCGGTCATGGACAGGAGGAGATCAGCAAGGATGATCATGACGCCCACGACCCCGATCAGGAGGATATTCCTCCGGGCCTTCCGGGTAAGGGCCTCCTCGTTCATTTCCCCGTGCTCCCGCCTGAAGGCCGGCACTTTGACCCGGGGCATATTAAACCGCAACATCGGTCATCCTCTCCATCAGAGCAAGTCCCGCCGCCGCCCCGCCAAGGCAGAGAGTCATGATCAGCCGCCCCGGTATACCGGCATAGAGAACGCCGATATAGGAGGGGGACAGCAGGTTCAGGGCCAGGAGCATGACCGCCGGCATAGCGCAGATCAGCCTGCCCTCCAGCTTTTTCTGGGCGGTGATCACCCGGATCTGTTCGCTGATCTTCATCTTCTCTCCAAGGATTTCCGAGGAGTGGGCGATGATCTGCTGCAGATCGCCGCCGGTGCTCCGGCATGTCAGGTAGACCTGGACGAATCCCCGGATATCCTCCGATCCTGAGCGGAGGGCGAAATCCGATAAGAGGCTCCGGTCGGTCTCCCGGTTCTCCCGGATGCTCCGCTTCATGGAGCGCAGTTCCGTCATGATCAGGGCGTCGGGCTCATAGAGCAGGGCCAGATTCTCGCCGGCCTCCACCAGAGCTTCCTCCATCTGCCTTCCGGCCGCTATGGAAGCGGAAAGGGAGGTCAGAAGATCCCGGAACTGCCGGTTCAGCTCGGCCTGCCGCTTCCGGGCCAGATGTTTCTCATACAAAGGCAGGAAACGGCGGATCAGAAGTCCGCTGAGGGCGGCCAGGATCAGGCTCCGGTAAAAAAGGAAGGCGATCATGGCGATGCAGCCGTAGCCGATCCCTTCAAAGCGGATCTTCTCCCGCCTCGACAGTTCATAGGAACTGTAATCTTTGATCATTTCCACACCTCCAGTTTCTCTGTATGGATCAGCTTGTTTCCGGTCAGGCCGCTGTCATGACGGTAAAGGGGATTGGTCAGGATCCTGCCGTCACGGACGCAGTCCAGCTCGGCGATCTCGATGACCCGGCGGCTCCCGTCCCGCATCCTGCTCATGTGGACGATGATATCGATCCCTTCGGCGATCTGGCTGCGGATGGCCTCGACGGGGATCTCCGCCGCCTCCAGAAACATGGCTTCCAGCCTCTTCAGGATCCCGGCGACGCTGTTGGCGTGTCCGGTGCTCATGCTCCCGTCGTGACCGGTATTCATGGCCTGGATCATGTGGACCACTTCGCTTCCACGGACTTCCCCCACGATGATCCGGTCCGGCCGCATACGCAGGCTGTTTCGGACCAGCAGGGCCATATCCACAGCACCCTTGCCCTGGGCGTTAGCGTTCCGGCACTCAAGGCGGACCAGGTTTTCGGCCTGATCGATCCGCAGCTCCGCCGAGTCCTCGATCACGATCAGCCGTTCATCGGACGGGATGCAGCGGGAAAGCACATTCAGAAATGTAGTCTTACCGCTGGAGGTGCCGCCGCTGATAAAGCAGTTATAACGGGCTCTGACCAGCCTTTGCATCAGGGCGGCAGCCTCGGGGGCTATGGTCCCGCTGCGGATCAGGTCGGCCATGTCCATGGGCCGGTTCTCCGGGAATTTCCGGATGGTCAGGGCCGGTCCGTCCAGAGCCACGCTGCCGAGGACGGCGTTGACCCGGGAGCCGTCGGAAAGCCGGGCATCGACGATGGGGTTGAGTTCATTGATCTCCCGGTGAACGCCGGCGGCAAGGCGGCGGATCAGCTCCTCAAGATCCTCTTCCGTGTCAAAGGACAGCGAGGTCTTCTCCAGGTGGCCCTTTCGCTCCACGAAGACCCGGTCCGCCCCGTTTACCATGATCTCCGTGATCGACGGATCGTCGGCCAGGGGCTGAAGGATGCTCAGCTCCCGCCGGAGCATGAGGAAAAGCCTGCGGATCAGCTCTCCGTTCTGCCGGCTGGTCCGGCCGGACGCCTGGGGAAGATGAAAGACGTAGCTTTCGATGATGGCGAGGGCCTGTTCGTCGGTCAGTTCCCGGGGCTGCTCATTGATCCTCTGCCGGATCTGGCGGAGATGTTTCTGTGTGTCTGTGCTATTATTTATCATTAATGGAAATATATACCTCCTCCGATATGCTGATTATAACCGGACTGGTAAATAATGGCAAGTAGTGAAAACCAGTGTTTTTTAAGGATTCTTACATGTTGACGCGCAAAGGCTGGTGCAATATAATAGGAGCAGCACGAACAGAGGTTCGCGCGGAGATAAAGGAGAATGTCAATGAGAATATTTCATGTAGCTGACCTGCATTTCGGCAAGTCGATCTACGGCCTGTCGATGCTGGAAGATCAGAAATACTGGTGTGAACAGCTTTTGCAGCTCTGTGACCAGAGGAAGCCGGACGCTGTCCTGATCGCGGGAGACGTTTACGACAGAGCGGCTCCGGGAGGGGACGCGGTCGAGCTTCTGGATCATCTTCTGACCGCTCTTGCGGAGAGGGGGATCCTGGTCCTGATGGTGGCGGGAAACCACGACAGCGGCCAAAGGCTGGCCTTCGCCAGGACCATGCTGGCCGCCCAGAAGGTCCACATCGCCGGCAGTATCGACCGGAAGACCGGCCGGATCGACCAGGTGTATCTGGAGGATCCCGACGGATTCGGGCCGGTCCGCTTCTGGCTCATGCCCTACACCTATCCGGAACAGATCCGTCTGGCCCTGGGCGAGGGGAGCGAGGAGAACTGCCGCACCTACGGCGAGGCGGTGCAGGCCCTGCTTGAGAAGCAGGACATCAATAGTAATGAAAGAAACGTGATCATTGCCCACCAGAATGTGACCGCGGACGGCCGGGAGACAGAGCGGGGCGGATCCGAGACCATGGTAGGCGGAGTCGGACAGATCGACTACCACGTTTTCGATGATTTCGATTATGTCGCTCTCGGCCATATCCATTCCGGCTATCCGGTGGGCCGGCCCCAGGTGAGATACGCGGGAACGCCCATCCATTATCATTTCGATGAGCTTCGCCGCCAGGAGAAGGGGATCGTCGAGGTCCTGCTGGAGGCCGGGGACCAGCCGTCGAAGATCAGCACCCTTCCGGTCCGGCCCCTCCATCCCATGCGGATGATCGAGGGGAGGAGGCAGGAGGTCTATGACCAGCTGGCTGAGGATGAAGGCAGAGATGAATATGTCGGCATCACCCTGACGGATGAGCGGATCACGCCGGAGACTGCCGGCTATCTACGGGAGCTTCTCCGGATCCGGGGGAGCCGGCTTCTCCTGCTCCAGTCGACCTATGCCGAGTTTGCCGGCAGGGGGGCTGCCGCGGCGGCGGAAGCTGTCCGGGAGAAGGCGGTGGAGGATCTCTTTGCCGATTTTTACGAGGAGCAGACGGGAGGAGACCCGCCGGATGAGGATGAATACGATCTGTTGAAGTTCGCTGCGGAACTGATCCGCAGGAGAGAGGCCGGCCAGCCTTTGCAGGAGAAGGAGATCGACCGGCTTCTGGAGCATGCCGGGACCAGGGGAGGTGAGGATAGATGAGACCGATCGAACTGACCATGACCGCCTTCGGATCCTATGCCAGGACCACGACGGTGGATTTTGACGCTTTTCGTAGCGGACTGTTTCTGATCACAGGAGATACGGGAGCTGGCAAGACGACCATTTTTGACGGGATCGTCTTTGCCCTGTACGGGGTCCTGAGCGGGTCCGAGCGGCGGACGGACATGATGCACTGCGACTATGTCAGCAAGTCGGAGGATACCGTGGTGAGCCTGTGCTTCGATCAGGGGGGCAGAGAGTATCAGGTGCGGCGGACCATCCATTTCCCGCGGAGAAGAGGCGGCGATGATTACGGAACCGGTGTGCAGGACGCGGTCCTGGTCGAACCGGACGGGCCGGGGAAAGAGGGGGCCGGCCAGAGCACAGTGAAGGGCCCCAGGTACGTGACGGAGAGGATCACGGAGATCCTGGGCCTGAATCCGGACCAGTTCCGCCAGATCGTCATGCTGGCCCAGGGAGAATTCAAGCGCTTCCTCAAGGCCGACAGCGAGAAGAAGAACGAGATCCTGGGCAGGCTGTTCGATAACTCCCTGTATCTGAATTACGAGGAGCTGATCGGCCAGGCCTTCAGCAGGCTGCGCAGGGAGAGAGAGGATCAGCAGGAGCAGATCCGGATCCAGATGGAACAGATTTTTGCCATGCCCGAAGGGGGGCTGGAGGAAGAAGAGGCGGAGGCCGGCTCCCGGGAGCAGTGGCTTGCGGGTAATCCCAACCTGGTCTCAGATCTGGAGAAGCTGATCGCGGCAGAAGAGGAAGAAGCCGGCAGGGCGGAGAAGGTCCGGCTGGAGCGAAAGGCCAGGCTGGATCAGCTGAACAAGGAAATGGGTTCGGCCAGAGAGCGGAACAGCCGGCTCCGGGAGCTTAAGGACAAGGAGAACCATCTGAAGGAGCTGGAGGCTCAGGCCGGGTCAATGGAGTCCCTTCGGGACCGGATGTCCGAGGCGGCAGCGGTCTTTCGCAAGGTCCGTCCCGCGGCAGAGCTCAGCAGGAATGCCGGCATTCAGCTGCAGGCGACCGGCAGGAAGATACGGGAACTTGAGCAAAGGCTGGACCAGCTGGAGCAGGCCAGGAATCAGACTGCCCTGGAGCTGGAGAAGAACGGTGAGCGCCAGAAGCAGCTGGAAGACCTTGCAGCCGGGATCCAGACCCTGACAGACAGCCTTCCGGTCTACCGGAAGCTGAAAGAAGAAGAGGACCGGATCCGGGAACGGGAGGTCAAACTGAAGAAAGATCAGGCCGGGCTGGACCGCCTTGAGGTCCAGGCGGCGGACTCGGCCAGAGGAGCCCTTGCGGCCAGGAAGGAATACGACGAGCTTTATGATGCCTTTGTCAGGGGCCAGTCCGGCCTGCTGGCTGATTCCCTGAGGGATCAGCTGCGGGAGGACGGTCAGGCTATCTGTCCGGTCTGCGGGTCCTCTCTCAGAGAAGGAGACGAAGGCCGGCTTGCCCTGCGGGCGGAGGAGACTCCGGATCAGAGCCGGGTGGAAGAAGCCAAGGCAGCTTTTGAGAAGGCGGAGAGCCGGCGGGCGGATCAGCTGAGACAGAAGGAAGTCCTGAAGGCAGCGATCGCCAAAGAAGGGGAAGCACTTGAGGCTGCCCGCCAGTCCCTTCAGGCCCGGGCCGAGGGCCTGCCCTTCCCCTCCCAGGAAGAAGCGGAGAAAGAAATCCGAAGTCTTGGAGAGAAGAAGGCCGCTTTGGACAGGCAGATCCGAGCGGCAGAAGAGGACCATCAGAAGAAGCAGCAGCTGTTTGACGCGGCGGCAGGCGAGCTGAAGGGAGACCGGGAACGGCTGCCTCTGGAGGAGAAGAGGGCGGAAGAAGCCGGGCAAGCCTTGCGGCAGGTCCTGACGGAGACCGGCTTTTCATCCGAAGAAGCCGCCGAGGAGGTGGTCAGGGAGATCAGTGATCCGGAGAGATGGCTGGCCGAAACGGAAGAGAAGCTCCAGGCTTTCCGCGTGGATCTTGAGAGCAGCAGACAGACAATAGACCAGCTTCGCCAGCAGACTGCCGGATGGGAGGAAAGGGATCTGACCGCCCTGAGCGAGGAGACCGCCCGGGCGGACGCGGCCCTTGAAACAGCGGCCGGTCAGCTGCAGAAACAGCAGAACCTGCTGGACAACCATCAGAAGGTCTGCGCCGCCGTGAAAGCCCAGAAGGAGATCCTGGCAGGCAGCGACCGGGCCTTCCGTATCCTGAGCAGGCTGTCTGCTATGGCTCTGGGGTCTGCGGGGGACGGAGGCAAGCTTTCCTTTGACCGCTACATCATGGGGGCCACCTTCCGGGAGATCCTGGCCAGGGCCAACCAACGTCTGGAGATCCTGTCCGGCGGCCAGTACGAGATGATCCACCAGACCCAGGGCTACCGCAAGAACGCCAAGGCAGGTCTTGACATCGAGGTGTTCGACCGCAATACCGGACAGCAGAGAGAATCCGCTTCCCTTTCCGGCGGTGAGACCTTCATCGTGTCCATGGCCCTGGCTCTGGGTCTGTCCGATGTGGTCCGCGGCAGGGCCGGGGGCCGGGAGCTGGAGACCCTCTTCATCGATGAGGGATTCGGCAGCCTGGACGACAGCGCCCTGGAGAAGGCCATGCAGGTGCTGGGCAGCCTTTCCGACGATGAGCATCACCTGGTGGGGATCATCTCCCACGTCAGCCGTCTGGAGGAGAGCATCCCCCAGAAGATCATCGTCAGTAACGGAGAGGAGGGAAGTTCTCTCAGGATCTGCGGAACAGAGGATTGAGCCGGGGGAGGGCCTCCGCGGCGCAAGCGGATCCGTACGGTTTTTCTTGCATGAAACTGCAATTTTTGATATAATTCTCTCACGTGTGTATATTTCTGTACGTTATTGTGATAAAGCGATAAGCTGGATAAACTAGATGAGGAGAAAGAATTATGATCAATGGCATTGACGCGGGCGTACTGGCGGTCAGCAACATTCTGTACCAGCC
>ODAI010957453.1_pt1 | contig 12294 bp, 10 predicted proteins | sample 1539321 | NCBI WGS metagenome assembly ODAI01 (sample SAMN02144231, study PRJEB22623) | gut metagenome | biome: sheep rumen | host: Ovis aries | place: New Zealand
GAAAGGATCGTCGACAAGCGACACTTCTTTCCCATCCACCTCACACTTATACGCATCGTGGACTTTGCCCGTAACGGCAATGTACCATCTTATAGTGTGGACATCATTGTTGCCGAAGATTATCGGGCTTTTCATCTGCACTTCATAGACATCGTTATAGTTCAAAGGACGATTCTCTATATTCATAACCATAAAATCCGTCCAATACAGCTCAACGACAGTTTCGTCTTGCTCGAATTCCGTGCCAGTCTGCTCGCAGGCATAAAACAGATTCTTTCTTAACCACAGCGGCTCATTGTCGCTCTTGCGAATAACCGTAATTTCCATCAGATTGGAATCGAAATCTGCAGTTTTTCTCTCGTTTGGATTGAGTACTTTCAGAGAGTCCAAAATATTTTTCCCTGTGGGCGATACAAACCTGACGTATGTCCTACCAATAGCTGGCGTCATGTTATCTTCTCCCACTTCTTCGCTACTGCATGCCCACAAGATGGGGAGCATTAAAACTAAAAGCCAAAAGTGTTTTATTTGCATATTGTTGATGTTTTAAGCTTATATTGATAGTTTGAAGACCTTGTGATTAAATTTGCATTGTCGCTATATACAGGACCTTCCTCTGCATTTAACACATCACTTAGGAAATAACCATTTTGACTGCCGCCCCATCCCCAATTACAATGAATATAGACAGATTCCTTGTTATTCTTGACGGAGTGTATATATCCGTCAACTGCCCATGCATGACCATCTACATATTTTCTAAAGATAAATCCAACATGATAGTATCTTGCATTGCCGCGCATAAAAATGATACGATTACCTTTTTTGAGGTCATTCATCACGTTTTTCGCATCATAATCGGAAAGGTCTGTAGCATTAAAGCCTAATTCCTGCATTTTAGAAATAGCTTTATCACTGTCTACACCCGTGCCACCATCTTCATAATCCGCATCAAAAGCCAAGCCCCAGAATCGCATCAAATTGGATACCTGAGAACAAAGGTCTGGACTATTGAGGTAACCAAACCCTAAAACACTTTCATTTACAATTCTATCCCATTCCATTGTGCATTGATTTCCATAACCATTATATGCCCATGAAATGTTAATTGGATTCTTCAGATAAGAACATATTTGAGATATAGCAGTTACAACGCAGCCCGTATAAACACCTGGACAATAAGTGTTGAACATTGTCTGATCCCATTTCGTTTTAAGTAGCGGATACATTACTTCAAATTTGTCAGGATGAGGATTATCTACACCTTGTCCTCCAGTGTCAAGAGGGGATCTATCTATGTCATGAGGCAACTCGGGTAGCGTTTGGGCATTAATTTCATAGTCAATAAGGGCATCCATGAAAGCCTCATAACCATTGTTTGAGGTTTCTTCTTCATAGTTACCTTCTTCAACATATGCAAACACTGGCGTTTCCCTGTCATCTGATGCCGCGATTACAAAACCTTGGTTGTCATCGAAATTTACTACATAAAAAAGTGTATCCAAATTAATTGAACTTTCTGAAGAACGAGTTTTGCCAGTACTTTTACTGATGGCTTTTACCTCTGATACAGTTAAAGGTCTTTTCGCTGCCCTTGTTGAATTGGCAAAGTTTTCCACAAAATTCAGAGCATTCTCTTTTGCTTGTTTTGCAGTAATGCGATGAAACTCCAATTTACTGAATTTGTTTACTTCGTTTACCGAATCATTATACTCAGTGCATGAATAGACTGTGAATAATGCACTGCAAATAAAAACTGAGACAAAAGCATTTCTTGTAGTCCTTTTAATTATATTATAAGTCATTTTTTGTTGATTAAAATATTCATTCCTATTATTTGCCAGGTACTATGTTCTTATATAATCGTACCGGTTTGATTATTATCTCTTTTTATATGCTCGTGCTGTAGTAAGCAAGCAATGATGTGCCGCGGCGGACGTAGATAGTCAGTTCGCCAGTGCCATATTCTGGTAAGTAAAGAGGAACACGAGTGCCGGCTGTAGGAGTAATGGCAAGGCTGTCAACCTTAGCACCATCCAAATAGATCTCTATCTCAGCTTCTTCCACCGAGGATACAAAACATACGGTGGCAAAACTTGAATTCTGGTTAGAGCTTATATAAACACAAGGATTGTTTGGTGGACTAAATGGGTTGTCTGGGTCATTTCCATTTCCATATCCTCCTCCATTCGTTTGGGCATACGTACATGTTGGAGCCAGCATCATGCCACTCATCAGAATCATCAATAATTTCTTTTTCATTCTATTTGTTTTTTAAGTTAGTAACTTGCCCCTTTGGTTCTCTATGTCTGCCAGCGAGGAGCCTTTCGCTGATGCAAATTTAGAAACGAAAAAGCGTTGATTCCAAATATTTTCAGGACTTTTCTCAAGAGGGTGTTGCAAATAAATTGCCGTATATTTTATTGAAAATGAACGTGTTGCAAAAAGTGCAACAAAGGCAAGTAACACGCAAATGCAACAAAAAAGAGGCCGTCGCAAAGCATGCAACAAAGAAAAAAGGGGATTTTCGGTGTCGTTTGAATTAATTATTGTACCTTTGTCACGAATTTACGACTTCTTATGAAAACGAAAACGTTTTTCTCTTTCGTATTGACCGCATTGCTCCTCATCGGCTGCCAAAGCAGAAACCACATAGAGGAACAACTTGCAATAATTGACACGCTGCTGATCCACGACAAGGTGGATTCCGCCAAGATAATGTTAGAGAAAATTCAGCTGACCGATTTAAAAAGCCAGGATGACTCGGCTTATTATTACCTTGTGCAGACAGAAACGAACTATAGAAACAGGATCCCTCTGAAAACAGACCATGGAATCAACTATAGCCAGAAATTTTATGAAGCGACTAATGACCGTGAAAAACTTGCACGCTCATTATTTTATAAAGGTGTGACAACTTTTTCTAAAGACTCGATAAACAAGACATTTGCCCTACTTAAACAAGCAGAAGAAATAGCTGACAAAACGGAAAACCTTTTATTAAGACATAAGATATACGACAAACTATCATATTATAACGGAGATCTTTATGAATATGAATTAAGCAAACGATATGCTTTAAAGGCCCTGGACATTTCACAAACAATAAAAAGCAAAAAAAGACAGGGTGCTGCATTGCTATATTTATTCACAGTTTATTTTGAAACAGGTAAAAAAGACAGTGCACTCATTTGCGCCAACCAATGTGCATCATTACTCTCACTCCAAGACTCAATAAATCTTCCATACCTTTACTATGATTTGGGAAGAATCTACGAAAAGGATGACCCGCAATTAGCCAAAATATATTTGAAAAAAGCCATTGCCATCAAAGGGATACCAAATGCCTACAATACACTGGCCAACATCTACATGCGCGAAGACAGCATGGAGAAAGTTCGTGAAATGTGGCAGCAGGCGCTCTACAGCACACGCAACACGAAAATGAACACCATGAGAGTGGACATCTTCAACACCATGCGGCAGCAGGCCATGGAGCACGGCGACTATCGCCAGGCCAACACGCTAGCCGACAGCGCAGCCAGCTGGACGAAGCAATACTATGAGGTGCAGCAGCAGGATCGGCTGAACGAGATTCAGGCTAAGTACGACAAGAAGGTGGCAGAACAGGAAATATTGAACAAGGTGTATGGATGGGGACTGGTCATCGTGGGCATCGGCGGACTTCTGATAATCGGTCTCGGCTATTACAGCTACCGGGGAATGGAGGCTGCAAAACAACTGGCCGAGACCCAGGCCGAGATGGCACTCTACACGCAAAAAGCCAAGGAACTGGAAGCCAGCGGAGAGCAGAACACGAAGGAACTGGTAAGGCTGAACCGGAAAATCAGCGAGCTGCAGCAGCGGCAGGCCGGCATACTGGCCAACGGGAAACGGCTCTACGACGCGCTGCAATCGGGAGCCACCACCGTGCGCTGGGGCAAGGCCGACTTCACAGACTTCATAGAATACTACAAACTGAAGGACCTCGCCTACGTGAACGACCTGCAGACCGACTACGACCGTCTCTCGCCCAAATACATGTTCTTCGCCATCCTGCAGCACGAAGGCCGCTCCGACGACGACATCATGCGCATCATGGGCATCAGCGAGAGCACCATGCGCTCCACCCGCTCCCGCATCAACAGCAGAAAAAAAAGCTACTGATAGAGAGAGATAATATCTGGTACTTTCATATCTGACTTGGGAGCGGATGCCTTCTTCGCAATACATTCCATAGCTGACACAGCTTGGAAGAACAACCAGTCGCAGTTTTATGCCATTACAACCATCCTATCTTTGTAGGAAGGAGGATACTTACGATTATTGCTGAGTAGTTACGTATGTTATTTATTGTAAGCGGTTCAACCACTTATACTGATGAGGCAAACATCTACCATGGCTGTAAAGCACTTTGACTATAACGATGTGCTGTCATTGTCAAGTGTTGTGGATACTGAGTATCGGGCTTTCAGTCTGAAGGTGTACTACCATTGGTACATTCAGCATAACCGTGTGGCATAAAAAACTGAGCGAATCAGAACGATTCGCCTATATGTTTGACAAGTCAATTGGACTTGTTAAGATATGGTCTGAATCAGGAGTTGGTCTGATGGCATCAATTCACCTTTTACCACTCTTTCATTTTTAGTGAACACTTATGATGAGATTTCTTGAATCATAAATTTCATTCGAATTACTCCCTTATCACTTCAACTACTGCATCATCCACATAAAGTGTTTTTTCCGTTGGCAGGTGCAAAGCAACAAAAGGGAAACTTGCCTCTGCTGTTCCAATTATTCTGTATTCTGGAACCTGTATATTCCTCTTAACCAACTCTGTGGTTAAATCCTTTTGCAACTCACACATGGAGTAACAAAACTGTCCATAGCGATTTTGGATAGCAAGTGCCTTCCAATATAACAATCTTGCTCTGACTAAATTTGACATGATATCTGAATATTGGCTACCAGAAATGCTACCGTAAGCTTTCTCATGTTCAGATGTTGAATACAAAACCTCCACATGTGGCGATGATTGCATAATCAGTGAGTTGTAATACTTTGAACATTCAATACCATCAATGGTATAGACTGAGGAATATTCCCGCTGTTCGAACAGCTGTGTTGACGTATACGGTATAAGCGACCTGCATGCATCTAAGATTACAGTTCTTCTCACGCTTGAAATTGCGGGATTAACCAAATCATCCACCGCAATGAGGTTGTTATTCGCTGGTGAAGGAATAGGAAGTTGTATCGCATCCTTATCGTTAGTAGTACAAGCCCCATGTCCGCAGAATACTATAACAGAATAATCACATTGGACAGTATTGAGGGGAGTTAGGAGTCGTTTAAACTCATTTGCGTCTATCTGGTTGTCCTCTCCATAACGCAATATTTCATGGTCTTGCCAGTAACCTCCAATTGGACTTCTGAAGAAGCTCTCCCATCTGTCAATAGCAGTTTCTGTTGTCCTAACATAATTTACATCATTGGGATTTCCTGGATTAGAAATCAAAAGTATTTGTCTATTCATTTTCTCTTATTGTTAAGGAACTATTTTCTCCACAAATCCATCAACTCTCCATTCAATTTTGGATTGGTCGTAAAGTCTTCTATATCTTTTGTGCTTAACTGCATGGTCTTGCAATACTCCTTTACTCCTAATAGTACTTTCCGGCAGTTATCCCAAGAACGCCAGAATGGTACTACCCCCGTAAACTTCTCTATTTTCTTCCAAGAAGAATAGCTCAGACTTTCAACTGAAAGTGCTTCATAGATATATGGCAGTACCTGTTTAATATATCCAAGTGCATAATAGTCGTGCCAGTTAAAAGCCAGGACATAAATATACACAAGTTCGTTAGCATCTCTTTGACTTCTTAGTTCACCATCCACAAAAGCTCTCCAAGCTGCACTGCCCATGCTTACTACCATGGCGTCGTCTGGACATATATTTCGCTTCACGGCAGTTCTGAGTTCATCATTCATCTTTTTTTGTTTGCTCATCCAGTTTATTACCCTTGACTGCTGCTTCATGCAATGACTAAGAAGAATCTTGTTCATTGGCATATGATTCTGGGAGTTCCATTTGTCAAGTGCTATCGCAACATATTCTTCTACATTCTTTACAAACTCAGATAGTATATTGTCTGCCACGAAAGTATCGATGGTCAACAACTTTTCGTATAACTTCCTCCAAGCACTAAAGCCTTCAGGAATGTTTTTCTGGAAGATTGCAAACAATGAAATAAACTGGGGCAGTTGCAACTCTAACCAAAACTCACCCGCTAAGACTTGATTGTTCAGGGTTACGATGGTCTTGAACAGCGGCCAGTCTCTATTGATAAGAGTTACTACCTCTTCATTGGCCATATCCTCCAGAGTATTCGACAACAAGCTTCTCCCTTCTTCATTCAAGAAGTCTGCCCTGCTCAATTCTGCTAAAAGTGAAATATATTCCTCAATCCCGCGAGTGTGTTTAAAGGATAATACTCGTTCCCTAAAGCCAAATGTTTTATAATCCAGAGCCTTACATTGTTTTATTGTTGATAGGGTCAGTATAAACGTTTTCTCATCGCAGAAATATTGGCACACCTGTTCGCTCAGAAAAGAGCGCTTTATCAATGTACCGCTTTCTTTGTCACTAAATCCGCTGACAATATGATTCAGTAGTTCTTCAAACGCTGTACTCCTCTCAACTCCCTTAATCCTATCATCAAGTATTTTCAACAGATTGAGTGTTGCAAGGAATTTATTGGAATCATTGCCTATATCCTCGGAAAAACGGTGTAACATTTGTGCCACATCGTTTCTCCCTGACAACACTGCATCCATCCAAAACTGGAATCCGGCATCTGCCTTTGGTTTTCCAGTATTTTCAGGGAACGGATCAATTAAAGATTCTCCTTTCCCCGTAACAAATTGCAGATTATAAAAACCATTCTCAAACTTCCTGATGGATGCACTACCCGAACAAATAGACAATTCCATTAAGATACCATACGGCATGTTTTGAACAAGCCTCATACATAAGTCTGTATATAAATCGGCTTCTTTTTCCACCATATAAACTGCGTGCTTCTTACGGTCTAGTAGCAAGGCACTCATAAACATGAATCTGGTCGGGTCTATTCCATTGATTGGTTGTCCTATCTCAGTTTGAGTATCATCATCCAGTTCTATCGGTTTAGTATATACCAAAAAGTCATCCCCTTCTCTCTCTGGCCTTCTGAAGAACTTGAGTAGATTAAGGAAGTTGAATTTTTGACCAAGATGGTCTATCTTCACTACTAGAGAGTGTGTCCATACACATCCCGGTCTGCTCATCTCATCAGCATACCAGCTTCTAGCTATTACATAGCTTTGTGATTCTGCTAATGGATAGGCTGTAATATAGCTCGTATCCTTATTAAAAGGATTCACGTATCCAGACCAATCACTCAGATAAGACATTTTGTCGGTATCCTTCAAAGGTAAAGAAACCGAACTGGCTATCAGATGATGGCCATTATTATAACCATGCAATACTTGATCTATATGCATCGCTTTTAAGATATCAGGTAATTCAGCGGTTTCGTCAAATCCGGTGAAGGATCTTTCTCTTCACCAAATACAATGAAGGCACGATTACTCTTACGGGTTTTCTCCTTCATCTCATCTGCTTTTGCTGCGGTATCTTTATAATCAAACCCTTGGGCGCTCACCCCAAAGAAAACACATTCTTTAAAATGTAGTTTGATAAAGTTATAAAGAGCAGGTGAACGTTGTTTAAGAAACTCTTCCGGTGTCTTGCCTCCTGTCATCTTCATATCCCAGGCGGATAGACCAATGGCGACCTTCTTCATCTTCGTATGATTGTAGATATACTTTAACACCATCATATTCTGCGAGGCTTGCATCATCTTTTCTGGAGCCAGTCTCAATGCTTCTTCCTTCTCTTTATTCCGGTCTATTTCTTCATTCGATTGCGTTTCCTCATCATCTATATCATCTTTCAACGTGTCGTTCAGATTGTTTATCAGATAGAGCATCCTGTCTGCCTGTTCAATCCAATTTTTGATATTATCAGGAAGGGTGTGGTCAATGATTTTTTGGAATTGCTCTCCCATAAAATCAGGTATATCCAGAACGAGTTCTTCACTTTCGGTAGCCTTTTTCACGTTAATGGTTATATTATCCGGCGCGGGAGTCTTCGAACGATCTATTTTTTTCATACTAACCCAATACTCCCATATCTCGTTAAGATACGACGTGTTTTCAGGGTTTGTAGAAAACTCTAGTTCCAGATTACCGCCATTACGCTTTATTATATCCCATAGTGCGGCTATATAAGTAGTCTTGCCAGCACCAGGTATGCCTGCTATAAAACACTTCTTCTCCATATTCTTATCTAAGTTTCTCTCCAACCCAATCAAGAATCTTCTTTAGTTTCTGCTCCTCATTCTTCGAAGTATCATCTTTCTTGACCAAATCGTTCACAAGGTTTTCAAAATCCGTATTATTGTGGATATGCTTGGAATCAAGTTCTCTCACATCCAGATATTCTTTTTTCAGATTCAATTCCGAACAGAAAAAATCCACGACCGTTTGTTTTTCTCGTTCGTATGCCGTCTTCTGTGTTTCATCACTACGAACCAAGTCAATTTTATTGAAAACAAAAGTAAATGTAGCCTCCTTCGGCATTTTTCCGCATTCCTTCAGTCCAGAAAACAGTTGGCGAAAATAGCCTTCTTGAACATCCCATCCGCTCTGAAGCTTGGTGGAATCAATCATAATAAGAACTCTCTGGGCTCGTGGCAGCGACTCATCCTTCTTTATTCTATCTTTGATGTTGGCATACTTCTTATATGTTTCCCCTGCTCTGTCGGAAATAATCAATTGTTTCTTTTCCTTCAACGAACGGTTGAAAAAAGTGAGAGTTAGCAGATACTCATCATCCTCCTCCGTTCTCAGTGTTTTCGATTTGGCAGCCTCGTCATTCTTGATATTTCTAAGATAGAGCCTTCGTTCAAAACCCGAGAAAGTGTCAGAATCATACAGTTCATAACCGCCAACATTCCCTTTAGTCAGCAGGTAATAATACAACGATCCAACAAAGGTTGACTTTCCGTAATCCGAAAAGCCCACAAGGACAATTAGTTCAGGCTTTACATTGTTCAACACCATGTTTATATTCCCATCGTTCATAGCATCACAATAGAATTGCGATGTTTCTGGTATTATTGGTGTAAAACCATTATCAACATTTTCAGGACCATCCTCAAAAAAACTGGTGAGTCCTTTTTTCTCCTCACTCTGAATCTCTGCTGCCATAATATTCATCAATTATATGTTCCAATAATAGCTCGTAATATACATATACGCCAAATTCCATCACCGTCAGCCTCTTGCTCTTTATCTCATCAGGAATAGCTTCATCCCGATTGACGTATCTCAATAGAAGTGATGACTCTTCAATTCTCTCGTATGGTAACGATACTTTCGCCTTAATGAGCTCATTCACGATTCCTTCAATCGTTGCCTGTTTCTTTTGTTCTTCCTCACTAACTATTTCCTGAAGAATTTGCTTGACGTCATTCTCCATAAAAAGCCACTTTGACTCTTCAACGACGTCACTTAAATACTCATACACCTTTACAAACGTATTTGTTCTATTTTTCGTCTTGTATTCGGAAATGATAAACTGGCGTTTGTACAACACTGCCATTTTAGCTATTTCTCTGACCTCACGTTTTACTTCTTCGTCATCGTAGTGTTCTGCCAAATAATTTGGCTGCGCCAACAGTTCTTTCAGGTGTTGCTGGTCTCCCGAAGCATCAATCTTATCTTGACTCTGGATGTAGTGATCAAGTTTGTAATACATCTCTGCAATATGACCGGGGAGTATCAGCCGTGTTAGCGTACCTTTCCTATAGAGCATATAGTTCATCAATATCAGCGATGCAGTTGCTTGATCCATCCCTTCCAACTTGGTGGAAATGGCCACAATCGTTATATACTGGGATAAAACAATGGCGAAAAGGGGTGGCAACACCAATGCTTCCTCATCTGCATACATTTCTGCATACTTCTCCTCCACCTCCTTTTTCACTTCCCAGTCGGGTTTGTTAAAAACAAAAGATACGATGTAGCGGTCTATATTATCCACCGTCACATCATCAGCCATTGTGTCACATACAGTAGTAAGCCTACTGGTTATGTCTGGGTCGTAGGGTGTTACTACGACTTCGTTCAATAATCTTTGCAGCAAATCTCCCATATCGTTAATTCATTAGTTCGTTCAGTTCTGCTAATTTACCCATTTTTTCCACCTCAGCAAGGAAGTCCAAGCAGTTGTCTGGCTCCGTCTTTTCTGTATTAGGAGCAAAGTGTATCCCCGATACTTTATTGAAGAAACTGGTACGATCATCACGATCCATATACCTGAATTTTAAATTTCTCTTGTCTATTTCTTCCATTGCATTCTTAGGTGTTCCCCATTTATTTAAATTACGTTCAACCTCTATCTCTTTCTCGAAACTTCCTTTTTTATAATCCACAAACTTGTTTTTATCCCAAATCTGTGAGTTTCCTTTTACCATCACATGAGTTGAGTCCTTCTGAGTTATCTCAATGATGTTATACACAGGCAGATAATTCTCAGTCTTGCTACCTTTTGGTGGGTCAAAGGCTCCTGATTGTACCATCACGCAGTTGCCATCTCCAACATACTGTTTATGCACATGACCAAACAACTGTATATGGTAGTGGTTGTCTAAGTACTCTTTTACTTTATCTCCTAAGGTCAAGAAAGGTATTGGATGATGTCCCATAATGATGCGTAACTCCTGCTTCCTCTCATTCTCCATCACATACGCTCTGCGAGGTAGCATTTGTATATGCCCATCCTTGTACTCTTCATTCCAATCCCATCCGTCACAGTTCAAGGCTGTATTCACACCTCTTATGCTAACGTCTATGTCACCCACTTTCTTTATTAGTCTTGACTCGTAAAACAGTTCGTTGCTATCTCCTATGGGGTCTTCTAACTTGCCTGTTATGCACTTGTTCATCAATTCCTCCTGGCAGAAGAACTTATTGGCAAATGTATTATAATCAGTAAATGCTGCAAACAAATCTTTTCTCAGACTTCCGGACTTCAATACCACATCATCAAGGAAGCAATCATTATTTGGGGCAAACGCAAGTGAAGCATCTATCATCTCTCTAGTTTTACACCCTGCAGCATTTCTGTTTAAATCATGGTTTCCTGGCACTACAAACACTTCCTGTCGAGTACAGCCAATTATTCCACAAATCTTATCAATAAACTCCAGGGCCTTGTCGTATTCCTCGGTTACTCCTTTGAAGGCAATATCACCACATATAAAGATGTAGTCTATTTCATTCCCCGCTTCTATATATTCCTTGATATCCACGAGAAAACGGTTTTTCATTCCCGGAAAATCCGCATCCCAATGTTTTCGCTTTGTCCAATGAATGTCAGATATTTGTAAAATTTTCATAGTTGTATTCTTCTTATTATTGAATTCTCTTTTCTTAGTTCCACACCCTTTGGGTGGTTTCTCCACCGTGGCTCAAACACGTAGTTACACAACTGCCACACAGCTGAGAGTATCTGTTTGATTTGTGTCATCCGCGTTCGTTTTCTTTCACGAACCGTTTCATGACCCTATTTAAGTGCAAAGGTAATGATTTGTTTAGAATTCGCCAAACGCTTTGCCAATTATTCACTTTTTTTTACCAATCACTTAGTAACTTAGTAACTCTATAATTTTTCTATTACAATTCTACAATGGACTTCTGATACGAAAATATCTGTGGTTACAGAACAGTTTGCAGACTTCGTTTCGTATATTGACACTTTTATTCACGAAACCATCTACTATATTACATTTACTAGTGTCCCGTTAAAACGAGACGATTTAAATATAAGTTATTAAAATAGAATGATTTAGACTCGATATTTCTTGTACACGATTTGAATTGACTAACTTTGCAGTTTTCATCAAAGAAGCGTGTTACATGAATTTCGGAAATAGGGTGTCCAATTTAAGGTACTCAAATCTTCAGGTTTTTCTCTATAACTTGTTGATTTTTAACGCCTTAGACATAAAAGCAATCACCGAGAAGCTTGCGCATGTCGGATTATTTTTGTATGGTTCATCCGAGAAATGACGTGATGCCTTTGTTATGAAGGTCATATAGTCTGAGTTTAAAGTATCGTTCATCCCTGAATCCATAGGCCTCTCTTTTAAGTACCTTGATTTTATTGTTGATTCCTTCCAC
>ODAI013931143.1_pt1 | contig 12294 bp, 17 predicted proteins | sample 1539321 | NCBI WGS metagenome assembly ODAI01 (sample SAMN02144231, study PRJEB22623) | gut metagenome | biome: sheep rumen | host: Ovis aries | place: New Zealand
TGAAGAAATTCAAAGAGGATAACGCTGACGTTCTGGGCCAGAAAGACAACTACTTCGGTACATGGTTAGATCCTGAGACCGGGGAGATTAGTCTCGATATTTCGAAGTGTATCAGTGACAGGGATGTTGCGGTTCAGTATGCTCAGGCCCACAATGAAAAAGCAATCTGGGACGTCGAAAGAATGGAAAACATTGACACAGGCGGAACAGGTAAGAATTAAGGAGTGAGAAATGGCGAAGGAACTGGTAGCGATGGTGAATGATCCGACAGACGAGGATCTGGAAAAGATCTCTGATGCGATCGGAGAGAAAATGAGAGAACTCGGATTAACCGAGGAGGATGACTATGGCGAAAGTGAAGATCAAACAAGCCGAACCCAAAAGCCCTAAGAAAAAGGGCTCATTACTTCGCGAACGGTGGGCAACTGATGGCGTTCCTTTCAGGGCCTATCGAAACGGACAGTGGGTAAACGCAGGAGATCTGAATAAGCAGAAATAAGAGGACGCACAAATGAAATTGAATATCACTGACGTGGCGAAGTTCAACCCTTACCACGATGAAAGAGGGAGGTTCACCACGGGCAGTGGTGCGACCTCTTTTACTATACGGACAAAAGATCCTGCGAAGCAGTATTTGGCAGATAGGGCGGCGGCAAGAGAAAAAGAGCGGCATACGCAGGCGACTTCGAAACCGCCCGTGAAGCGGAATGACGAATTCATTTCAATCGTTGGTGATGCCCGAAGCGAGGAAGTTCAGGATGTAGCGCATAAGTGTAAGAACGAGAACATCACAAGACTCTGGGACGAACATTTCCCGGAAGTATCTTTTCAACCACATAATCAGAATTCATGCTACAGTCCGATGTTTGATACTGTCAGGATGAACATCGACGATATAGACGAAAGTGTATTAGACGCAAGAAACGAGGCTATATTTCATGAAGTAGGGCACGCTATTGACCACCGATGTGCTGACAAACTTGGTCGAAGAGGAAGATTAGGAAACACATTCTCCGAGACTTTTGAGGATGGCATATTTATCACAACGCTTCAAAATGAGTACAAGGCTTTAGAAAAACGATATCAGTCGGAACTTCAGGCATCTAAGGGTGGCAAAGTACCGATTTCTGAAGCTCGAGAGTATATGCGTAGGGATCTGTCATATAACTTCAATGACGGAATTAGGCAGTCGAAGGATAAACAAGAGTGGGGAAACACATGGGACATCATGCAGGGATGCAGTAAATCCAAAGTTCAATTCCCGGCAGGACATGATAAAAGCTATTATCAGGGTAGATTCTCTGATAATCATCTTGGAGCAGAGGCATTTGCTAATATGTATTCAGCTACAGTTGCGAGCCCGAAGTCCTTGGCGAATATTAAAGAATATTTCCCTGAGTCATACAAAGTGTTCGAAAGAATGTTAGGAGAAATGTGATGGATAAGAAGCAGATGGATGAGAGACTTGACGAATTGCTGTTCGAGTACAATGAGCGATTCGGGCCTTGGCCCAGAAACGCAAGAATGAAACCTGAGGAGATGATTGCCACTTTGGAGACATGCCTCAGGAACAATAGGCCGTACCGTGATGCAAACGGCGAGGACCCGGGAGTGCTCATGTAGGCCGAAATCAAACAATGATAGAAGATACCGCTTGAAGCGGTATTTTTTATACACAAAATCTTGAGGAAAGGAGGTAATGCAGTGTCCAACAAACTGAAGAAGATGAATCTATCAAGCGTGGACTTTGTGGGTGCAGGTGCAAATCAGGACGCAGATATTATGCTGAAGAAAAACCGCTCCGATCAAGAGGTTCTGACAGAGAAAACTCTGTGGGAAAAGTTCAAATCCTTCATGAAAGGTGAATATACAGACGCCGAGATTGACGCATATAGCATCAACAAAGCGAAGCAATCCGTTAAAGACGAGAATCAGTTGTACACAGAGGTGCTGAAGGAATCTATCGACAGCATTGTGCAAAATGACAGTTTGACTCCAAGAGAGAAGACTGAGATGATGCGCAAGTCGCTCGGCGAGTTTACAGAGGCATTTGATGGTGCGATTGAGAACTGGTCGGATCTCACCAAATCGGTGAACGAAGATAATTCAGTGGAACAGAAAGGCAGAGAAATGGTAATTGATACTGAAAGACTGACAAGCGAAGAAAGAGAGATCTACAAGACTCTTACACGCAAGGCTCAGGTAACTGACGAGGACATCAAGGAAGAGGAAGTTCTCGATGAGATTCCTGAGGACGAGAAGGACGTCGATAAGTGCGGCGGCAAGGTCAAGAAGGAAGACGACGTCGAGGTCGAAAAGGAAGATGATATCGAACTCGAAAAGGAAGATCCTGAAGAAGATCTTGATAAGTGCTCTCCGAAAGTCAAGAAGTCTATCATGGCTGAAATGGAAGCTCTGAAGAAGAATGTCGAAATGCTCCAGAAGCAGAAGGACATGGAAGAGATGACCGCAGTCGCTAAGAAGTATGAAGTTCTCGGAAACGATACTCAGGAAGTGGCTGAGACTCTGTACGAACTGAAGAAGACGGCTCCGAAGCAGTATGACAGATATGTTAGCCTGCTGAATGAGAATCTGGACGTCGTAACGAAGTCTGGCCTCTTCGGAGAGATCGGCAAGAGCGGTCACATCGGCGCAAGAGTCGAGTCAACAGTTACTGGAAAGATCGAAGCTAAGACAAGCGAGATCATGAAGTCCAACCCGGGCATGAGCGTCTTTGAAGCGAGAGAACAGGCATGGCGCACTTCCCCGGAACTGGCAATGGAATATGAAGCGGATTACAGAGAGAGGAGATAACGATGGTTTATACATCCAACATGATTAACACCTCTGCAACTATCGTCGGTAAAGCGGCAAGCGCAATCACCGATCCCAGAGGCAAGGCAATCAAATTCGACGCAGACGGAAAAATGGTACTGGCAGGTGCAGGCGACGAGTGCATCGGAATCGCGATCGTCACAAACGACGAAGGGATTGAAGCGGGACAGGATATTGACGTTCAGGTCACAGCGATGGGCGTAGGTCTGGCGGGAGCGGCAATTACCGCAGGCGCACCGCTCGCAAGTGATGCTAATGGCAAACTGGTCCCGGCTTCTGGCGACGCCGCAGTGGTAGCCTATGCACTGGAAGCGGCAACAACTGGCAAACTGACCAGACTGATTCTTGCTAAATAGCATGGCGAAAGAACAGGAAGTAATAAACCTGCAATAACTGATTAAGTGAAAGGATGGTAACACTCAATGAGCAGAGCAACGACAGCAGGCATTGAGGCTCAAATTGCAAAAGGCACTTTTACGCCTCATGAGAGACTGACTAATATGTCTATGGCATATTTTCAGGCAGATGATAAATACGTAGCTAAGAAGATTTTCCCGATCGTCCCGGTACAGCTTTCTACGTCTTATTTTTATGAGTTCTCCAAGGGAGATCTGGCGAGAAACAACGTAAGACGTAAGCCGCAGATGGGTAAGGTTGACCCGGCGATCATGGGACACACCGAGAATTCCTATCGGTGTTTCGTAGATCAGGTCATCACTGGCGTTGACCAGATCATGTCTCTGGATTATCAGAGAACGAACGCCCCGACATCTATCGACCCGAGAGCTTCCAAGGCAAGATTCATCGCTGAGCAGATGAATATTGCTCTGGATATCCAGTTTGCAGAATCCTTCTTCAAAACTGGCGTATGGTCCAATGAGTGGACTGGTTACACAGCACATAGCTCCCAGAACAAGCAGTTCATCAAGTTCAACGATGCAAACTGCGATCCGATCGTTCTGTTCGACGAACTGAAGACCGAGATGGGCCGTGAAGGCAGAAGAACTCCGAACAAACTGGCTCTGGGCGTAGAGGCTTTCAATGCTCTGAAGAGTAACGAAGCAATCGTCGAGAGAGTTAAGTTCGGTGGCTCCACAGCAAACCCGGCGACTGTCAACAGACAAGTGATCGCTGAGCTTCTGGGATTCGACGAAGTCGTCGTATTCGAGTCTACCTACAACGACGCCGCTCCGGGAGAACCCGACAACATGAAGTACATCTGCGAGCCGAAGGATGCGCTGATGACATACACCACATCTTCCCCGCAGATCGACGAGCCGTCCGCAGGCTACATCTTCGCATGGGATATGCTCGGCAACGGTGCATACATGCCGACACTCCAGTGGGAGGGCGAAGACGGAACTCACACTGAGTTTATGGAAGGCCTGATGGCGCATGACATGAAGAAGACAGCAGACTGTCTTGGAACATTCCTGCATATCTGCTGTTAATCAATAGGCCTCACAAGAAGGCGGTAAGGAGGAACTATGAAGTACAAAGCACTTAGACCGTGCAAGTTTGCAGGCGTGATGTACTTAATCGGAGATCTTATTCCTGATGGCATAGTTCAGAATCAGGCATCAATGCGCCTTGTTCGCAATGGCGTTATTGAGGCGGTTGCTGACGGCGGGGGCACTCCTCCCCCCGTCACAACCTCAGAACCTGAGACTGAAGTTCAGGAGGAGCCGATTGAACCGATTGAGCCCGTTATTCAAGAGACCTCTGAAGCGGAAAAGCCAGAGGCTGATTCCGCTATTCAGGAAAGCCCTGAAGAGGAAGAGCCAGAGGTTGATGGTGAAACGGACGAAATCACAGTTGATAAGCTGATGAGACTCAAAAAGAGTGAACTGCTTGAGCTTGCTGAGGCAAATGGGCTTGATGTTGCAAAGCTGAAGGCCAAGAGCAAGAGCGAAATAGCTCAGGCGGTATTCGAGGTGATCGGGAAATGACATGGAGTTACAACCCACAGGCAGTCACAAAAGAGGGCGTAGACCGCATGAGACTGGAACTGGGCGACACAACGTTTGCCCCGCCAGAATTGACAGCGGCACTGCAAGATGAGGAGTACGAAGCGTTGATTTCAGTCTCTTCTAACTGGAGAAGAGCCAAGATCAAATGTCTGGAAGCGATTCTGATGAAGTTTGCACATCAAACGAATTTCAGTATTGATGGTGTTTCCTATTCGTTTGCTGACAGACGTGATTACTGGAAAAAGCTACTGGATGAAACGAAAGCGACGTCTGGAGTGCCTACTTGCGATCCGAGATCTTTGAGTGGTGAAGCGGGTGGTCCACCGTATTTCTATGAAGATATGCAACGGAATCCGTGGAGACAGGATCCGTGGAGGAAGTAAATGTTTACATCGAACATAGTCCCCGGTCAAGGGTTTCAAAAGTTTCATATATACGCTCAGGAGGCGACGGTCACGGCAAGCGGCAGGGCGGTGCATGGTAAACCTGCCGATACTGGCGAGCACTTCTTTGGAATGCTTATCAATGCAAATCAAAGGGAGATTGACCAGTGGAAGCAGAACGGACATCCTATAAGCCACAAAGTCGTTGAATACTCAGCGATGGTGAAGGCCGGGCCGACGAACTATCTCGTAAATGAAGCGGGCAGGGAATTCTACGTTCAGGGCGTAAAGAACCCGGCAGACATGAATATTTCCTGCATTTACTACGTAGAAGAAAGATTGGACGTGGATAAAATTGATTGAACTTGAGCAGATCGTACATGAGATGGTCGAACAGATCAGATCTCAGTTATACAGCCGTGCTGTTCGAGTAGCAAACGGGCCTTTAATGAACGCAAGACTTGACGTCTTAGGACAACAAGGCTCTGGTAGGCGCTATAAACTGCCGCACTCGAAAGCATATTACACGGCATCAGCCCCCGGAGAGCCGCCTGCGGCACGTACTGGGGCGTACAGGCTGAGTTGGAATCCAAAGGTGTACGGATTTGGTGACAGCTATATTTCTCGTATTGAGAACAACGTCATGGTAAATGGGTATGTTCTGGGCCAACTTCTGGAAAACGGAACTCCCGGAGGCCAGATGGCTCCCAGACCGCATGAACAACGGATTCTGGACAAGGCAACACCTGAAGCGCTCAGGATCTACAATGAGCCGTATTTTTAAGGAGACAGCATGATTGAAAGCGCACTGAGAACACATTTGATAGAGCAGGAATCCCTTAGCGGTTATTTGGCGACATGGAATGGTGAACTGGCGGTATTCAATCAGGAAGCACCTCCCGACACCGATCCGCAGTGGAACGGGCAGTACGGAAGAATCGTTTACATGGTGGACGCGACCGAAGATCCCGAGAGAAAACTTGGGGCGACTCTTTCGGTTGACGTCATGTGTGAAAAAGGCGTTCAAGATCCTAATGAGATGGAACCGATCGTCAGGAATCTGATAGACGGTTATTTCTTCACGCAGGATGGCTATACGATGATGGCGCAGTGGCAGACATCGAATTATTTCGTAGAGGCGAATGAGAAGATCTTCGGCGTCACGATTAAATTCAGATTGCTTGCGTTTCCTCAGAGCGAAACCGCAAATCCAGATCCCGTTCTGTTACTGAATGAATGGTCGGAGGATGAACTTGCTAAAACGCTCGGAATACCCGTCAAAGTGATAGGTCACAATGACGGGATATCGGGGGCGTGGAAACCTACGACCGAAGCACCTGCTATTTACTGGCGCATAAGCCAGATAGCAAAGTGCGCATGGATCCCTGACACCTATGCTGTAATTTGGCAGGATGCCACTTTACAGGGACATGTGTTTGCATCGGACGTTCGTACAGAACTTACGATATGTCGAGTAATTGACAGTATTTTACAGAGAAAACAAAGACTGATTTTTGAGGACAGGTCCCCGTTATTCGTGGATCGGAACATCAAGATCAGCACATCAAACGACCCTTTGCGTACAGGGCAGATCAGCGTCGTCGGTACTTACGGTATTCTGAGACACATTGAGACAAGCCCGATACAGCACATTACAACGAGGGAGGAATATCATGGCTAAGAAAGCGGAGGCGGCAACAAAGCCGTCTCAGGAAACTAAGTACAAGACTTCCGAATTCGTTGAAGCGGCTAAGACTCAGTTCGACGTGGAGCCGTTCATGGTAGCGGCGGCACTTACGGGCGTGGACGAATGCACTTTGTCCGAAGCCACTTCAATTATTAAGAAGTTCTTGAGATCGGAGGTTAAGTAATGGCACAGACCTATTACGCGGGAGAAAGAAAGATCAGACCGGGTGTATATCACAGATACTCGGCTGAGCAGACTATCGAGCAGGCAAATTACGACGGTTACGTTGCTTTTGCTATGGCAAGTAACTGGGGACCTGCGGGTGAAGTCGTAAAGATCGGCTCCGCGAAGACTGCGTATGCTACATATGGTGACAATGACGCCACAAAAGCAATCGAGCAGATCTTCAAGGGCGGAGCGTCCACAGTTTATTGCTATAGACTGGCAGGAAATGGCGGAACTGCCGCAACCGTTACGGCAGATGAGAAGGTCACGTTTACAGCGAAGTATGTCGGAAATGTGAATCTGAGTGTAAAGATTCAGGCGAAGCTCGGAGACACAACAAAGAATCAGGTTGTTGTCCTCAATGGTACGTCCGTTGTAGAAACATTCGATTATGCGATCGGAGAAACTGCAATCGACAACATTATCTCTCAGGTAGCAAACAGTGAGTACATCACGGCAACAAAGGTTGCAAGCGCTACGGGAGCCGTTGCCGTTGGAACATATGCCCTGACAGGCGGAGCAAACCCGACAGTAGCAAATGCGGACTATGGTGCGGCGCTTACAGCGTTCGAACCGTATTACTACAACGTAATCGCAACTGACTCTATCGAGAGCGGCGTAATGAATATCCTGAAGGCGTATGTTGATACTGCGTTTGATGATGGTAAGAATGTCATTGCCGTAATCGGTGACAGCACTGACACTGCTCTGTCTGCAAGACTGGCAAATGCCGCCGCTTGCGACAACGAGAAGGTTGTTTACTTCGGAAGTGGATGGATCGACTCTAACGGAGAGGAAATCAAGGGCGTCAAGGCAGTTGCATATGTGGCAGGTGCGGTAGCGTCCACGCCGTCCACAAGAGCGATTACCAGACTCCAGATCAATGGTGCTACTGAAGTAATCGAGCGTCTCACAAATGCGCAGTACGAGTCCGCTATTGAGAATGGCCTGCTTGTGGTCTCTTCTGGCCCGCAGGGACAGACATGGTTCGACAGCGGAATCACGACTCTGATTCACCCGAAAACAAATCAGGATGCGGGATGGAAGAAGATTAAGAGAGTCAAGGTTAGATTCGAACTGATGAGAAGAATCGAAGACATTATGGCTCCGAAGATCGGCGTTGTTCCTGCAAATAATGACGGTCAGGCGTATCTGATTCAGTGCGGTCTCGGCGTTATCGGAGAGATGGTGTCTGAGGGCAAGCTGAATAGCGGTAGCTTCTATGCAGATCCTGAGCTTCCGATGTCTGGCGACTCTGTCTGGTTCATCATTGAAGCGGCAGATGCAGATGCACTCGAGAAGATCTATCTGCACTATAAGTTCCAGTACAACGCAAATGCTTAAAGAAAGGAGGATTAAACGATGGCAGAAATTCTTGATACAAGAAAACTGATGACAGGAAAGGACGGCCTGCTTTATGTGGAGATCGGCGATGATAATATTGCCCTGTTCGAAGTAGACTCGTTCTCGGTAACGGCATCTATTACAAATGTTGACGTTCAACCTGTCGGATCCCTGCTTGTTTACGCAGTAAACAGCGGTATGTCGTTCTCCATTTCTATGAGCGAGATGGTCGTAAGAGACGACATTCTGATGCAACCGATTATCGAGGCTTTCAGTTCCGGGAAGATGCCTGTATTCACATTCCAAGGTACTGCTTGCAGAGTGGACAGAAACAGCGGCACTATTCCTGAGGGAGAAGAGCAGGTTGTCACATTCAGAAACTGCACACCTGATGGTGAACTGTCGATCATGAACCTGACTCCGGGTGAAGTTATCAAGCGTAGCAGAAACTTCAGAATCAACTCGGTTCCTGAGTTCATTAAGACACTGGCGTACTAATAAGACCAAGAGCGCCTACGGGTGCGAAGAGGCTCGGCTATATCGGCTGAGCCTCTTATTTTATACGAGATGACAAAAAAGGAGTGAAAACATGGACGACTACAGAGAAATGATGATGGAAGATATGGAGGCAACTTCTGAAGCGGAAGAAACTGAAGAGGTTGTTATCCCGACAGCGGGAGCTCCTGATACGATCAGCACAAAGCAGGCTCAGGAAGATGCGGAATACAATCTGGTTGAAGCACTGCTTCAGGCGGCTGATTTTGAAAGCGATATCACATCGGTCGATATCAGACGCGGCGGAAAATATTATTTCACAGTGCATATCAGACCGATCAGTGACGAGGAAACAAGAATCGCTCGTAAAAAGGCGACGAAGATGGTGAGAAACCCTGCGGGCAAGAAGCTCCCGAAGATCGAGGGCGAGTTCAATGATGTTATCTTCAATTCGTGGATCATTTATCTGGCGACCACGGAAGAGGACAAGAAGAAAATCTGGGGAAATAAGCAGGTCATGGATAAGTTCGACATTCTGGAGCCTGTCTATACTATCGACAAACTTCTGACATTCGGTGAGAAGACGGCTCTGGCAGACACCGTTGCCGAAATCTCAGGAATGAACGATGACGACGACATGACTGATGAAGAATACGCAAAAAACTAATAGGGCAGTGCAATTTAGCGTATAAGTTGCATACTGCCTACCAGAATCAGGGCACAATGCCCGGCGTTCTCATGGGCTTGAGAACAATTAACGACCCGGTGACTAAAGGCGAGCGAGCCTTTATTCTCGGGTCTATTACATATGCGCTTGAGAATGCCGAGACGCCCGTCAAGGTGAGAAACCTCGTCAATACGGAGGATCAGTAATGGCTCAAACAGTAGTAATTGACATTGAAGCTCGATTTGTAGACAACACGTCTGGAGTCGGAGCGGCGTCCAGAAAGCTCGATCAGTTTTCTCGGACAATAGAGAGGACCCAAAACCGCATTGATCGTCTTAATGGTAAAAAGGTCAATCCGCAGGTCGATGTCAATGACAACGTATTTTTGAGGAAGATGCAGGGCGTCAGGAACTGGCTCGCAAAACATGGTCATACCAAAGCAGTTGCGATGCTTGATGCGGCTGATAATGCGACTCGGAAGATCCTTAGCGTCATTCAACGTGCGAAAGCATTCGTAAGAGAAAGATTCATTGGAAATCTTGCAATGCGAGCCGTAGGCGCAATTCAAACAATATCTCGAGTAAAAGGTCTCTTGACTGGGCTCGTTGGAAGGGCGTGGAAAATCACTATCGGCGTTGTAGATAAAATTACAGCGCCGATACGTAACGTCATGGGGCAGTTCAAGGGACTGCTCGGAATGGCAGGAATAGCAGGCCTGAGCGGTACAGTCTATAAAGCGGTTTCAAATGAAATCACTCAGCAGAACTTGGAAGCTCAGTACGCCACAATGTTCAGCAATGACGACAAACTCATGAGCGAAAAAAATAAAGGCCGTGGTTTAGACCTGTCAAAAAGAGATAACCGTATGAAGCTCGGATATGAAGCGGCTCAGGATCGTCTCGATGAGTTGATCGAATTCGCAGGGTCCACACCGTATACGAGACAGGAAATCTTTCAAGCGGACAAAATCCTTCAAACATATACCGGGGGCAAGTTAAACAACAAAAAAGACAGAAAGATGGTTGGTGACTTGGCGGCGCTCGGAGGTAGAGACTATACATCAGTTGCTACAATGATGGGCCGTATGTACGTCAATATGCAGGGCGGACATGGAATCGGCGACACCACAATGTACCTGAGAGAAATGGGCGTTCTGTCTGCGGAAAACGAAGAGCACATTTCGAAACTTGCGGATAAGGTTAAAACTGGTGCGATGACGATGGAGGATGCTTGGAAGGGTGTCCAGAAGGAATTCAGCAACTATGACGGCATGATGGAGGAAATGTCGAAGAAGCTCGGCAACCTCTTACTTGGAATTAAAGCGCAGATCACAAATAACGTTCTCACTCCGATAGGTCAAGGGATCAGCGACGTCCTGAGTCCGTTTCTCATTAAATTCAAGCAATGGAGAGGAACCGACCAAGGCAAAGAAATGATCGGCGGTCTAAAGGACGGCCTCAAAAGTATCGCGTCTTCGTTGAGCATGGGTCTTGTAAACAGGGTGGAGCGTTTCGGAAAGTCGATCCTGAAGATTAAAGACATTTGGGATGATCTTTCCAAGACAAACCCAAACATGAATGGGTTTGAAAAACTTGGCAGAGCAATTAAAGGCGGCTTGTTTGAGAATCTTGGCGCACCGGGAGAAATGTTCGGCAGTGCTATCGAAACAGCAGGCAAGGGCATTGGATGGTTGAGGGAGAGGCTCAGTGTCGTCAAAAGACTATGGGATAATATCTCTCGCACAAAGCCTGACATGCCTACGTTTGAAAAACTCGCGAAGGTTCTCGATTACGGTATTGCAAGACCTCTTAGCCACTGGTGGAACAACAAGGGCGGAAAAGAGTTCTTCATGGATGGTGCTACTAAGTGGGGAACAAAGCTCGGATCAGGTGCCGCAAAGATCGGAAGCGACATTCTCAAGGGGATTCTCTCTGCATTTACTGGAGAAGATGGTGATATCGGCTCGGTGGCAGGCGAGTTTGCCAAGAGCTTTGCAAAAGGCTTCATTGATAACATTGACTTCTCAGGAATCTGGGACAAGCTGAAAGAAGCAATGGGAGAACATCCCGTTTTAGCTACGCTCGCAGGCGGCACGATCATTAAGAAGATTATAAAGAAGATTTCTGGCGGCGGTGGCGGTGAAGATAGCGGCGGGCTTGGTGGCCCAATGGGTATCGCAAATGATATCGGCTCAACTGCCAATATGGGATTCTCTTTATATGACAATACGATCGGTCGGTACAGAACATGGCGAAAAGGAAAAACTCCAGAAGCGACGATGGGCCCCGGTGCGAGTAAAGAATCGAAGACTTTGCAGAAAAACGCCGCGAAGAATATGAGAAAGACCGGGAGGCTCGGGAAGATTCTCAAAGCAGGCGGAGGAAAACTCGGCAAAGGAATGGGCGCACTCGGCATTGCTATTGGCGGCGCGATGTTGCTTAATCAGCTTTTCGGAAACAATGAAGTTTATGGAGCTACTAAAGGCGGCGAAGCCGGGGCGTCTGGTGGTTTCTGGACACCTGAAAAGATGGGCGCTGTCGGAGATTTCGCAGGCGGAATTGGAGGAAGCCTTGCAGGTGCCGCAATAGGATCAGCGCTTGGCCCGATAGGATCTATCGCAGGTGGCATTATCGGAGGAATCGGCGGCGGAGCTTTGGGCAAAGCGATCGTCGGAGGCGGTGGAGGCAA
>ODAI010404354.1_pt1 | contig 12293 bp, 10 predicted proteins | sample 1539321 | NCBI WGS metagenome assembly ODAI01 (sample SAMN02144231, study PRJEB22623) | gut metagenome | biome: sheep rumen | host: Ovis aries | place: New Zealand
ATCGAGTGGGTCAACACAGTTTTTGAGGATTACCTGTATATCACCCTTAGAAGCCTGGTCGTTCAGATCTTATGTATGGTCGCCATGTTCGTGATCATCAAAAAGCCGGAGGACTATCTCAAGTATGCCCTCATCACGGTGGCTTCAAGCGGAATCACATGTGTTGCAAACTGGATCTACTGCCGGAGATACACAAAGCTCTGCCTTGTGTTCAATGCCTCGATTTTCCGGCATCTCAGGCCCATGCTAATCTTTTTTGCCAACCATCTGGCTATAACGATCTATGTCACGGCAGACACAACAATGCTCGGATGGATGAAAGGGGATTTTTACTCCGGTCTGTATGCGGTTTCCGTAAAGGTCTATCAGTGCGTCAAGAGCCTGATGACGGCCGTCTATATGGTCACGATTCCCGAACTTTCCAGACTGGCCACCTCGGGAGACAGAGGAAAGTACAGAAAGCTTCTGACAGATATTTCCTGTAGTATTATCCTGCTCATTCTTCCGTGTATGGCGGGATTGATTGCTTTCGCTCGCAATATCATTATCCTGATTTCGGGAACCAGCTATGTAGAGGCGACCCTGTCTCTTCAGATTCTCGGTGTAGCCCTGCTTTTCGCGGTGGCGAGCGGAGTGGTCGTAAACTGCATCAATACACCCAACGGCATGGAGAGATACAGCCTCTTCGCAACGGTGATCGCGGCAATTGTCAACGTGATCCTGAATATTTTCCTGATTCCGGTCATGGCCCAGGACGGAGCCGCGCTGACGACGGTGATCGCGGAGGTCACTGTGTTTGTCATTTGTCTGATCCGGATCTCGGATGTCGGCAGTTACGTGGATGTGAAGGAGATTGTAAAACAGCTCCTGATCGCTGCTGCCGGTTCAGGTCTGGTATTCGGAAGCAAGTATTTCCTTGACCGCTGCTTCACATCTTCAGTGGCGATCCTTTTGCTGGGAATCCTGATTAGTCCGGTTTTGTATGCTGTTTTTCTCGGAATTGTCAGGGATAAATATTTTTTATCCGTCATCCGAGGAGGACTGAAGAAGATACGAAGAGATTAATGTTTTTACAATAGAGTTTTTACAAGAGAGTAAGGAGTCAATTATGAATATTATCGTGACCGGCGGCGCCGGATTTATCGGAAGCAACTTTATCTTTTATGAGCTGGAGAAGCATCCCGAGGATCGCTTCATATGCATAGACAAACTGACATACGCAGGAAATCTTTCCACACTGGCTCCAGTGATGGACCGCTCCAATTTCCGCTTCGTCAAGATGGATATCTGTGACCGCGAGGGCATCTATCATCTTTTTGAAGAGGAAAAGCCGGATATCGTCGTCAATTTCGCAGCTGAGTCCCATGTAGACCGTTCGATTGAAAATCCGGAGATCTTCCTGCGCACAAACATCATCGGTACTTCCATACTGATGGATGCATGTCGTAAATACGGGATCACCCGTTACCATCAGGTATCCACCGATGAAGTTTACGGAGATCTTCCGATCGACCGTCCCGATCTCTTCTTTACCGAGGAGACTCCCATCCATACCAGCAGCCCCTACAGCAGTTCCAAGGCCTCTGCAGACCTTCTGGTTCTCGCTTATCACAGGACTTACGAACTTCCCGTCTCCATCAGCCGCTGCTCCAACAACTATGGTCCATATCATTTCCCGGAGAAGCTGATTCCACTGATGGTGATCAATGCACTGCATGACAAGCCTCTTCCGGTTTACGGAGAAGGTCTCAATGTGCGCGACTGGTTGTATGTGGAGGACCACTGCAAAGCCATAGACCTGGTCATGCGCAAGGGTACTGTCGGGGAAGTTTATAATATCGGCGGCCACAATGAAATGAAAAACATCGACATTGTCAAGCTGATCTGCAAGGAACTCGGAAAGCCGGAGAGCCTGATCACCTATGTGACAGACCGCAAGGGACACGATATGCGCTATGCGATCGATCCGACCAAGATCCACAATGAACTGGGATGGCTTCCTGAGACCATGTTCAAGGACGGAATTAAGAAGACGATTCGCTGGTACCTTGACAATCAGTCCTGGTGGCAGCCCATCATTGACGGAGAATACCAGAATTACTACGAGAAAATGTACGGCAATCGTTGATTTCCTTTTTTTATTATCTGCCGGGATTTAGCCCGGACGGGATAAGAACAGGGACAGGAAAACAAAACATTGCACACAAAAAGAGGATGAGATATGAAGGTACTGGTGACCGGCGTCAACGGACAGCTCGGACATGATGTGATGAATGAACTGGCTAAGAGAGGACATGAAGGAGTCGGCAGTGATCTGGCACCTGCTTACGCGGGGGTCATGGATGATACGCCGGTGACCCGGATGCCCTATGTTCAGCTGGATATCACGGATCGGGAAAAGGTCCTGGAGGCTATACGCGGATGCCGCCCGGACGCGGTTGTCCATTGTGCCGCCTGGACTGCCGTGGATCTGGCAGAGGATGATGACAAGGTAGAAAAAGTGCGGGCCATCAATGCCCGGGGTACGCAGAACATTGCGGATGCCTGCAAAGAGACAGACAGTGCCATGCTTTACCTGAGCACGGATTATGTCTTTGACGGAAAGGGCACAGAGCCCTGGAAACCTGACTGCAAAGACTATAAACCTCTGAATGTGTATGGTCAGACCAAACTGGAGGGCGAACTGGCAGTTTCCGGAACTCTGGAGAAATACTTTATTGTGCGGATCGCCTGGGTCTTCGGTGTCAACGGAAAGAATTTCATCAAGACCATGCTCAACGTGGGCAGGACCCATGACACAGTCCGGGTCGTCAATGACCAGATTGGAACACCGACCTATACATTTGATCTTGCCAGACTTCTTGTTGACATGATTGAGACGGACAAGTACGGATACTACCATGCCACCAATGAGGGCGGATATATTTCCTGGTATGACTTTACCTGCGAGATTTACAGACAGGCAGGGTATGATACCAAGGTGATTCCGGTCACGACAGCGGAGTACGGCCTCTCCAAAGCTGCGCGCCCATTCAACAGCCGTCTGGACAAATCCAAACTCAGGGAAAACGGGTTTGTTCCTCTTCCCGACTGGAAGGATGCCCTGGCCAGATTCCTGGAGACACAGTAAAAGCTGTTTTCGCTGTCAATGCAGACGGGAGCAGCTGCCTCTTACCAATCACAGTCTCAGCACAGAGACTGTGACAGCTCATTCCCTCACGGCTGGAGGACTGATTTTATGAAACAGTTACACACATTTGCTGTCTGTGCCTACAAGGAGAGTCCTTATCTTGAGGACTGCATCCAGTCACTGCGCGCACAGACAGTCAAGAGCAATATTCTGATCGCCACATCCACGCCGAATGACTATATTCGTTCAATCGCGGAAAAATATGACATTCCCCTGATCGTCAATCCCGGGGAAAGTGGTATTACGCAGGACTGGAATTTTGCCTACACCCATTCGGACAGCAAATATGTCACGATCGCGCACCAGGATGATGTCTATGACCCGGCGTATCTGGAGACGGCGCTGAAAAAACTGGATGGTTCCCGCAGACCTCTGATTTTCTTTAGCGACTATTATGAGATCCGGGATAATGAAAAGACATACAGCAATCGCCTGTTGCAGATCAAGAGACTGATGCTGCTGCCGATCCGCCTTCCGATGGCGGAACAGTCCCGCTGGATCCGCAGACGCATTTTGTCCTTTGGATCGCCCATCTGTTGCCCTTCTGTTACTTTTGCCAAGGATAATCTCCCCTATGCGGTTTTCCAGCACGGATTCCGTGCCTGTGAAGACTGGCAGGCCTGGGAGATGATTTCCAAATACAAGGGAGATTTTCTGTATTCACCCAGGGCCCTGATGGGACATCGGATCCATGAGGGATCGGAGACTTCCGCAATCATAGAGGACCGCGGCAGAACAGAAGAAGAGTACATTATGTACCGCAAGTTCTGGCCGGAGAAAATAGCCCGTGTGCTGAACCGGGCCTATTCCACGGCACAGGGTTCCAACCGTCTTGAATAACAGGAAAGAATCATGAAGAAAATATGTATTATACCTGCTTTTAATGAAAGCGAAAGCATTCTGAAAACTGTGCAGAACATTCGCGAATCGGCACCTGACTTTGATGTGATCGTGATCAATGACAGTTCTAAAGACAATACTTTGGATATTTGCAGGGAACACAATATTCCTGTACTTGACCTCCCCATCAACCTGGGAATCGGCGGCGCTGTACAGACCGGCTATCTCTATGCTCTGAAGAATGATTATGACATTGCGGTCCAGATGGACGGTGACGGACAGCACGATGCCAGATTTCTGTCAATGATGGAGAAAACGCTTGAGGACAAACACGCGGACATGGTCATTGGATCGCGCTTTATCAAAAAAGAAGGCTTCCAGACCTCCGGAATCCGCAGAGTCGGAATCGGAATTTTCCGTTTCCTGACCAGATATCTGTTCGGCAAGGAGATTACTGACGCGACATCCGGTATGCGCATGAGCAACAGAAGGACAATAGAACTTTTTGTGAAGGATTACCCCAGGGATTATCCGGAGCCCGAGACAGTCTGCAGACTGCTGCGCAAGCATTACAAGGTGCTGGAAGTACCGGTCATGATGCGGGAGCGGGAGAACGGAGTATCTTCTATTTCCATGAAAAAATCCGTATACTATATGGTGAAGGTCACGTTGGCAATACTGATCGAAAGGATAAGGTAAAGCAATGTCTCTTCGTTTACAGATAATACTGCTGGTGTTTCTGGGAATCGGACTGGGAGTCGTCGTGAATATGGTCAGGAAAAGGGTCCTGGAACTGAAATATGTTCTGGTATGGCTGTTTGCGGATATTGTACTGGTCATTCTCGTCCTCTTTCCCGGTCTGATCAAGGGAATTACCAGAATGCTGGGAATACAATCGACAATGAACATGATCTTTTTCCTCGGCTTCCTTTTGTCTCTGATCATTATTTTCACACTCACGGTCGCAATCTCCAAGGTGACCGCCGAGGTGCGCAGAATGAGCCAGACGATCGCGATGCTGGACAAAAAGCTTCTGGAATCGGGTGTTGAGGAATCAAAAAAATGATACCGGCACTGTCTGCTGCCGGTAATCAGAAAACGAGAGGTTGTTATGGGACAGATTAAAGTGACAAAAACAGATATTGAAGGCCTTTTCGTGATTGAGCCCACCGTCCACGGGGACAGCAGAGGCTATTTTATGGAGACCTATAATCAGCAGGACATGCATGAAGCCGGACTGGATATGGTATTTGTGCAGGACAATCAGAGCATGTCGACAAAGGGTGTGCTGCGCGGACTTCATTTCCAGAAGCAGTATCCCCAGGGCAAACTTGTCCGTGTGATCCGCGGCGAGGTTTTTGATGTGGCGGTCGATCTTCGCGAGAACAGCACCACCTACGGGAAGTGGTTCGGAATCGTTCTGTCCGCAGAGAACAAAAAGCAGTTTTATATCTCGGAAGGTTTTGCACATGGATTCCTGGTTCTGAGCGATGAGGCGGAATTCTGTTATAAAGTGACGGATTTCTACCGCCCGGGAGATGAAGGCGGCATGGCATGGAATGATCCGGAGATCGGAATTGCATGGCCCATGGTAAAAGGCAGCTACAAGGGAACAGCGGACAGTGACGGATATACCCTTGAAGACGGCACGCCCCTGAATCTGAGTGAAAAGGACAAAAAGTGGAAAGGACTATCTGAGACATTTCACTTTTGATCCGATACCTATGGAAAAGGATTGTCAATGAGAAAAAAAAATAGACCGGGTATTTCCGGAATTCAGAGGAAGCATATTGCAGCTGCCGTAACAGCAGCTGTTTTTCTGCTGCTTGTTTTTGCTTTACTTTTGCACGGCAGGAGCAGTTTGAAAAACTCCACAGCGGTCAAAGAGGAAGACAGCATCAGTTATTCTCTGCGTTTTCGCGGAGAGGATTATGAAGGAACGTACGAGGGCAGCACGGTCGGCGGAAAGCCTGAGGGAAGCGGTGTTTTTACCGACAAAGATGGAAAGTTCACCTACAGCGGCGAATGGGAGAATGGAAAGTTTCACGGCTTTGGTTCGATTCAGTATGGAGACGGTACCCGTGAAGAAGGCATGTATCATGACGGAAGCAGGCACCACTGGGTACGCAGATATGAGTCTGATACACATTACAAGGATGGAGTTTATGATTTCGGGAATCTCTACGGCTGTATGAGTGAATACAAGGATGGAGAATTGGTCCATGAGACACTGATCGCCAACGGGGATCATGTTTCCCAGATCAAAAAGGAGGCGGTCAAACTCACCAGATCCTTGATTGAAGACAGGGGATATATTAACCAGTATGTGTACATAACCGGAAAGGTGGTCTATCTGCAGGAGTCGGAGGCGACCTGCTATTTCCGCATCGAAACTGACAGTGTGGGAATGGTGATGGGAAACTATACCAATACTGTCGGCTACAGATCCGCACAGCCCATGGTCCAGAATATGGAACTCAATGAAACGGTTACGGTCTATGGATATTATACCGGTATCATACGGGATGAACTGGAAGCGGACAAGGACTTTTATGAATATTCCTGTATCCAGATCGACCCTGTTTTCAGTGAGCCGGCTTCCGGTGACAAGGATCGCGGCACTTATGAATCGATCAGCAGAAATCCCTATTCCTACTGCGGAAAAGTCATGACCGGAGACTATGTTGTTGATCATTTTATGAAGAGTGGAGATATTTTCTTTCTGTATGCCCATACAGCCGGACAGAAAGACGAGAAGTATGTCCTTCGCGTTGAGACAGATCCCGGTGCGGTTTTCTACGGAGAACAGACGCTCAATCTGAAGGGATATATTGCCGGGCAGAGAAAAACGGAAGACTGGCGCAGCACATACGTCGATAGTGACGGCAATGAAATGGAAATCGTAGGATATGATAAAAAACCTGTCATAAAAGTCATCAGCTTTGAGGCCAGGTAAAAAACAGGGACAGAAATATATGATGAAAACAGTGAGCCAAGCGGCCGTAAATGCCGAGCCTGCTCGGGCATTTGCGGACATTTGGCGCAGACCGCTTGCGGTCTGTTGCGTCCGTAAACATAAGGAAGAAGCCGTTTTGCGCCCGCTTTTTGCACAAAACGAGCGGATTCCGAATGGTTGGGGCGACGCGCGAAGCAGCGCATAGTTTTCATCATACATGTTTGCGGGCACCCGCCCATGGATACAAGTATGAGTAAAAATATATCCCCTGCAAAGAGTAATAAAATTCCTCTGTGGAATATCGTATACTATCTTGTCGCGGCTATGATTCTGGCTGTGACCTTATTCAGTGTGCTCCGCGGAAAGGAGACCTACACATCTGAAGCCTATGGAGTGATCAACGACACTCAGCAGAAGCTGGAGGACGGGATGGAGATCAGAATCGATTTCACAATCCCGCGGAATCATTTCAAGGGTATCAGTCTCAAATTCTTTGCGGAGACAAAAAAGCAGTACGGAAACGAGACCGTCTATTTTTATCTGAAGGACAATACAAGCGGAAATGTCGTCGCGACCTATGAGCTGGACATGAAAAAAACACTCCCTCAAGTTGGCAATTTCGTTCCGCTTCCCTTCGAGGAGTCGGAAGAAAAGGATGTTTCGCTATATATCTGCGGAAGAAATATCAAGATTCCCCCGGTCCTGTGTCTGAGCGAAAAATCGAATATGAAATCGGAGACTTTTGTGGGCAGCAGGCACAGAAGAGTGTATTCTGTTGTCTTCTCCGCCGTGTATTCCGATTATCAGGCCATCAACTTTCAGGCCTTGATCCAGGGATGTGTCTTTTTCCTTTTGTGGATTCTGGTCGGAATCTGGCCCTTTGCTTTCCGCAGAGCCCAGAAGACTGCTGTTCCCTTGAAAGAGAAAGCCGGTCCGTCAGCTTTCATAAAAGTTCTGGGGAGGTACAGGACACCCATTCTCTTTGTGCTGATGTCGCTGTTGTATCTGTTCCTTGCAGTATTTATCTACTACAATAACGTGGAAGAGACCATGGTTGATGCCCTTTCGGCCGATATTGTCGAAAGAAACACTGACGATATGGAGGCCGCTGTTGTTCTGGATTCCGACGATGATATTCTGACCGAGACATTTTCGGTATTTGAGGATAAGCTTTCATCTGTCTCCTTTGAGGTTTCCTCCGGAAAAGCCGACAAAGATGCCATGCTTCATATCCAACTGTTTGACACAGCGACGCAGATTCTTCTCCACGATGAATATGTCAGGGTTTCTTCCTTGCCGGCGTCACGTGCTGTCTGGAAGGCCTATCTGAATACGGAATATGAGTTTTCCAAGGGAATGGAGATAGAGGCCAGGATTACGCCTGTGGGATTTTCCTCTTCCGAGGTGCACTTTTATACCGGTGATGCCAGAAGTGCGGTGAAAGCCATGGTGGGGGATAAGAGAACAGGAAACCTGCCTGTTCTGGCAGTATCCTTTGCGGATTACGGTTTTTTATGCACGCTCTTCCGCTGGTTTGCGGCACTGATCTATCTCTTTTTGGTCATGGCCTTCTTTATGATAATAGTCATGAGATGGAATGCGCAGAGAGTCTATATCCCGGTCTGTATTTTCCTGGGAATTCTTTATATGCTCGTTATTCCGGTCTATTCTGTGCCGGATGAGTACGCCCATATCGATACATCCTACAGTCTGTCCAACCGCCTTCTGGGTATTGAGAGGCCTGCGGGGATGGACGGATACGATTATCGACGGGAGATCGATGTTGAGACAGAAGAGTATTTCACCTACAATGTCACAACTGATGACTATCGGCGCCTGTACAAGGAATTTCTCACGGTGGTGCCGAAACAGGAGCTGACACCCTGTGTCATGCGCGCTACGGATTCCAATGTCAATATACTGTATTTCGCACCTTCTGCAATCGGTATTGCGATTGGACGAGCACTGCAGCTTTCAACACTTCCGGTTTATCTGATGGGCAGGCTGTTTAACCTGCTCGCCTTTGTTCTACTGACCTATCTTGCGATTCGCAGACTAGACGGTATGAAAGAGGTGTTTTTTGCCTATGCCGCTCTTCCAATCGGATTACAGCAGGCTGCATCCTATTCCTATGACAGCATGCTGGACGCAATGGGACTTCTCTTTTTTGCCTGCTGTGTATATTTTGCCTGCAGCAAGAGAGCGCAGGGACCGGTGGATGTATTTCTCTTGCTTTTTACAAGCCTGCAGATGGTAACGGTCAAAGGCAGTGTCTATTTCCCTCTGTGTCTCTTCCTGTTGCTGATTCCGCTGGAAAGAAGATGGAAGTGGACCAGAAACATTCCCTTTTTCGTACTGATGGGAGGTTTTATCTGTCTGGGATTCCTACAGGGAAATATCAGCAGTCTCTTGACCCGGCTTCTGCCAGGCTCGGGAACCAGGGTCAATGCCTTTACAGGTTCAGAGGTGTATACTTTCGGATATCTGCTCCGTCATCCCATGAGCCTGGTGCGCCTCTACGGAAATACGATCCTGTCGGAGGGAAACAGACTGATTTACGAATTTTTTGGCGGGAAGATGGGATCGGTCAAGAATGTCCAGATGCCCTGGATCTACCCCTGCATCTTTATGGTGCTCTTTGCCATTGCTGTGTATCGGAACAGAAAGGATTATTCCCTGCGGCGGATCAGTAAAGCACTGTGTGCGGCGGTTCCGGTCATGGCATTTCTTCTGATCGGGCTGGCTATGCTCCTGGCAAATACGGCGAGGGATATGCACTATATTTCAGGTCTTCAGGGAAGATACTATATTCCTGTCATGCTGATCCCGACCCTGTGCCTGATAAAAAACGCTTCTGTGCAAGAGTCACAGGCACTTGAGAATACAAAGATCATTACAAAGACAGCAAGTGTGAATGACAACAATGTGGCTCTGCCGGCTGTACAGGATGCCTCCGGTCTGTTGATGTGGTACTGCCTTGTACATGTGATTTTTATACTGAATATTGTCATGGTGGTATTGCCGATTCCGGTGTAAGGGGAAGGTCGGCAGGGTGAGAAACTTATGAAAACAATGAATAATAAAAATGTATCTGTTTCAAAAATCATGACTGTGCTGAAATATATCTTTTCAGTCATTCTCATGATTCTGGGACGCATCAGCGCGGGAAACAATAAAATGCTGCTGTGCGGCTTGCTGGAACTGCTCATCATCTGGGCACTTACGGAACAGATCCGTTTGAAGCGTGTGCGCATGGTTGTAAACGGACTTCTGATCCTGCTGCTGAATGCACAGATGATGATCCTCTGGTTTGGCGGAGACTACATTTCGCTGGTCATGCTGACAAATATTGACAATGTACGGGACCTCTCGGGGAAAATTGTCGTCTATATTCTGGGAATCGCGATAACGCTTGTCGTTTCTTTTTATCCTGTGGAAAGGCTGACGGAAATCGGAAACAAGCGCCTGCGCAGAGTCCGGAGGCAGTTACTGTCCGTATTACTGTTTGCGGAACTGTTTTTCACGTTGATCTTCGGTAATCTTCATTCTCCTCTGTTTGCCTACTGGCGCCTTGGCGCGGAGGCAAAGGAGGCGGCGAGGGTCAGAAGGGAACTGGCAGGAGTAGAAAACTGCACAGCCAGCTTTTACAGGAAAGGAATCTCATGCGCCTCAGTGGAAAGGCCTGAAGCGCTGGGAGAAAATCCAAACATCGTCCTCATCCTGACGGAGGGACTGTCGGAGCACATTATCAAGGATGAACGCGGTATTATGAACAATGCCGCTGCTCTGGAAGCAAAAGCCCTCTCCTTCAGTAATTATTATAATCATACTTTTGCAACTTACAGAGGAATCAGCGGTCAGCTCTATTCCGGATATCAGCTGGATAATTATGATTCGAACAGTCTGATCGGTATCCACGACATCCTGTCGGACAGGGGATATTTCACTTCCTTTATCAATACGGAACCCAATCTGGTCCCCTTCGCAAGCTATCTGCAGGATATGGGATTTGATGAAGTGGTCGGAGATCCCGGACAGGGTTATTCAGGCCCCAGCGGCAGTATGACAGACAGGGAGGCCTATGAGTTCCTGCTGTCCTATATAGAGGAAAAGAGTGCTGAGGATCAGCCTTTCTTTACTGCAATCTACACCTTCGGAACTCATGTCTCCTTTGATTCTCCGGATGAGAAATTCGGTGACGGGAGTCTGGCTGAACTCAATAAATTTTATAATGCGGATCACTGGCTTGGAGATTTTCTGCAGAAGTTTGAATCCAGTCCCGCTTTTGAGAATACGCTTCTTGTATTTACCGCGGATCACTCGACCTATGCGGATCTCTACTACAATGAAGCTTTTCCTGACTACCACAGAATAAATCCCACGATTGATAAGATCCCTCTGATGTTCTACCACAAGGGCGTTGAGCCGCAGCAGATTGATGCTGCAGGAAGAAATTCGCTGGATCTCACATCCACAATACTTGATTATGTCGATATTGACGCGCCGAACTACTTCCTGGGTGCCTCCCTATTCCATGACGCGGACAATTACAACAATCTCGATACAATCTTTACTTCTTCTGTGGACCTTTACAGTACTAAAAATGGTAACATTCATAAACTTGAGGAGACTGAGGCAGAGACGGCGATCGTGCAGGAAATGGTCAGGAATTATTATGCGGCCAAGCTTCAGATTCCTAAGACACCGGAAGATTAAAGAGACAGTCGGTTAAACAATACATAAGAGGAGGAAATGATGAGACAGAATGCACAGTATGATTATCTTATAGTGGGCGCGGGACTTTTCGGGGCAGTCTTCGCACAGCAGGCGAAGAAGGCCGGGAAAAAGGTGCTGGTCATCGACAAACGTCCGAATATCGCAGGAAATATTTATACTGAGCAGGTGGAGGGAATCCATGTCCATAAATACGGTGCCCATATTTTCCACACAAACAACAGAAAAGTCTGGGAATATGTGAACCATTTCGCGACTTTCAATCGTTTCACCAATTCACCTGTGGCAAATTATCACGGTGAACTTTATTCACTGCCTTTCAACATGTATACATTTAACCGTATGTGGGGCGTGGTCACTCCTCAGGAGGCTGCAGCCAGAATCGAAGAGCAGAGAAAGGCCGCAGGAATCACGGAGCCGAAGAATCTGGAAGAGCAGGCCATCAGTCTGATCGGCACTGATATTTACGAAAAACTTGTCAAGGGTTATACCGAAAAACAGTGGGGACGTCCCTGCACGGAGCTGCCGGCTTTTATCATCAAGAGACTGCCGGTCCGACTGACTTTTGACAAC
>ODAI011604189.1_pt1 | contig 12293 bp, 9 predicted proteins | sample 1539321 | NCBI WGS metagenome assembly ODAI01 (sample SAMN02144231, study PRJEB22623) | gut metagenome | biome: sheep rumen | host: Ovis aries | place: New Zealand
CATAGGTATCATCAAGTCATTCGGCGTTATCAAGTCGGCAGTCGGATTGGCCGTCGGTGAGTTCGGGAAGAAAGGGAACGCTTCAGCCGCAAAGGGTCCACGCACGGATGAAGACATAGCGATGAAAAACATCGTCTTCGGTATCGCGATAGCTCTTCTGTGCATCTTCGCCTTCTTCGCTTTCGGAGGTGTAGTGAACAACATCTGGCAGGCCCTCGTCGCCCTGGTGATCGTGGCTCTGATATCATTCCTCTTCACGACAGTTGCCGCCAACGCGATAGCGATCGTGGGCTCCAACCCTGTAAGCGGTATGACACTAATGACCCTCATCATAGCCTCCCTGATTCTTGTGGCCGTAGGTCTCAAGGGCAATGCCGGCATGGCGGCCGCCCTCATCATCGGAGGAGTTGTCTGTACCGCTCTTTCTATGGCCGGTTCCTTCATCACCGACCTCAAGATCGGATACTGGATCGGTACGACGCCCAAGAAACAGGAAACCTGGAAATTCGTCGGAACTTTGGTTGCGGCAGCCACCGTCTGCGGAGTGATGCTGGTCCTCAACAAGACCTACGGATTCACAGGCGACAACGCCCTCGTAGCGCCTCAGGCGAATGCAATGGCAGCCGTCATCCAGCCTATGATGAACGGAGGTGGAGCACCTTGGCTTCTCTACGGAATCGGTGCCGCAATAGCGATCCTCCTCACTCTCCTCAAGGTTCCCGCTCTTCCTTTCGCTCTGGGAATGTTCATCCCCATCGATCTGAACCTTCCCCTTCTCATCGGAGGAGGAATCTCCTGGTATGTCGGATCGAGGAGCAAAGACGCGGCTGTCAACAACGCCAGGACGGAGAAAGGAACCCTCATCGCATCCGGATTCATCGCCGGCGGTGCGCTGATGGGAGTCGTCAGTGCGATTCTCCGCTTCGCGAACGTCGACCTCTTCATGACCGCATGGAACGAAAAGTGGGGCGAGGCCATCTCCATCATTCCTTTCGTTTGCCTCATCGCTTACATGATCTACGCTTCTATGAAACTTGACAAGAAGCAATAGGCCGATTCGGCATTCCCGTAATCTGAAAAGGGCTCCAGTTTACGCTGGGGCCCTTTCTTTATTGTATCGGTTCGGAATACCGGAACTCATCATTTGATGACGCCGAGCTTCTTTCCGACCTTTATGAATGCCGCGATCGCCTTGTCGAGGTGCTCACGCTTGTGGGCAGCGGAGAGCTGTACCCTGATCCTCGCCTGTCCTTTGGGGACGACAGGGTAATAGAATCCGGTGACGAAGATGTTCTCCTTGGCCATCTCAGCAGCGAACTCCTGGGAAAGTTTGGCGTCATACAGCATGACGGCACAAATTGCGGACTGGGTGGGCTTGATATCGAATCCCGCCGCGAGCATCTTCTCACGGAAATATTCGACATTCTCCTGCTGACGGTCATGAAGTTCATTGCTTTCGGAAAGCATCTTGAACATCTCGATGCCGGCGGCGACGATCATAGGAGGAAGGGAATTCGAGAACAGGTAAGGCCTTGACCTCTGACGGAGCATGTCGATGATTTCCTTGCGGCCGGTAGTGAAGCCTCCCACTGTTCCGCCGAAAGCCTTGCCGAGCGTTCCGGTGAAGATGTCGATTTTGCCGTAGCAATTGAACTGCTCAGCGACACCTCTTCCGGTCTTGCCGACCACTCCAGCGGAATGGCTCTCGTCAACCATCACGAGGGCGTCATATTTCTCTGCGAGCTCACATATCTTGTCCATGGGGGCGACGTTTCCATCCATCGAGAACACTCCGTCGGTGCAGATGATGCGGAATCTCTGGGCCTGAGCCTCCTTGAGGCAGCGCTCGAGATCTTCCATGTCAGCGTTGGCATAACGGTAGCGGACCGCTTTGCAGAGGCGCACTCCGTCGATGATCGAAGCATGGTTCAGCGAATCGGATATGATGGCGTCTTCCGCCGTGAGCAGAGGTTCGAAAACACCACCGTTGGCGTCGAAGCAGGAAGCGTAGAGAATCGTGTCCTCGGTATGGAAGAAATCCGAAATCGCTTTCTCCAACTGTTTGTGGAGATCCTGCGTTCCGCAGATGAAGCGGACGGATGACATTCCGAATCCATGTGTCTTCATGGCCTCTTCCGCAGCCGCGATCAGCCTCGGTGAATCAGCCAACCCGAGATAGTTGTTGGCGCAGAAATTAAGGGCTTTGGATCCGTCCTCAAGAAGAATCTCCGCACTTTGTGCGGAAACGATGTTGCGCTCATTCTTGTAAAGGCCTGCCTCCTTGATCGAGGCGAGCTCATCCTGGAGATGTTTCTGGAATTTTCCGTACATGGTATGTAAGTTTTTGTGTTATCAAAAAAGTACCATAAAGTTAGGGACAAAATCCAAATAAGCCAAACACCTTACATATTTTTTGATTTCAAATCAATTTTCAACTATTCTGTCACCACATATCACTCTTTCACGAAAAAAAGTTAACTTTGTGGCCGTGGAAAGGCTATCAACCACATAAGTCATACACTGATTAAGGAATGAAGAATGTACTTGTCATAGGATCCACCGGCCAGATCGGATCCGAACTTACGATGAAACTCAGGGGTTTATACCCTGACGGAAACATTGTCGCAGGATTCATCAGAGGCGCCGAGCCCAAGGGAGTCCTTCTTGAAAGCGGTCCTGCCGAAGAGGCTGACGTGAGGAACGCCGGGCAACTTGCCGCCATCGTGGACAAATACAAGATCGACACGATCTACAATCTCGCCGCGCTTCTTTCGGCTGTCGCCGAAAAGAAGCCCCTCCTCGCTTGGGATATCCAGATGAACGGACTTCTCAACATCCTTGAAGTCTCAAGGGAAAAGGGATGCGCCGTATTCACACCCAGTTCAATCGGATCTTTCGGTCCCGACACACCTCATGTGAACACTCCCCAGGATACGATCCAGAGGCCCAAATCCATGTACGGTGTGACGAAGGTGGCCACTGAACTCCTCAGCGACTACTATCATCTCAAATTCGGTGTAGACACAAGATCGGTACGCTTCCCCGGCCTCATCTCCAGCGTCACCCTGCCAGGAGGTGGAACAACCGACTACGCGGTCGAGATCTTCTACGCCGCGGTCAAGGGCGAAGAGTTCGTCTGCCCCATCGCTCCCGGCACATTCATGGACATGATGTACATGAGTGATGCACTCAAGGCTGCCGTCGAAATCATGGAGGCCGATCCCGCGAAACTCATCCACCGCAATTCATTCAACATCGCGTCAATGAGTTTCGATCCCGAGATCATCTATTCCGCCATCAAGAAGAGGATCCCCGACTTCAGGATGAGGTACGAAGTGGATCCCGTCCGTGAAGCGATCGCGCAGTCATGGCCTGACAAGATGGACGATTCATGCGCAAGGAACGAATGGGGATGGAAACCGGAAGTGTCCTTCGAGCAGATGGTGGACATCATGATTGAAGCATTGAGAAAAAAACTGAACCAATCATAATCAACACAACAAACGACAAGAACGGAAGAGCCCGACCAGATGGCCGGGTTCTTCCGTTCATTGGATCGCCTTTCGGCGTAAGGGTTCTACTCGGAGAACAGCTTTATGATGTTCAGTATGACAGCGGAGGCCTTCTCGATGCTTTCGAGAGGGACAAATTCCATCTTGCCGTGGAAATTCAGTCCGCCGGCGAAAATGTTGGGACAAGGAAGCCCCTTGAAGCTGAGATTTGCGCCGTCGGTTCCGCCGCGGATCGGCTGGATCTTGGCTTTGATGCCGGCTATCTCCATAGCTTTCACGGCCTTGTCAATTATATGATAATGCGGCTCAACCTGAAGTCTCATGTTGTAATACTGATCCTTCACATCTGCCGTGGCGGTACCCTCACCGTATTTCGAGTTGATGAAATCCACCGCCTTATGGATCATCAGTTTCCTTTGCTCGAATTTCTCGGTGTCATGGTCGCGGATGATGTAGGCGAAGTCGGCCTCCTCAACGCTGCCCTTATATGATATAAGGTGGAAAAAGCCTTCGTAACCTTCGGTGTATTCAGGACGCTGCTCTACCGGGAGAAGCGAATTGAGTTCCATTCCGATCAGTATGGCGTTCTTCATCTTGCCTTTGGCGTATCCGGGATGAACATTCATTCCCTGGATATGGATTTTGGCGGAAGCGGCATTGAAATTCTCGTATTCAAGTTCTCCGATCTCACCTCCGTCCATCGTGTAGGCGTAGTCCGCACCGAATTTCGCCACATCGAACTTCACCACACCGCGACCGATTTCCTCGTCGGGAGTGAAGCCGATCTTGATTTCGCCGTGTTTGAACTCAGGATGCTCCATGATATACTGGGCGGCGTTCATGATTTCGGCGACTCCGGCTTTGTCGTCAGCTCCCAAAAGCGTCGTTCCGTCGGTCGTTATGAGGGTCTGACCGATATAGTGGAGCATTTCCGGGAACTCGGAAGGTTTGAGATAAAGACCTTCGACGCCCTTAAGCGCGATGTCTCCACCGTCATAGTGCTCTATGATCTGAGGCTTGACATCCTTACCCGAAGCATCGGGAGCGGTATCGACATGGGCGATGAATCCTACTTTGGGGACATCCTTGTCAAGATTCGAAGGGATCGTTCCCATCACATAACCCCACTCGTCAAGCTCGGCCTTGATGCCCATGGCGTTCAATTCTTCACAAAGCATTCTGAGAAGGTCCATTTCCTTCATGGCGCTTGGCTGGCTCTCAGACTCTTCATTTGACTGAGTGTCGACTGAGACATATCTCAGAAATCTATCCAGAATATTCTCCATATCAATTGTTGTTTTGGTTTTCAGATTGTCAATCTTCCTCCCTCTTGAGGAACTCCTCCTTTTTGAGTTCTCCCTTCTCCGTCAGTTCACCCTCTTCCTTAAGAATCCTGACTTGCTTTTCCTCGAACCGACGCTGCTGGAGAGGAGCCGAAAGCGTATCTTCCGGAGCTGTCATCCTGACGGAAAGCGATGAATCCGGCGCCGCCATCAGTGAATCCGGCCTTACATTCATAAGGCTGTCGTACATGCTTTTCATTCTGGCGATTTCGGGATCTTCATTCACGGTAGGTACAGCGGGAGAAGCGGAGCCTTTTTCCGCGTCTTTCGCCGCTTTTGCCGCAGCCTTGGCAGCGGCCCTCTCGTCCTGTTTCTGTTTCTTCTTGGCATAACGCTCCACGTATCCGGCCAGTTTCTCGGCATCAACTTCATCCTGAGCCCTCTGACGTTCAAGGGTACGGAGAGTACGTCTGCGGAGTTTAGCCTGTTTCTTGTCGAGTTTGGCCTGGAGAGCGACGGCGTCAAGGCTGTCCTTCACCGCCCACCTGGCTTCCTTGGCTGCAACACGTGCGGCCTGCTTGTCAAGGCGGAGTTTCCTGGCGGCTTCCCTTTCCGCTTTCTTCATTTCCTTTTCCGTGAGGACTTTTGCGGGAGAAGAGAGGCTGTCGGCGCTGACCGCAAGGGAATCCGACACCGACGGTACCGCAAGAGAATCCACGGGAGCCGCCACTGACGAAGTGTCCGATGGCGGAAGTAGAGGATTATCGGTAGCGGAAGTATCCTCGGGAGATACGGGGACGTCTTCCGGAGGGGTTTCTTCGGGAGCCGAGGCCTTCCTTTCACGTTCAGCCTTCTCCCGCTCTTCGATCTGCTTGTATACACCGGCCATGTAACCGGGGAAGAACCTGTCGGTTTGGGTATATGTCGCACGTGGACGACGACGGTACTGCTCCTTCTGTGAAGGGCGTATCACATATGAAGTGATGTCTTCAGGTCCCTTGGGACGTGAATCCGGTTCCCAGTTGAAGCCTTTCAAGACGCGGTCATCATTGGTCATCTGGGCCAGAGGATAGGCGTCGCTCTTCGGCGTATCGTAGTAACTTACCTCTTTTATGTCCCCGTCCGCGAACAGGGCGTAGAGCATCTTCGCCTGACTCTTGTTCACAGTCGCATAGGTGCTGTCCTCCTTGAGATAGAACACGGCGTTCACTTCTCCCAGGGCGTCGAATCTCTCGAGATTGTTGTTCTTGTCGAAATACGCCAGCATCTCCGAAGCCCTGATCTGGTCATAGCAGGAAGGTGCTTCCTCTATGATGACAAAGGCGTTCGACATCAGGCTGGCCTTCTCGAAGGACTGGTTGCGGATCACCGCGAAAAGGCTGTCCGAGCGGTACTGCCGGTTCCCTTCATTCCAGACTATAGGGTCCTTGTACATCCTTATCAGGGAATCAAGGTCGGTATACTCGAGGGAGTCACAGGCTATCTGGATATCCTCACGGTAAAGCTTCACTTTGCCGATGGCGGAGAGGAATCCCACCTTCGTCGAATCTCCGGGCTCGACCATGAGGGAATCTGTCTGGGCAGACAATGAATCCGCGCCCGCCATCAAAGGTTCATTCCTGTTCACCATGCCGAGGGAATCGGGCATACTCGCCATCGCTCCGCGAAGGGAATCCGGCACGGACATCATCGCGGAATCGGGGGATGCCGCCAATGCGGGGTCCGGTTCCGGAGATGGAGGAGTTTCCGCTTCTTTGGACCGGTCTACGGTTTTCGCGGGAGTTGATGGTTTCTCTTCGGGAGGAGCGGCCGGCTGGGATGGTTGCGAAGCCTGTTCCATCATTCTCCTGGCCATCTGTTCGGGGTCATTCTGGATCGCTTCTTCGGCGGCCTTTCTCGCATCTTCCGCAGCTTTTTGCCTGTATGCCGTGATAGCGTCGGCGTTCACGTCCTTAAGACGGGTGGCTGCGGCCAATGTATCGGAAGGAGGAATGGTGCATTTGGGCTTGGTATGGTACACCATCTTGAGGGAACTCATGTAGACGGTGTCCCGGGGCTGTCCCGTCGTATCCACAACGGAGACGATAGCCGGAAGGCGGGTCATTACGACCTGCGAGAGCGAATCGGTATATTCGACCCTTCCCGCAAGGGCGGTGACGTTGCGTAGGGAATCCGACAACTGGACATTGCCGCGAAGGTCGATGTCCATCGTGTTCCTGTAGAAGTAGAGCGAATCCGACCACGCTTCCCTGGCGTCTCCCATGGCATGGACCTGACGGTTGAAAAGGAAAATCTCATTGGCCCTGTCATACCATCCGGCATTGGCGGAAAGCATGTTCTCGTCCTTCCATGCGTCGGTACCGTATCCGAAGATTGCCATATTCGTGTCCGTATGATACTGGAGACGGCTGGTCTTCACGAAGATCGAATCGGTGAACATGTTCACGTTCTCCGAGAATGTGAAAGTCTTCACCTTAGAATCGTATGAGCCGGTGGTGCTTTCTATGACCTGCCCTTCGGCATCCTTCAGGGCACCTCCGTAATTGAATACGGCGACACTGTCCTTGGTGTTGTAATCCAGGTGACGGGTTCTCAGGACATTGTGGTCCTTGTCTTCCAGCTGGACGAGATGGCCCCTGAACTGGGCGAGGTCTGAGTTTACGATATAACGGAGACTGTCCCCGGTAAGGGCAGTCTCATTCTGCAGTATCTTGACGTTGCCTATGGCGTCGATTATCTCGGTATTCAGGAACCAATAGGCGGTATCGCAGATAAGGTATGTGTTGTTGTGGAAAAAGCGGGCCGGGCCGATGACTTTCCTGTACTGGATTCCGTTCTCTTCCACCTGGCGGAGGGACTTCGCGCTGAGAAGACTCACGAGTGAGTCCACCTGCCCGGAATTCTCCTGGGCAGACACTCTCTGGCCGCAAAGCATGGCCAGAATGACGGTCAGCAGCAGGGAAAGTCTTTTCACGGGTGGCTATTCAGCTGATTTGAGGGCGACCTGCTTCCAACTTGCGCGCGTAAAATCGCACTCCTTGAAGATGGGGTCGATCACTATCGACGTCTCTTTGATCTTGTTTTCGATGAACTCGTCTACAGCCGCCATCGCCTTCTGGTTCTGGACTTCCTCCTGAAGCTGCATGTAATCGTGCTCGAAAGTGGCGGTATGGGCGGGTATGATCTGGTCGACCTTCACGATCTTGTAGACGGTATTTCCGCTTCTTCCTTCATTGTCGAGGGACTCGATGGGAGAAGAGATTTCACCGACGGCGAGGTCCTTGATGGCATTGTAGTCCTGAGGCTTGAGCTCATCGATCTCGAAATAGGAGGATCCTGTATTGGGATCAGCCATCTGTCCGCCGTTGGTCCTGGTGGCGGGATCTTCGGAATAGAACCTCGCGGCAAGTTCGAAAGAAACCGCTCCGTTGAGAATCTCGGTGCGGAGGGAGTCGAGGGTCTTGAATGCCTTCTCACGGTCCTCGGAAGTGTATTCGGGTTTCATGAGGATATGGCGGGCATTGAACATGTCGCCCTTCTTCTCGATGACTTCGATGATATGGAATCCGTCGGGGGTTTCGACGATCTGGGAAACGACACCGGGTTTGAGTGCCATCGCGGCATCGGAGAAAGCGGGCCAGAAGATTGACTTGGGAGCCATTCCGAGTTCGCCTCCCCTACGGGCGCTGCCCGGGTCCTCGGAATAAATCCTGGCGAGGGTGGCGAACCTTTCACCGTTGACGATCCTTTCACGGAGACCGAGAAGTTTTTCCTTGACGGCCATGTTGGCGGCCTCCCTGTCGGGATAGATGCATATCTGGCTGAGCTGATACTTTATGGGGACGACGGGAAGATCCTCGGGATCCATTCCCTCCATATAGACCTTCACATCATAGGGAGTGAGATCTGGAATCTTACTCGCCACATCGCTCTGCTCCTGCTGGGTGAGGCTCTGCTCCTCGAGCTGCGACCTCCATTCCTGACGGAGTTTGTAAAGTGGCTTCCCGAAATATTCCTCGACCTGATCGTCTCCGCCCAAAGCCTGACGGAACTGGTCAATCCTCTGGGTCAGCGCGCTGGAAACCATATCCTGATTGACCGTCAAGGAGTCTATCCTCGCCTGCATCAGGAAAAGCTTGGCCTCGAGCATCGACTCAAGAATCTCGCAGCGCATCGAAGCGTCAGAAGCCATTCCGTTGGCCTTGCGGTACATGAGCTCGTTTTCGATCTGGCCTATAGATATCATCTCATTGCCGACTACCGCCACCGTCTTGTCGATAAGACCTGCGGGATAATTCTGGGCGGAAAGCGCTCCTCCCAATGCCGCGGCGGCGAATACCGTCAAAAGTATCTTCTTCATAAGTATCATTCTGTATTCCTTCCGGATCTAGTATATTTCAAAATTCTCCTGGCTCTTGGCTTTTGTAAGCAAGTCCTGTTCCAAACCGTTGAGGAGTGACTGTTTTCTCGTCGAGAGGATTATGTCACGGATTCTGGCGTCGTAATATTCAACCGGTCCCGTCTCCCCTTCCTTCATCATCGAGGCCACATAGGCTATGTTCAGATTGCCTTTCCCGTCATCCTCTTCTATGAATCCGCCCTTCACCTTGGACAGTAGCTGTACGTAATCCACACCGAATTCCCTCGCAAGCGTCGTGACGTCGATCCATGCCCCGTCATAATCGGTGTATTTCATTGCGGTGGAATAGGCGATGCTGTCAGCCTCGGCAAGTTCAACCGGATCCTCTGAGGACATCTTTTTCCGCAAGGTCGCGAGCGAAGGGCTGTCTTTCGAAATGCTGAGGAAACGGGCCTTCACTATAGGCAGGGTCAGCGTGAAAGTTCCCGTATGGGAATCGTAATAGCTTTCTATCTGATGAGCGGTGATTGCCGTATCCAGCCTCTGGTTCACGAAATTCTGCTCATACCGGTATTTGAGGAGGGACCGCCTGTAGTCTTCGAGTTCGACTGAGACATCCTTCTCGCTCTTGGAGAGCTCTTTCTCGGCGACATCCAGGAACAGAAGATCCGAAGCCCAGGTGTTGATGTACTGAAGGGCAAGACGGGTACTGTCCTCCGGAGAAATGCCGTTGGGGATATAAGCGCTGAGTTCAGAAGAATAAAGCTTGTGCTTGCCCACCCTGGCCACCACTTCACCGTCATGTATTATGGATTGGACCCTGTCACAGGACAGGGCCAACCCGGCAATCGATGCCGTCAGTATGAGGGTGAAGACTCTTTTCATAAAAGACGATATCCACTGGGCAAGTATCGGGCCAGACTACCTCGAGTAGTTGGGAGCCTCCTTGGTGATGGTCACATCGTGGGGATGGCTTTCCAGAAGTCCCGCGTTGGTGATCCTGACGAACTGGGCGTTGCGGAGCTGCTCAACATTGTGGGCACCGACATATCCCATTCCGGCCCTGAGGCCACCGACAAGCTGATAGACGACCTCGGAGACGGTTCCCTTGTAAGGGACCTGGGAAACGATTCCTTCCGGAACCAGTTTCTTGATGTCGTCTTCCATATCCTGGAAATAACGGTCCTTGGAGCCGTGTTCCATAGCCTCGAGTGAACCCATTCCGCGATATGACTTGAATTTCCTTCCGTTGAGGATGATGGTCTCACCGGGAGATTCCTCGGTTCCGGCGAAAAGCGAACCGGCCATGATGGTGGACGCTCCGGCGGCGAGGGCCTTGGTGATGTCTCCCGAGTAGCGGATTCCTCCGTCAGCGATTACGGGAATGCCCGTACCCTTGAGGGCGTGGGCTGACATCATGACGGCTGTGAGCTGGGGCATGCCGACTCCGGCGATGATCCTGGTGGTGCAGATTGATCCGGGTCCGATTCCGACCTTGACCGCATGTACTCCGGCATCCGCGAGGGCTTTGGCGCCTTCAGCTGTGGCGACGTTTCCGGCGACTATCTGGATATCCCTGTTCTTGAAAGCTTCGCAGGTCTTCCTTATGACTCCGAGAACTCCCTCCGAATGGCCGTGTGCCGTATCGATGACCACGGCGTCAGCACCTGCGCTCATCAGCATCTCGATCCTGTCCATGGTATCGGACTTCACTCCAACCGCTGCAGCGACGAGGAGCCTTCCTTTTGAATCCTTCGAAGCGATGGGATTGTCCTTTATCTTCATGAGGTCCTTGTAGGTGATCAGGCCGACAAGTTTGCCTTCGTCATCCACGACGGGGAGTTTCTCCACCTTGCTGCGCATAAGGATCTCTGTAGCCTCGACGAGGGTTATACCTTTCTTCGCGGTGATGATGTTTTCCTTTGTCATCACTTCTCCGATGGGGAGATGCTTGTCAACCTGGAAACGGAGATCCCTGTTGGTGACGATTCCGATCAGATAACCGTTTTTGTCGGTCACCGGAATACCTCCGATATGGTGCTTGTGCATAAGGGCGAGGGCATCGCCGACGGTGGATTCGGGGCTGATGGTCACAGGATCATAGATCATCCCGTTTTCAGCCCTCTTGACGCGCCTTACCTGCTCGCACTGCTGCTCGATTGTCATATTCTTGTGGATGACACCGATTCCTCCAGCACGGGCCATCGCGATCGCAAGTTCAGCCTCGGTGACGGTATCCATAGCCGCCGAAATGATAGGAGTCTTGATAACGATGTCCCTTGTGAAGCGGGTAGTTACGTCGACATCACGGGGAATGACATCGGAATGGGCGGGAACGAGCAATACATCATCGAAGGTCAATCCTTCCTGAATCTCTGAAGTAAGGTAACGCTGCATATTGAATATTGTTTATAATTGGGCAAAGATAAGGATTTTTGATGAAAGAGCCGCTGAAGGAATGGAGCAATCAGCATCTATTGGAGAAAAACTGTATTTCATATTCGACAAATGGCATGACATCCCCGAAAGAGGATGCATGCCATATCATTCAAAAGTCGTAAATACGACTGACAAGACTACTTGTGTGACGAAACGATTTCGCTGAGCTTCTCGTAAAGTTCGCCTATCTGGTCGACCATCTCCATACGGAGAGAGTTGTAGTAGACGGATTTCTTGCCTTCAACCTTGACATTGGCCTTGTCCTTGAGGTCATTGTAGAGATCAACGGCTTTTTCCATGATGTCAGCCACCTCATCGGGAGCCTTGTCAGGGTGTATCTGAAGGAACAGGGTGCAATCGTCAATGAAGTCACCCACAAAGTAATCTACATCTTTTTTGAAGTCACGGAGATTCATAACTTTCTTTCTGATTAGTTTTCAATATGCAAAGATAAGCATTTTTTCAGAAATATCCTCGCGCGCAGATCGTTCCTGCTTCGCGGATGTCGGAGATTCAATCCTTTGCATGGCCCCGGTCCGTAATTAACCTAATGTCAATAACTCTTGGTTAATCAAAGGAGAAAGGCCACCTTGAGGGGCGGCCTTGTCGTCAATCCGATCCGTCAAAACGGATAGCGAGAGCAATGCTTCGCTATATCTCCCTTACAAGTTGATCCAGGGACTTGCGCACCGAATGAAG
>ODAI014731596.1_pt1 | contig 12293 bp, 8 predicted proteins | sample 1539321 | NCBI WGS metagenome assembly ODAI01 (sample SAMN02144231, study PRJEB22623) | gut metagenome | biome: sheep rumen | host: Ovis aries | place: New Zealand
CCGCGCTCTGGAAACCGAAGGTCATATCCGTTCCGAAAAGATCATTATCAATGGTCTTCGGAAGAGTTATGATGTTAAGACCCTCCTGGCTTAAAAGGTGCGCCGTCTTGTGAGTTCCGTTACCGCCGAGAACAACCAGGCAGTCAAGATTCAGATTATAATATGTCTGCTTCATTGCCGCAACCTTATCAAGCCCGTTCTCATCAGGCTCCCTTATCGTCTTAAACGGCGTCCTTGACGTTCCGAGTATCGTTCCGCCCCGTGTAAGGATGCCAGAGAAATCCTTAAACTCGAACTTCCTGTAATCATGGTAGATAAGACCCCTGTACCCATTGTTAAAGCCGTAGATCTCTACCTGGTCACCTCCAAGCGTATACCACAGGGATTTAACAACACCCCTCATTGCGGCATTGAGTGCCTGACAGTCACCTCCGCTTGTTAACATACCGATTCTCTTCATAACCCTTCTCCTTTCTATCTCTGTTTTTATATTTTCTCTTCTATCGCCGAAACCAGTTCTCCAACGTTTTTCATCTTCACCACTGTTTTCATATCAAATCTTATATCGAACTCTTCTTCTACGGCATCCATCAGCGTTATGTGTATAAGACTGTCCCAGCCTTCAACATCTGCCGCCGTTGTCTCATCGCTGACAGTGATGTCCTCCCTGTCGAATACATCACGAAATACCTCATTCAGTCTTTTATATATCTCTTCTCTGCTCATATCTTTCTCTCCTGTCATTATTTATAGTCATTCCGGGCGAAGCGGGAAATCCTACTCATTAACCCTGATATATGAATTCCTGTTAACATACTCCCCGGGAACCGTAAACTCCCAGGTCCTGTTCCCCTCTTCGTCCTCGCTTACCAGCGTAAATCCCATCAATCCGTAAAAATCCCTGACCATCTTATTCTTGGCAGTAGGATAGTAATATCCCCTTATGGTCTTGATCCCTGCCTCCTTAGCTTTATGAACAAGCTCATCCATCATTGCATATTCCATGTCCCTCTTAAGAACCCGGCAGCTCATGATCCATAAGTCCATATCCAGTATATCTCCGTTTTTACGACCGATGACCACGGAAACAACACCGTTGTCACCGAACTTATCCTCCAGCTTCCCGTATATATCAATATACTCATCCGAACCGGCTATCTCTTCTATTTCCGCTCTTGTATACCGTCTCGTTGTAAGGTTGAACTGATTGCTCTTGTTGGACAGCTGGGCGATCCTCTCCATATAAATAGGTTCGAAGCTCTTTATCGTTCCCTTCATTTCAAGAGACTTAAGATAATCACCATAGTTATCAAAGCTTGCTTCAAGCTGCGCCCTCTTGGCGTTCTCCTTATACATCTCATTTCGCTTGGCATCATCCGCAGACAGATTTGTGACCTCGAAGAATCCCGAATGATCGATAACCCTTATGTAGTCCTCAACGCTTCCTATCTCCGGTGAAACCACATGGAGCTGGCTCCTTACTATCTCTCGCTCAGCGGGATTGTCATCGACAAATACAAAGGATTCGGGAAGGAGATTGAGCTCGCCTGCCATGTCCGCAAGGTTTTTGCTCTTGGGATCCCAGTTGGCCTTTATCACTATAAAGTCATCAGGCTTAAGCACTCCGTCAGGATGATTGAGTCCGGCTATGGCGTTCTCTTCTTCATTCTTGGAGCATACGTTAAGAATGACTCCTATATCCTTAAGTTCCTTGAGATACCCCTGGAATTCCGAATATACCTGGCCCATGGATGTTTCAGGACCTATCTCTATACCTTCAACACCATCATCCCCGACTATTCCGCCCCAGAGAGTGTTGTCAAGGTCCAGTGCCAGTGCCTTCTTATTCTTTCCGTAGATTGACTTGATGATATTGCTTAAATTATATGCCAGCGTCGGAATTGCTTCCATTGACAGTGCGTATTTGTACATATGCCAGTAAAGAGGATCCGACCACTTATCAAGACCGTATACCGCTGACAGATAATTGATATCCTGGATAAAGAAATCCTTATGGTCCCTTGCGTAAGCGGCAAACATCGCATTAAGCCTGTTTATGTAGTTGACCCGCCCATGGATATCGGTAGCATCTGCATTACCCAACATCCTGTAAAACGGGTACTCGAAATTATTCTGGATAACAGGGCAATGATAGGTGTTTTCTATTTTACCCCACATTTTTTCAAAATGATCATAGTCGGCAGCCAACAGTCCCTCTGCTTCTTCTTCACTCATGGACAGGGCTGGATACTGCCTTATGTTCCTGTTACTTGTATGTATATAGATTATATCCGGGGCGAATTCCTTAAGCTCCGGGTTGTCAAACATTACATCCTCCCAGTACCGGGCATATTCGCACTCATAAAACTCCGGCCTTATTCCCCGGTCGAGCAGAAAGAGTTCGAGGATCATGATTATATCATGGGTGGTCGAACCTCCGAGTACTGCGATCTTTTTATCTGTAAAGCCGGTTCCTTCGTCAAGCAGCTGTCTCTTTATTGATTTCTTTTTCTTTATAATATATCTGCTGTCAAAGGGGTATTGTAATTCCTGCATCTGAATAATGGATCCTTCCTGCTATCAAAAATAATACATTCTCAGTATACTTGATTTTAATCTTTATTTCAATTGATTACTAAACCATGAATACTTATGCTAAATAAGCATGATCCTATCCCAGCTTTCCATACAGCAATTTAAGCAGATTTTCTCTTGACGTGGATTTGAGCATATATCCGTCGGGTTTTAACGACATTACTCGTTCCACGGCCTCTTTTGTTCCCACTCCTGTCAGGAAGATAACCGGAATATTCTCTGTGACTGGCTCCTGCTTAAGCATCTGAAGAACCTGAGGTCCGTTAACTATAGGCATTTCATAATCAAGCAGGATCAGGTCAACCTGATTCCTCAAAAGGAACTTGATAGCCTGCATGCCTGCTGTCACGATATCCGTCTGGTATTCGTTTCCTATCCATTCCTTTATCATCTTGGCATATGAAGGATCGTCATCGACAATAAGTATCCTCTTTTTCGAACCTGCCGTTCCGGATGACTTGAGGGTATTTTCTATTGCAGGCTGCAAAACATTCATTTCAATAGGCCTTTCGATCCATGTATAATCACCGATCATCGGAACTCTGTCAAACAGATCGGCCCGGTCTTTCTCCTCCCCTATAATGATCATGCTCCTGCCGCTTTGGTTAACCTTGTCACAGATATACTTAAGTTCTTCCAGCTTATCCTTCATGTCGACTATATTACTGGGAAGATAAAGGAGAAAAAGATCTGTACCTGCGGCCATATCCCTTATTACTTCATAATTATCCGAAAGGATAGATGCTTTATATCCCGCATCGTTTAACTTCCTCTCAATGCCTTTTACAACGACACTGTACTGCATTACAACAAGTACAAGATTTTTCTGCCCTTCACTCATATCCGATCCTCCTGTTTGATCTCAATGATTTATATTCAGTCCATACCCTTTAATACTGCTGCCATCGCTTCCTTTTGTATATCCGGATTATAGGACAGTATAGGGGCTATATCCTTTCCGCGTATTCTGCGATCTGTATAGTTTCGGGTAAGCTTTATCAGAAGCGGAACATGTACTATAAGTCCTATCAGGTTTGGGATCATCATAAGACCATTGAATGTATCGGAAATATCCCATGCCAGATTGGATTCCATTACTGCTCCGAAAACTATAAGAAGTATAAATATAAATCGGTATATCCTGCCACAGGTGACCCCAAGAAGGTATTCTGTTACCTTTGCCCCATAATAAGACCAGCCGAGTACCGTTGTAAAGGCAAATAAGGTGATCGATAAGACAACAAACCATTCACCCGGTTTCCCGAGAAAGGCTGCGAATGATCCGGCAACAAGAGTCGCATCATTAACACCTTCTTCCACAAGGCCTGTATTAAGATCTATCTTGCCCGACCCAAGCACAACCAGAGCTGTTAATGTACAAATGACCATTGTATCCAGAAAAACCTCGGCAATGCCCCACATTCCCTGGCGTACCGGTTCCCTTACACAGCTGTTGCTGTGTACCATTACGGAAGAGCCAAGGCCTGCTTCATTTGAAAAAACACCCCTTTTACACCCGTTTTTTATGGTATTAAAAGCTATCTGAACTGCGGTCCCCGCAGCACCTCCCTTTATCGCGGCAGGTCCCAGGGCAAACTTAAATATCGATAAAAAGATGATCGGAAGTTTTGAAATATTAAGCAGTATTATGATAACACATCCAACAATATATACTATTGACATAAAAGGGATGAGTTTTTCCGAAACTGCTGCAAGACGCCTGAACCCGCCAAGTATGATACCGGCAGCAATAAGCATCAGAATAATTCCTATCAGCAATTCGGCCTTGGGCACGCCCATGAACAGGTCTCTCTTCATTCCATTCAGGAAGGTTGCCTCAAAATTAATGGTTATCTTATTGATCTGTCCCATATTGCCGATACCAAAAGAAGCCAGTACCGTAAAAATGCAGAACAGAATGCCCAGTACTTTTCCTATTACCCTGCAATGCTTTATTGAACCAAGGCCGTCTTCAAGATAATACATGGGGCCACCTGACCACGCACCCTCTGAATTGCGGCGTCTGTAGTATAATCCCAGAACATTTTCCGAATACTTTACCATCATTCCGAAAAAGGCAGCGACCCACATCCAGAATACAGCCCCGGGTCCACCCAGGCATATGGCTGTGGAAACACCGGCAATATTTCCGGTTCCGATGACCGCACACAGGGCAGTACAAAAAGTTCGAAACTGGGACAGGGCACCGGCATCGTTTATGATCCTCCCTTCCTTGTTCATGATCCCGAAGGTTTTCATAAACCAGTGTCGCAAGTGAGTTACCTGAAATACCCCTGTAATGATGGTACATATAAGTCCGGTTCCAAGAAGCAGTGATATCCCGAAGGTTCCCCACGCAAACCCGTTTACCGAGTCATTGATCCTGATAACAGTTTCCATAAGCTTTATCCTAATATCTCACAATAAACCAATGTCTGATTAAGAAGCTGATATGCTATTTCACCGAAGGTAACCGGTCCGGTATAAGGCGGTATCTTCTGTCCGGCCAGGTTACCGTACTGATAATTCAATATACAATTGCAGGAGATGATCGGATCATGCGCACCGGCTTCACTTATCCTTTTTCTGAACTCTCCCGAGTAATCATTTACATCTACGGCGAAACGGTATTCGATATTTTTAAATACCGGTGCATAAAAGCTGACCCTGTCTTTTGAAACCTCCTTGATCGATGTGTTGATGTATGACCCGTTGTAATCAGCCACAAGCGGCATCTTAGTGTCAAGGCCCTTCTTCTTTATATACTGCGCAAAATTGACCTCCTGGCCGTTCACGCTGCATTTTGAAACACTCAGATCATTATCGTAGAACCTTATAACCGGATCCGTCTTATCATCCGTGAAGATATTTATCATATTTATCATGGCTGTCTTATCTTCAGGTAACTTAATATACATCACCACGGCCCTGTCCGTATATGATTCCCCGCTTGTTCCGTCATATACCTTCGCTTCGCTCTCTCCGCCAAGATCAAAACCCGATATCCAGCCGACAATGGGATGCATCAGAAGCTCTTCAACCTCGGGGGCTTCCTTCGCGTACTTGGCCGCCACTTTGGACCCGTATGGCATGATCATCATTGTGAGGCCGTTATCGTAACACTCCTCCACCACCTGAAATATATTGTACTTTCCGTAGACTGCCACCTTTATATCCGCAGCAAAATCAATCTCATTGACAAAAAGCTTCTCTTTTGTAAATATTCCGCCCTCTTCACTTATAAAATAGGGTGTTGTTCCACCTATCCACTTACCCTTCGGAAGCTTCCCAAGAAGAGAATCATCCGCCGCTATATGAAGTATCTTTCCTTCATTGATCATTTTTACAGTTTCTTCCAATGTAATAAGCATTCCCACACCTCCTCTTAATCCTTTTGTTTTACTTACAATGCAGCTATATTTGCAAGATCAACCTTGGCAACGATAGGATATTTTGTCAGAAATTCATCCATTTCTTTCATACACATCTCCTCATTTGCCGGATCCTCTTTAATCTTCTTCTGCATTTTGCTGATCAGCATGTTAAACGCAAGATTTGTTGATGTGTATTTAAGTTCTCCCTTAAGAACCTTTAACAGCTTTTCACGAGCGGCCGTATCCATTTTATCTCCTCCTTTTTCATGTTATTTCGAAAGGGCATCAAGAATACCTTCATAATCATACATATCTGCACTTCTCCTGATAAGATCGAACCTCTCCTTTTCACCTGAGGGTATGGCATATTCTTCAACCTCCTTCATAATGGCCTCGATCCTGTCACAATCCATAGCATCTGCAGCATCCTTAAGTTCTTCATATATACTCTCCATAATATAATCATCTGCCAGGGGTTTACCGGCATCATCATCTTTAACATCGGCTTTAAATACCCCTGCCAGTTCTTCCCTGTATTTCAGGAATTCCTCCATGACGGCTTCATGATTATTCGTGATATAGTCTATATCATTTTCTTTGCCTGCCATTTCCAGCTTCTCGGCCCTCTCTCCAAGCCCCATTGCTCCTATGAGTCTTGAAGAGCTCTTAAGAGCATGTATCTTGATCGTATAATTCTTCCAGTCATTCTCGTAATAGCATCTTTCAAGCTCTGTGTACTTATCGTTAATGGAATCGTAGAATATCTTAAGTACAGCCTTAAACGCACTCTCGGATCCGCTGTTTTTGATCGCCGATGCTGCATCAATACCCTTGATATCACTGAACCATTCATCTGCCGGATGATCAATTGCTTCTTCCTTCTCCTCCTCCATAGTATCGGCACTTTCATAATTATCCTCATATATGGCTTCAGCTTCGGTTTCTGCTGTATTCTCCGCATCTTCCGTCATCTCTTCATCCAATGCGGCTTCATGCTTTGTCTCTGTATCATCAATAAAAGATGCGATATTGTACGACTTGTTTGATTTAAGAAAATACAGTATACCGAAGGTTCCCGGACCGCAGTTGGAAGATATTGCCGCCGAGGCCTGCTGAAATACAATATGTTCAAAATATGCCGTTTTCCTTATCTCCTCTTCTATCCATTTAAGCGTATCCGTGGATACATCCGCATAAGTTACGAATGCAACATCGGAATCCGGTATAAGATCGGGCGGAAGTGTCCTGCTTATATATTTCCTGTAAGCCCTTCTTGTTCTTCCTAACCACACTCCTCCGATACCTGCTTTATCTTCGCGGATCCTTAACGCCGGATGCAGGTTAAGCACTTCAGCGATCCTGTTAAGCCTCTTGCTTATGTACCCCCTATCCGCCATAAACCGGGTAGTATCGATAATAAAGCTGCATCTTAGCCTGTGCTTGACCGACTCCAGCTCCGACACAATATCATTTACCGGTATACCCTGCTGTACAAGCTTATATGCGATCAGCACGAGTATACCCGTAGCACTTGAGAGACATTCGGAATTGATAACGGTAACATTATCGAATGCTTTGGCCGCCTCGCCTGCTATCCTGTATTCCACGCTCATGCTCGTTGTAAGAGATATATGAATGACGTGATGCGCTCTCTTCAGGTTTTCAGCAAAAAACTCGGTATATTCCGATTCATCCGGTGGCGCTGACACCGCATCCTTGCCGGAAGATATATGTCTTATAAGTTCATAGGCATCCATGTGGACACCATCCTTGAAGATACCTTCATCCGTTTTTATCACAAAAGGTATAATGGGAATATGAAGCTTTCTGATAACGGAATCCGGAAGATCACACATACTCGAAGCAGTAACAACAACCGGTAACTTCTCGGCATATTTGTCCGCAGTGCGTATTTCCTCACCTTCACCTATCATTGCCGATCTTAGGATTATCTTATCGGGAGATACATGCTTAATGAGCATCTCTTCCATGGCATCACCCGAAACGGGCTTTATCAGATATCCGTCAAATCCCACCCTGTTATACAGCTCCCTGTTCTCACTTCCCGCGTTGGCGGTAAGAACGATCACTGGAGTTGCCCGGTTAAGGCCTCCTGCCTGATTTCTTAGAAGTTCAAGACATTCTATTCCGTCTATCTCCGGCATAAGGTGATCCATAAAAATGGCGTCATAATGTATCTTCAGGCTCAACTCAAGGGCTTCCTTACCGCTTACGGCAGTATCGATGCCCATGTCCGTATCTTCAAGGAGCCTCTTCTCAACCTCAAGATTCATTAAATTGTCATCTACGATAAGTATCCTTACTTCCGGGGCCAGAAAGCTGCTTTCATATGCGTTTCTCTTGATCGCCTGCTGGTTGTGGATATTAAGCTCACCCACCATTCCATGATCGGATATTGTCTGTTTTATCGTTACCGTAAATGTAGAGCCCTCTCCGTATACGCTGTTTACCGTTACGGTTCCATCCATCAATTCGACCAATTGCTTTACGATACTGAGTCCCAGACCGGTTCCCTCTATATGCCTGTTCTTTTCTTCATCAACCCTCTTAAATGCATCAAAAAGATAGGGCAGTGCCTCTTTTTTTATTCCCATTCCCGTATCTGCGATCGAGATCACAAGCTCACATGTGTTCTCATCCACATCCTTGCTCTCCACACGCAGTTCCACTCTCCCCTTTTGTGTATATTTAACTGCGTTGTTCAAAAGATTTATGATTATCTGCTTGATACGGACCTCATCCCCATACAGGACCATGGGAACCTCGGGGTCTACACTTACTTCAAACGTAAGACCCTTATCATTTGCCCGAAGCCACATCATATTTACGATCTCGGACAGCATATCCCCAACACGATAATCAATGGGAACAATATCCATACTTCCGGCTTCTATCTTTGAAAAATCAAGTATATCATTGATCAGTGCGAGCAGCATCTTACCGGAGCCCTGTATACCCGAAGCATCCCTTACAATATCCTCCGAGGCGCTCTGATCCCTTAAAATAAGTTCATTTAATCCCAGAATGGAGTTAATGGGGGTTCTTATCTCATGGCTCATGCTTGAAAAAAAACGGTTTTGCGAACGGTTCAGTTCTTCCGCTCTTTCCGCCTCTGCACGGGCACGTTTACTTTCTTCCGTGAAGATCTGCTTCTGATACATCAGCATGATATATATACTTATACCTACCAGAATGATAGATACAAGCGAATCCATGAAGGCAATTCTTATACTGTGCGGGTATATCCATTCGCTGTGCCTGTATGATGCCCAATACTCAAAAATGCTTATAAAGGTAAGCACGCCCATCATAGCTACCCTTAGCCGGCCCGAAAGGGACATACCTATAAACATATAACTGAAGATGATCCAGAAAATGCCTCCGCCCCTGGTTCCTCCACCGTAAAAGAATGTGACCGGTAATATAACAAATACAAGAACACATACCAGAATTATCGAACCCGTTTTCACCTTATTTAAATAAACTGTAACGGAAACTATTACCGGTATGCATATGATCCCCGCTATGATCGTAATGATCTCGACCGGATGTTCTCCTCCGATAATATCATAGATCACTGCTATCAGCATTGAGCTGAATCCTATGATCGCAAGCATGATGTAGGTGCGTTCCTCATAACTGTATGCCGGGTCCGTGAGCCTTTTGGACAGCTTTTTGATCAGCTTCATTTTTCGCACCTCCCATCATATGAGACTTTTTCGGCAGGAAGTGCCCGAAGCATGACTCTCTCAAAATCCGATGTATTTATGGGCTTGGCAATAAATCCATCGAATCCCTCCTTTATAAACATTTCCCTTGCACCTGAAACGGCATTTGCGGTAAGCGCGATAACGATCACCTCCCTGTCAAGATCTGACGCAGCGGCCTTTATCTGCTTCATGGCCTCCACCCCGTCCATCTCCGGCATCATATGATCCATAAATATGAGATCATAGTCGTTATCCCTGTATTTCTTTATAGACTCCTTACCGCTTCCGGCAGTATCAACGATCATCTTATAATCCCTGAACAGGGATGTTGCAACAACAAGGTTCATCGGCTCATCATCAACCACCAGAGCCCTTAACCCATTGAATACGGGTGTCGCCGTATTATCCTTATCAAATGCGTCTTTGTTTTCCCAACTGTTGTTCAAAACCTTAATTATCGGATACGCATACAGGGGTTTGGGCATAAGGATCACTCTGCTGTTTGCAGGTATCTTAAATCCCGGCGATGCCGATACTGCAACCACAATATTTTCCTTAGCCAGCTCCTCAAAGTATCCCCTGTTTTCTTCATATTCCTCCTGACCCATAAATACATGGGTCACATTCATTTTCTCCTTTAGACGTTCTACTTCATATACCGTGTCAGCTGCATATAATGGAACATGGATGCCGGATGCGAGATTAGAAGCCATGCTCCGGTAAAAATCTCGCAGCCTGGTTATCTTGTATTTATCGGGTCTTACATGGAACAATACCGTTCCGTCAAATGTTTCCTCAAGAAACAGACAGGGCTTATCATTCACTACCTCCTGAGGTATCGTAACCCTTACGGTCGTACCACTCCTTTTATCGCTCTCGATCTTAACGAAGCCTCCCATTCTGTGGGCAAATCCATACACTATGTACAGGCCAAGACCGATACCTCCCGAAGAACGGTTTCTCTTCTTGTTTGCCTGATACATTCCTTCAGGGATTGCCCTTATCGCATTTTCGTTCATGCCTATTCCGGTATCTGTCATCTCTATGCACAGGTTCACACCATAATCCTGCTTTTCAGCATACATCTTCACATAGATGCCTCCGGATTTGGTGAACTTGACAGCATTTTCCAGAAGGTGCCTGAATATCTTATGAAGCTTTCTTATATCTCCCTTCATAGTTGTGGGTGTTAAAGGATCAAGATCGACAACCATCTCAAGACCGTTTGCGTTATCGTTTAAGCGAAAGCTTGTTACCACATCATTTATGAGTGATGTGCTCATATAATTGTCCTCCTCAAGGAAGACCTTGTTTCTTTTACATTCCGTATAATCCTGAATATCTTCTATCTGGTAGGCAAGCCTCACCCCGGCATTTTTTATCGAATCCGCTTCTTTTCCGACACCCTTTTTTATAAGAAGGTCCGACATTCCGTTTACAACATTTACGGGAGTTCTCAATTCATGAGATATATTTGACAGGAAATCCTCCATGCTTGAATCATTCTGTCTGATGCTTTCTTCCCTGATCCTGTTTTCTTCCTCATCATCAAGTCTGTTATTTATTGCACGGACACTCATGTAATATACAAGCAGAACTATGGCGACATGTAACAGTATCCTCGAAGCATTCAGCTTATTAAATTCGATCGGTTCACCTCCGGGAAGATTAATAAGATGAACGAACATAATGATCAAATACTCTATAAGAAATATATTCAGCATATATACCTTATTAAGTGTTGAAAAAGTCATTATTGCCAGAATAGTTGTTAACGCAATGTCAAAGAAGCTCGATTTATGAATGCCATGATAAAGGATCAGCATAACAACGTAAAGATAATAGAACAGCTTACGGATATCGTTATCTATCCTGTCTGACAGATTTAATCCCCACAGGGTTACCATTCCAATGATAATAAAACTCGGAACCCATAATTCCCATCCCCTCAATATGATCTCTAAGATCAATCCCACGGATGCCAGTGTTATAATAAGCATTATGAACTTCTCATCATTTTTCTGACTCATAGTTATCCTTTCCAAACAGGTTACTGTTATCCGTTAATTTCAGTTTCCGTATATCCGGAGGGATTAATATATTTGAATGTATGACTTATCCTGGCTCCTTCAAAATGCTCTGTTTTATCCCATATATCCAGTATCCTGTTAATTGCACCATCCGCTTCCGCTCTTGTTCGTTCCGTCAACAGAACAAAAAAGCTGTTTGATCCGTTCCGCATCATAATATCGCTCATTCTCAGGGTCTTTTGCAACAAAGCACAAAACTGTTCCGAAATATCAAGAAGCTTTAAATTATCTCCATCTTCTTCCATTGACAGGGTAAACAAGAGCAGGGCCGCAGTTCCTCCGTATCTTTTGTAAAAGCGCATGATAAACCTGTAAATGAGTGCAAACGAATCACTTCCAAGCAACAGCGCTTCTCCGTTATCATTCCTCTCCTCTACTATCCTGATTATACGTTCAAGCTTTTCTTCCGGATCGGATATATCTCCTTCATCAGAATCAACTTTCTGTGAATAAATATAGTATCCGTGCTTACCGTTCTTTTTTACTGTATACAATGCATCGTC
>ODAI011620468.1_pt1 | contig 12292 bp, 10 predicted proteins | sample 1539321 | NCBI WGS metagenome assembly ODAI01 (sample SAMN02144231, study PRJEB22623) | gut metagenome | biome: sheep rumen | host: Ovis aries | place: New Zealand
ACATCAAGATAGTCGTTCTCAGCTCTTGGGTATGCTGAACCGATCTTGATCTTGATATCTTCAGCTGTTCTGTCACCGATAAGAAGATTGTGTTTCTTTCTCATGTAGCGGACAATGGCTTCATCGAAGTCATCGCCTGCAACCTTAACTGAAGTACTTACTACGGTTCCTCCAAGGGAGATAACAGCGATGTCGGATGTACCGCCGCCGATGTCGACGATCATGTTTCCGCAGGGCTTTGTGATATCAATTCCTGCTCCGATAGCTGCAGCAATGGGCTCCTCAATGGTCTTAACGTCCCTTGCTCCGCAAAGTCTTGTAGCATCTTCAACAGCCTTCTTCTCAACCTCTGTTGCTCCACTGGGAACACAGACAGCAATGAAAGGCTTTCTGAGCATTCTGCGTCCGATGGCCTTCTTGATGAAGTATCTCATCATCTGCTCTGTAATCTTGTAATTAGAGATAACGCCCTGGCGAAGAGGCCTTACGGCAACGATATTGCCGGGAGTACGACCAAGCATAAGTCTTGCGTCCTCTCCGATAGCCTTGATCTCCTCTGTATCTCTGTCATATGCCACTACTGATGGCTCCTTGAGAACAACTCCCTTGCCCTTGATATAAACAAGAACGGAGGCTGTTCCAAGATCGATTCCAATATCTGCAAACTGCATAATCTTCGGTTACCCCTTTCAAATTAGCTATAAAAGCGCATAAATGCGGATGTTAATAGTCTCAATATCATCTGACATTATAACCCAAAGACCCGTTTTAGGAAAGGGGATTCCTATCATTTATGTATATCGGCGTCCCGGTTCAAAAACTTTACAACATCTTGTGTTTTCTTTTTAATTTTCTTTCAAAAGATTGTATTTGAGCTCTGCCAGTCTCCAATCAACTTCATTGTCGATGTCCTGAACCTCCAGTTCCGACAGCTCCATGGGAATGATATTCCCTACCATGATGGCATGATTTTTAAGGAAGCTCCCGGTTCTGACCACATAGAACTGTCCCGCATCGTGATAATGGGGAGTCAGATCCTGAGATCTCTTACTTAGGTACTCCGGCTGTCTGAACACCAGTCTTCCCTCACGGATCTCCATTGCCCTCTGGGGAGGATAGGAAAATCTTACCACCGGAATAAGGCAGTCCGCATCCGATGCCTTAAGAGTCTCCACCGCCTCTTTTAACCTGTCAGCTGTGATAAAGGGTGCGGTAGGATAAATGCAGGTAAAGATGTCGAAGTCCTGCCCGAGTTTGTGATACTCCTCGATAACCTCTCCTATTACATCCACGGTGGTAGCGTAGTCATTGGCAGTCTTCTCGCTTCGCATGAAGGGCACCTTAGCTCCGTAGTTCCGGGCGATCTTCGCAATTTCCTCATCATCCGTGGACACCATGACTTCGTCATAAACACCGGACTCAAGAGCCGCCTCTATGGAATAAGCCATAATGGGCTTGCCGTTAAAATCCTTTATGTTTTTCCTGGGGATGCGCTTGCTGCCGCCCCTTGCTGTTATCATTGCCATTGTCTTCATAATATGTACCTCTGTCTCTTAATATATATTCTGCTCCACCCGCATCCTTCTGAACAATAATACTGTCTATCATGATTGATATACGTCGAGTCCATCTTTTAAGTCAACTTCTGTATTCCTTCAAAAGAGCCTTCGCTATGCGGATGGCTCCTCGGCCGTCGGTAAGGTTTGATAGTGCGGAGCGCATCTCTTTAAGTCTGCTACCGGTCAGCAGGCTTTTTATATGTCGGCAACTGTTTTGGGCAACCTCAGCCGCACCGCCGGCAGCCTCAGTGACATCTCCCGCAAACAGCATACCGCCTGTGTTTCCAAAGAATTCCACGTTGTACTTCTGATTGTCCGCCACCTGATAGAAGATCACGGGAAGACCGACAGCTGCACATTCCGTCAGCATTGTACCTGCTGCGCAGACTGCCAGGTCGCACACTCTCATAAGCCCCGCCATGTCGCTTACGGATCTGTGAATGTGGATTCCGGGATTGGCTTTGGCAAAGTCATCTATCTTTTCAGCGTCCTTACAGAGGGCACCTACCACAACATGCCAGTCGATGGCAGATGAACAGGGCACCGGCTCCGTACCTGCAGGAACGCATATACCACTGTTGCCGTCTCTCACAAGGTCGTTCTCTTTGGCTGCCTCTAGGGTTCCCAGGAGCATTCCGAAGGCATCCGCGCCGCCGGAAGCAAGAAGGATGGAAATGTGGTCCTTCTTTGAATCAGTCTGCGAACCCTCTGATTTGCAAGTGGAAGTGTTCGAATCTGCGCCACCCGCTCTGTAGAACTGCTCCCGAAGGGGCGCATAGTTAAGCCCCATCAGAAGTCTTGTGGGCTCACCGTCATGGCCTGTCACAGCTTTATAGTCTTCTTCATATCCCAGCTTTTCATAAAAGCCGCTGTAGTTTATAAGGATGTCCACAGGGTAGATATCCGCTTTAAGGTCGTCAAAATACGCCACCCTGCACAGCTCTTTAAGCTTCTCAAAATATGTGACGGAAACCTTATAGGAGTCTACCAGGAGAACACTTATATTTTTAGCCGACAGCTCTTTTCCCAAAGCAGAGAGTTCCCCCTCCATATCCTGCCAGCGGGTCCCAAGGACTGTAACGCTGACAGTTTCGGTAGAATCCTTAAAGGAATCTGCTGCCATGCTGCGAAAAGCACCCTCGGACTCCTCATCCGCCACAAAAAAGGCCACAGAGTGACCCTGCCTTACTATCTCTTTGGCTACAGTAAGGCAGCGCATCATGTGACCTGACGCTATTATTGAATTGGCATCACATCTTATGCCTATCATCTTCATCTCCGTTTATCCAAGCATATCCCAGGCAAGGGGGGTTCCCTTTTCAAGATCCCGGGTAGCTCTTTTCCCAAGAACCTCTTCGTAGTGCTTAGTGTGCATGCCATCGTGGGGCCTGATGGAGCGAACATTCTCGGGAGTGATCTCCTCCCCGGCCTTAATGTCCTTTACAACAAAGAGGGACCTGGAGAGGCTGCGCTCCTTGATCTGCTTGTCGGTGAGCTTGTACTCCCTCTGTCCGAGAGCCTCTTCCATGATACGGACCTCTTTTACCATCTGAGCGAATTCCGCAGGTTCCATGGAAAATGCATCGTCAACGCCGCCTGCAGAGCGGTTCAGGGTAAGGTGTTTCTCTATCATGTGGCCGCCAAGGGCAATGCTTCCAACGGGAATGGTCCCTCCGGGAGTGTGATCGGACAGGCCGATAAGGCAGTCGAACTTATCCCTAAGATCCTCCATCATCCGAAGGTTCACAAGGTTATAGGGAGTGGGGTAAGCGCTGACGCACTTAAGAAGGATTATCTTATCGTTCCCCTCCTCTTTGCAGGTATCCAGCGCCAGCCTGATATCCTCCTCATATGCAATGCCGGTGGCAAAGATAATTGGCTTGCCAAGCTTTGCTATTTTCCTGATAAGCGGAATGTCGTTGATCTCGAAGCTGGCGATCTTGTAGGCGGGAACATTTAGGTTCTCCAGATAGTCCACCGAAGTGGGGGCGAAGGGGGAAGAAAATGCCTCCATTCCAAGCTTTTTAGCCTCAGCAAAAAGACCCTCGTGCCACTCCCAGGGTGTGTAGGCCTCCTCATACAGATTGTGGAGAGTCCTGCCGGCCCAGAGTCCGTCTCCGGGAGTCATGAACCAGGGCTTGTCACAGTCGATGGTTATGGTATCCGCGGTGTAGGTCTGAAGCTTGATGGCATCGGCTCCCGCCTCCTTAGCTGCGTGAATTATCTCTATTGCTCTGTTATAGTCGCCGTTATGGTTGCCGGAGAGCTCCGCAACTATCATGCAGGGCTTTCCCTCGCCAACAGTTTTACTTCCTATCTTTATCTCTTTTGCAAACATATCTGTCTCACTTTCTCAGTTCCTTGATGAAGCACTTAACTCCCCCGGCCGCGAATTCCGTGTAATCATTGGCCAGAAAACACTTGCCGGAAGCTATATTTTCTTTGACCGTAAAGCCCACCAGAGTCTTGACTCCCATAGGCAGCTTTTTTTCCAGAAACTGTAAGATCTTCTTGCCGTAGCCGTTGCCTCGGAATACCGGAGAGATCATGTAGCTCACCTCGCCGATGTGATTGGTGATGTCAACCCTCACGTGTCCCAGCTTAACGTCATCCTCCATCAGGATCAGCATAAGGCAGTGGCCCTCGTTAAGGAGCTTGCTCTGAAGCCACTTCATGTGCGTCTCCATATCGATCTCTTCCTTGGTAAAAGAGTTCTCTCTGGTGGTGGGATCGTTGCGCCAGGAAAGAAGGTCTCTGGCATCTTCAAGTGTCGCTTTTCTCAAATAAATGCTCATAGTGCTGTCTCCGGATTATTTGTCAAGATTTTCGGTCTTGCGATGTATGGATGGATCCTCGTATTTATCAAGGAAATCCAGTCCCAGGTACACGATCTCTTTTGCGAAATAGGTGTTCTCCATCTGGGTGATGACAGAAATGACCTTGTCCACCTTAAAGCCCTCTATATCTCCAAGAACCTCCATGGGGAACTTATCCCTTATAACGGCTATTCCCGGAAAAGCCTTCCCATAGTCCAGAAGATCCCTTGGATGGGGTTTGATGATGACGCGATAGTCGTCCTTGTACATGTCTATGATGTCGCCAAAGAGCTTCTTCCTGACATCATCCTCACACAAAGGCTCGGTAAGTATCATCACGTTGGGTCTTGGATCTGAGCCGTCCCCAAGAAGTTCCGCCTTGATCCTCTCGGGATCCTCAAGGAATATATTGGTAAGGATCTCATGGTCCTCCGGTGTCAGTTTGTCATTCAGCTCAGCTCTTGGCTCCTCAACCACATTGGGGGGAAGGCTGTGGTTGGCGCTGATATCGTTGACCTCATAGTCTATGCAGTACCTGCTGTAGCCGCTCTCGATAAAGATAAGTCCAAGGGCTGCCATGGCGCGTTTTAAAGGCCAGGCTCCTCTGTTGGCGTTGCGGGCCTGATCATCAAGCTTGCCTGAATTAAGGCCATCCTCTATGGCGTGATAGTGGATCTTCTTATAATTAAGGTAGTAGCCGATGGGATCCGAGTCGCAGAAAACATACACATCTTTGTAGGTCGAAAGGTCCGTCGGAATGTGGGGTTCCTGGAGTTTGCCAAGAAGCCTGGTGTATTTGATGCGCTGCAGCAGGTTCAGAACTATATTGCCCCTGTCCCTGTGGTAGCTCATGACTTCCTCAGAAGTCACATCTTCCTTCTCATCAAACATGAACACACGCCCGAAAACTCCGGTTTTTTCAAGTCTTTTCGGGAGATTTCCGAAATCGTTGGACATGGTACTGAGCATGATATCAGCCCTGGCATCGCTGTCATGTCTTTTCACAAGCTCTTTTACCACGGCGATATATGCGTGGTAGAAGGTGTGGCATATGTAAATTCTTCCGTTATCTCTTTTTCCCATCATATGAACAATTATATTCTAATTGGCCAAAATAAAAAAGACGGCAGGTGCTGCCGCCTTTATGTTTAGCTGATGTTACTGCAGCTCATACACGAATATTGTGTAGGGGCTGCTCTCATTGTTATACTTGCCGATAAGTTCAAGGCCGATCTCAGGAGCGTTGCTGATTCCAAACCTGGAAAAGATATATTTGCAGTCAAGGCTCTTAAGCTCATCCATGTTGGCGATAAGGCGCTTGTCCTCCGGGTCCATGACGCGAAGTGGTGCATAGGTATTCTCATCGTCGGCGGAGATCAGGTTAACTCTGGCTCCCCACCCCATGTAGTAATCCGCAAGGGATGGTGAACCTGGGAACGCCGGCTCTATGACCTTCTGCCACTTATCCTTGTATTCCTGAGCATACATCCCAAGGTATCCGTCCACTGAAGCAATGCCGTTGTAGTTGAGGATTGCCGGGTGAAAGCCATAGGAGGCTGCCCACTCACCGTTATATCCGATTTCATCCTTGATATCCTCAAACAGATCCGCGGAATAAAACTCGTTGTAATTGACGGTGCTGGTCTCCTTGTGCTTGATGACCTTGTAAGCCTGGTTATAACAGGTGTAGTAGAAGTCGTTGTAGACCTGGGGCACGAACATGACAACAAGGACCGCCAGTACTGCAATAACATTGGCCAGGTATCTTAGATTCTTTTTCCCAAGGCCATACATGCGAACGCAGACAAGGAGCAGCTCTGCGTACCACAGGAAGGTGTTGAAATACGCGGTTCTCGCAAACTCAAAGCCTGTAAGGGGCGGAACCAGCATCTCGAAAAGATGCCTGAAGGGCGCGAACTGATAGAGGCCGAAGATAAGAACATTGAAGATGATCCACAGCATCACAAGATTTATGGGATCTGCAAGTATCTTTTTTGCCTTGCCGGCTCTTATGTATCCTGCATTTATAAGTACCAGTGCCACCAGCACTACTCCCAGAACAATATAAGTATGTGAATCTTCCGAGTGGAAGGATGCGTTTACAAATTCAGCAAAGGCGGTCTTCATGGCCTGTCCAAAGGTGAGGTCTCCGTGGTCCATGGTGGTTCTGATGGTCACGGTATCGCTTCCCAGCATAGCCCCGAAAAGCCTGTATTCAAACAGCACATAGCCAAGGGAGAGAACAACAATGGAGACAAAGGTGCTTACAGGGAACTTCTTGTCTTTTACCCAGAGTATTATCACTGCCACAACCATGTAGCACAGGATAAAGAATCCGTGATAGGAGAAATAGGAAACAAAGGGATAGCAGAACACCGCAAGATACCAGGGCATCCGTTCCCTAAGGTTCCCCGCATAGTAAAGTTTTCTGAGGAAGAAGATTATAAGTGGCACTGAGGTAAAGGCAATTCCGTAGGTGGGGAACACCGGAATAAGGCCGTAAGCCGTAGCGATCACAATGACCAGCGGCTTGTAGTTGTTGTAACGCTCCTTATAAATGTCTTTTGCCAGAAGATTGAAAGAGAAAATTCCGATGGCAATCTTTGCTGCGTAGCCGGCAAGATAAGCGCAGTAGCTTGGCAGCAAAATGTAGAACAGGTTATAAAGATTAAGCTCAGAGCCAAACAAATCCCTGCTTACTCCGTGAAGGATGGGGGCATCCACTCCATGGGCAAACCACAGATTCCATTTTTTCAGCATCTCGTAGTGCCCCATGAAAAGATCTAAGTTGTCGTGGATCTGAAAATAGCTGTCTCCACGAAATACAAGGAACACTGCCGCTTGTATAAGAAGCAGTGTTCCTGTTAAATACATGTACCAGTTTTTCTTGATGTTATGATTCATAGTCCTCACCAACAGTGAATTTAGGCACCCATTTGCCGTTTACTTTCTCAAAGAGGTCCTTGTTGACGTATCTGTCCACAACTTCCCAGAACTCTTCTTTGGTAATGGACAGGTATTTGCAGGCCTTCTCGATATACTGCTCGCCGCAGAGGCCGTCGTACTCTTTTACATACCACTTACCGCTCTCACGGTCGAATCTGCCCTCTCTGATGTCGTAGCAGATTTCGTCTGTTGCGTATCCGAAGCCAAACTTTAAGTACTTGATCATCTGGTTGGGTATCTGAAGGTCGCTGTCAAGGGCAGTGTATCTTCTGTATCTTCCAAGATCATGAAGGTCGTCGGTTCTGCCTGTAAGACCCCTTGCAACGGCGAAGTCAGCGTTGTGGACCTGAGACCACTCTTTAGCATAGTACTGAAGGAAGATGGCCTTGATGCCCTGAGCCTGCATCTCCTCAACGGTAGGGATCTTGTACAGGAAAAGATCCTTCTCAGTGATGTTGTTGGACAGATCAACGAAGCTGTCAACGCTGGCGCCTCTAATGGTCTCCAGCTGCATTACGGAAAACGCATTGCCGGTAGCTTCCTGGTTCTTGGCTGCACCAAGGGTAAGAGCAGCGTTCTCTCCCTGAATGATCAGGGGAATATTGAACTTAACTGCCATGATATAGGAAGATGCCCACAGGCAGTACTCGGAAGCAGCGATGATGTTGCCTCTCTCGAAGAAGGACTTCCTTGCCAGCTTCTTGGCAACTATGGGATTGGGTCTGATGGAAATGATATCAAAGCCCAGATTGTTCAGATTCTCGATATTCTTCCGGCCGATCTCTGTGATCTCGTCAGGCATGCAGTTGATAAGAAGGGGATTGAGTCCCAGCTTCTCTTTGGCATAAACCGCCTGGAAGGTTGAATCCTTGCCGCCGGAAACGCCGATTATACAGTCATAGATATTGCCGCGCTTCTTGGCCTCTTCCTTGGCCTCATCGGCAAAAGCTTTAAGCTCAGCCTCTCTCTGGGCCCAGTCGATGGTCGCCTTGGACTCCTCGTAACGGCAGGCAAAGCAAACCTGCTCATCATCAAATACGATGCCGGGTCTTGTGTCAGGCTGAAGGCATCTCTTGCAATATCTCATCTTCATATTTAAATCCTCCTGAAAATATCAGAATAATACATTCGATTTAGTATACTCCCCCGCTTGCCTGTACTGCAAGTAAGTCACTTGGGACGGTTCTGCCCAGGCTACTTTTCACTCGCTTGCATTCCGCTTCCGTAACCTGCGCCCCTTTAGAAGGTGTCAGTCTGGTTTAGCCAACGGTGGTCGTAGAACAGCCAGCTCTTGTAGGGCAGAACCCTGATTCCCACCTGATCCGCTGAACGCAGGAAATACAGGAAATACAGTATGCAGAATATCACAACAGCTATTGTTACCCGCTGTTTCTTTTTCTCATCCCTAATGCTGCAGATTATATTGGGCAAAAGAAGTATCTGAGTCGTGGTCAGATAGTAGGCAAACCGGGTCACAAGAGGAAGCCAGTAGCAGCTGATGTAAAGCGCAACGGCCATCAGGTTCATGTTAAGGTACATGCGGTTGTCGATCCTGTCCTTTATGGCATCCTTATAGCAGATGGCACTAAGGGCGATAACGAAGATACATCCCAGTATCGGTGCGGCATTCTCTGTGACAGTATGCACTTCTTCAAGATACACGGTGTTGGCATAGGAGGGATAAAGTTTTACCGCTACAGCCATTATCTGATTGTGCAGCAGTCCTGCCACCAGTGAAACAGCCGCAAGAGGGATAAGCCCCCATCTCTTCCAGGGGATCCTGGCTATAAAGTACATGGGGATCACCACCAGCACACTTTTGTGGAAGGTGGCAGCAAACAGAATCAGGAAAAAGAACTTGAAAAGTCCCTCAGGCTTTATCTCCACCAGATATCTTAAAGCAAATACGGCTATGGCCAGAGCAAAGTAATACCTTACTGTGTTGAAGCTCCTGAAGTAGAAGCCCATAGTCATAAATACAAAGAAGGCAATTGCAAAGCTGTCGCTCTGATCCTTTAGCACCTTCAGGAAGATTGCCACTATGGCAGCTCCGAAAACCGCAAACATCAGAAGGTAATCTTCCTTGCCTGAAAGGGTATAGAGGATGCGGACCACCAGATTATATCCCGGTTCCGTAACAACGTAGCCCCTCTGGAATATCTCATGGCAGGTTACCACGTAGGTTCCGTAGTCGTTGCCGACTTCGTGGCGAAGCGCCGCAAGAAGAGTTAGGATCACAAACACAGAAACAAGGCACAGGGCGTTTTGCGCCTTCTGCCTTGTGGTGTAGCCCAAAAGAATGCCTCTCTTACCGGCATCATTTAAAGGGATGCTGTCATATTCACTTGTCTTCACCCTGCATGCCAAAAGAATTGTAATGGCAGCGATCAGCGAGTACAGGATCATTATTCCATCACTCCCACAACGTTAATGCTCTGTTTCTCAAGGGTATAGACTACCTTATCCATAGCCTCGGTCATATCCCTGCCCGGGCGGAGCTTAAGGATAACTCCGTCGGCTTTTCTCATTCTGTCGAACTCATCAAGGTCGAATCTGAACTGATCTGCAGAAAGTTCAATATAGTTCCCGTCGTATCTAAGAAGGTGGGATCTGTTGGTGTTGTATTCGTCGGTATCTCTTTTCCCAAGGTAGGGAATCTGAGGATATCTGATGCGCCAGTCCCTCTCGGTATAGATCGCATCATCAAAGATGCCGTACATAAGCACAGCAAAAAGACTCACAAGCAGGCCTATAAGTCCGCCCAGGAAAGCGGCGTTGGGCTCTCTTGTGTAAGCATCGTAAACTTCTATCTCTGCATCAGTCCAGATATCAATGGACTTCAGCATATCAATAACATCAGCAAAAGCAGGCAGAGCCACCTTGTAGGCATCGGAAATCCTCTGCACCAGTTCCTTATCGGTTCCTGTTACCACAACGGTGAGGATCCTGTAGTCTCCCAGAATCTCCCCGGTGACGCTATCCAGAATCTGCTGCTTAGTCAAAGAAGGATCTGTCTCCAGAGCCTTGTTCACAATAGGATCATCCCTGAGAATTCCATCCCATGTGTACGCATTATAGTAATCAACGCCGTTAGGAAACTCCTCCAGATTAAAGGTCATATAGTAATCGTTTCTGATGCGATAGGTCGTGTTGCCGCTCTTAACATTGCTGTAGAGCACATATATTCCAAAGCCCGCAACCGCGCCCACTACCGTGGCCACTATCACGATCCAGAACCTCTTTATAAACTGTTTCCAAAGACGTCTCAGGTCCAGCTCTCTGGTCTCAAACCCGCTCTTTGTCATTCCGTTCCTCCCACTACGCTGTTCTGCGTAATTTCTATATGCCATTTTAACATAAAACACTTACGGATTCTTTTCAAATCCCAACAGTAATCAATGCTATATATAGACCTTCCTGATATAGAAATATCAGCTTAACAAATCCGCGAGGTGGGGCCGTCGAAGTGCTATGTCCGCCACTCGCAGGCCGTTGATATCGGCCGGCACTCGCGGCTGTCCTTTAGCCGCGTAGTACCGCTGCCAGATATCATCGAGCGAGAGCGTGCCAAGATGGCAGACATAGCACAGAGACGGCCCCTCACAGATGCCCATCACTTCAGCATGCGCTTGATGTAGGCCCCGGTGTAGGACTTCTTGCACTTGGCCACTTCCTCGGGAGTGCCGGCAACTACTACGGTGCCGCCCTTGGAGCCACCCTCCGGGCCCATGTCGATGATATAATCTCCTGTCTTGATAACATCCAGGTTGTGCTCAATGACTACTACTGTGTTGCCCTGATCCACCAGTGAATGCATGATGGTCACCAGCTTCTGAACATCCGCAAAATGAAGTCCTGTTGTGGGCTCATCCAGGATGTAAACCGTCCGTCCGGTTCCCACCTTGGAAAGCTCAGTAGCAAGCTTGATCCTCTGCGCCTCACCACCGGAGAGCTCTGTACTGGGCTGTCCCAGCTTCACATAGCCAAGGCCCACATCGTAGAGGGTCTGGATCTTACGCTTAATGGTCTTAACGTTCTCAAAGAACTTCAGCGCCTCCTCCACTGTCATATCAAGAACATCGTAAATGCTCTTGCCCTTGTACTTAACTTCCAGTGTCTCGTGATTGTAACGCATGCCGTGGCAGACTTCGCAGGGCACATAAACATCCGGCAGGAAGTGCATCTCAATCTTGATGATTCCATCACCGCCGCAGGCTTCGCAGCGTCCGCCCTTAACATTGAAGGAGAATCTGCCCTTCTTGTAGCCTCTGGCCTTGGCATCGGGAGTTCCTGCGAACAGGTCTCTTATCATATCAAACACTCCGGTGTAGGTCGCAGGGTTTGAACGTGGTGTTCTTCCGATGGGTGACTGATCAATAGCAATAACCTTATCCACCTGATCCAGCCCCTCAATTCCCTTGTGCTTGCCGGGGATGCATCTTGCTCTGTTAAGGTCTCTGGCCAGGTGCTTATACAGTATCTCGTTGACAAAAGAGCTCTTTCCGGAGCCGGACACACCTGTGACAATGGTCATAACTCCGATAGGCACATCAATATCTATATTCTTGAGGTTGTTTTCCTGAGCTCCCAGGATCTTAAGCCATCCCTTGGGCTGCCTTCTTGTGGCAGGTACCGGGATCTTGAGCTTGCCGGAAAGGTACTGCCCTGTCACAGACTCTTTTACCTTCATGATATCTTCTGCGGTTCCGCAGGCCACGATCTTACCTCCATGGGAGCCCGCACCGGGGCCCACATCCACGATATAGTCCGCAGCCCTCATGGTATCCGCATCAAGCCCAACCACAATAAGAGTGTTGCCAAGGTCCCATAAATTCTTAAGTGTATTAAGCAGCTTCTCATTGTCCCGCTGATGCAGACCGATACTGGGCTCATCAAGGATGTAGCATACTCCGCAAAGGCCGGAACCGATCTGGGTTGCAAGCCTGATACGCTGAGCCTCGCCTCCCGAGA
>ODAI014010510.1_pt1 | contig 12292 bp, 16 predicted proteins | sample 1539321 | NCBI WGS metagenome assembly ODAI01 (sample SAMN02144231, study PRJEB22623) | gut metagenome | biome: sheep rumen | host: Ovis aries | place: New Zealand
ATCAAACGGTTAAAGACCAATAATTATTATTATACCTTTTGCAGTCCTGAAGCGACAAAGGCCATACTGGATTACTTGGAGACAAGGACAGACAAGTTAACAAATGATAAGCAATTGTTCAAGATAAACAAGAATTACCTGAATGTCAAGTTCAAGGAACTGAATGACCAATTGGGTGGCCATAGTAAAGGTTGTTATTCTTTGCTCCGTACCCATATGTTAAGGAAGTTCCACGCTAGTAACTTGGCACGTGGCGAAAATGGATTAAGCCTCGATGAAATCGATAGTTTACAAGGTAGAAGCAAGGATAATGTCCGACAATCCTATTATTTCGATGACCCAAAAGAATTAAGGAAAAAATACATACAGAATATAGACAAAGTAACCATACTAGACCAAGTTCACACCATTACCATTGATAGTCCTGAAGTGGCAAGGTTAAAAGAAAAAGCAGACAAGATAGACGAACTTGAAAAACTAGTCAAAAAAATAATGAGTAAAAACGGAGGAATGACTCAGGAACAGGAACACTAATGGTGGAAAAAATGATAAAAAGGACCAAAAAATAATCCCATCCCCGAGTCATCATATGCTGAATCCAATGCTGTTGCTATTAAAGCTATATATTATGGCATAAATATAAAAACAAGGATGAATATAAAGAAACCAAAAAAAAAGAGAAGTCCCTTAAAATAAATAACCAATGGAGAGATAAAATAAAACAATCTGACTTTATCAAAGAAAATCGAAAAAAATTAAAAAAACTAATAAAAAAGATGGTGATTAAATGAAATGCATCGTGTTTAATAATCCCTCTCCTCTTTTCAGCTTCTCCAATTATTCATCCCTTGATTAATGTTATGATTTGAACTTATATAATATTATTGAGAGGGTTATTTTGACCTTTAAACTCCTTTATATACTACTTTTTATAAAAATTATATTAGTTACCAAATGCTCTTTCATTCTTTGTTTATAAGGTGATGATCATAAATAATAGTGTGAAAAAAAGGTGTAATTAAAAATAGTTGGGAAATAGTAAGTTATTAAAAAAGACTGGCTTTAGTAATAACCTACTAGTGTTAATAGGTTTTAAAAAAAGTATTCGAACTTTTGGAGAAGATGAACAATTTTTTTTCACTATTAACATTATTATATATTATTAATAGTAGTATTTATAGTTAGGGTTCGTGCAGGTACTCTTCCAGTATCATCACAACCATATCTGTTAAGGTTATCTCTTTTTTTATAGCTGCTATCTTTAAGTCTTTCATCAATTCTTTTGGAATTCTTACTGATAAATGTGCTTTTTCTACCATTTTTTAACATCCTCCTTTTTTTACATATAGGTATATTAATATTTGCATACAAAAGTATTTAAAACTATTTAGAGGATATTTGTCAATCCCAAAATTTGCAAACATTTATATACTATGAAAGCATAACTATTATTGTAGATGGCAAATATTGGTAAGTTGGGAAAATTTGTCATTTCACAGAACTTTTGGAGAAGCATTAAGATGGACGAAATTATATTTGAGCATAATGGAGTCAAATACAGCAAAGAAGAGTTAATCAAACTCCTCGACCTTGTATTTGAAATCGTGGGAGAAGACATATGATCTTCGGACCACGAACCGAACCAAACCATCACCTTGAAGAGTATTTATCCTTTGATGGTGATGATGCTGATTTTATACAACCTTTATGTATCAACACTGAAGACGAGGAACCTTGCACCAGGTGTGGAACCTGTGAAGAGAGAACCTTTGCCTGCAGTGAAGATGAATACGATAATGAAAACTAATGGAGAAGATGAACTATGACAATCTTTGAAGATTTGTACAAATTAAACCAAACCATTGTGGAAACATCAATCGATTACTCCGTAAAGAAAATCGAATTGAAGAAGACCGAAGCAAAACTCTTGCTTGAAACTGATTTTGAAACCGAACTTGGCAAAAAAAGACCAACAGTTGACGAGAAAAAAGCTTACCTTTTACTCCAAACCGTAGACCAAAAGGAAGAGTTAGAAGCAATCGAGATGAACCTTGACGCACTCAAAAGAGAATACAGCATCAAGAAACTCGAAGCCAAGATGACTGGAAACTTCCTAAACACACTTGCAGGAGTTGTAGATGATGATGACTAAAAAACAACCACGCACATTATACCGTGCAGACCCAAGAGAAAGCATCCTTGACAACGACATCGTCATAAGGATAAGCGTAACCAGTGCGATCATATTAGCACTTTTAGTATTTGTAATAATTTGTTTCCTATTAGTACCGAAAACTTATGGATTCTTCATGTGGTAGTGGTATTATGGCAGTTAAGAAAAAGAAAAATGAGAATGAGATTGTAGTGGTGGAGCAAGACTCCTCTGCTATCAGTACCGTGAATGTTGAACAAGCACTCCAGGAATGGAATGCTTATCAGAAGATTACTGAATTGATGTTGGATGAAACTGATTACCAGCAAATCCAAGGCAGAGCATTCAAAAAGAAATCCGCTTGGAGAAAGTATGCTAGGGCTTTTAACATTACAACTGAAATCATTGACAAGGACATTGTCAAGACTGATAAAGGACAAGTCAAAGAGGCATCCTTTATTGTAAGGGCTACTTTACCTACTGGTCGTTATGCTGACGGATGGGGTAACTGTTCCAGACAAGAGGGCAATAAGGCTCATCCTAATCATGATATTCCTGCTACTGCTATGACCCGTGCGACCAATCGTGCTATTGCAGACCTTATCGGTGCAGGAGAAGTAACCGCAGAGGAAATCCAAGCAGAAATGCAAATGGAAAAGATTGAAAGAGCAAAAGCAAAACTACGCAAAAACAATGACGTAGTAATCGACGTAGAATAAGAACTTTTGGAGAAGATTACAATGGCAAGAAAAACCAAATCACAAGAATTCATAGAATTCGTAACTGAAGAAGAACCTGTAGAAACTGGATTACCATCCGTAGAAGCAGACTATGTTGAAGAGGACTTAACTGGAGAATGGTACACCTACACTCGCATCAACCTTAACGAGTTAGAAGATGGAGATGAATACGAAGGCAAACCAATATTATTACCAGTCGAAGCAATAACATTTGATGATGAAGACCAACCTAAATATAGAGCAAGGTTACTCTTAATTGATGATGAAGCTGAAGAATACTTACAGATTAATCTCAATCTCAAATCTAAAGATGAAGTGCAAACAAATGTACATAACGCATCTTCATTATACGCTCTCATAGGTGGAATTCAGAACCTTTCCAATCCACAATGGACAACAATGTTCAACCGTATTACACGTGTAAACCTTGAAGAATGGAGGGAATACATTGACAAGAAAGAGTCAATGAATGTTGTTATTGTTGAAAAAGCAGGTTCCAATTTCACCTATAACTCATTCAGGATTACTAGTTTAAACTAGTGATCCTCCTTGTGCTAATACTATTTTTATGGTAGGTGAAAATAAAAATGAGTATTGATATTAATAAAGTACCAAATAACACTCTATTGATAGACTATAATGAAAAAGCACACCGTAGAGGTTATTTTTGGGAAGACTATTTTAAAACTAAAACTGATTCTAAGGTATATTTTGCACCATTGCCTGCTGCAGATATTCTTTATAAAAATAAAAAAGGCCAACTAATTGGTATAGAATATAAAGAAGGGATTGATTTAACAATTAGTCAAGACAGCAAGCATATGCACAAACAAATTGACAATATGGTTATATATGATAAATCATTTGTTGTTGCTACAGAGGGCTACAGAAAGGATTATCCACATAACAATTACTGGTCTAAATGGGCATTCAAAAATATTCATTTTACACCTTGTGTAGCTTTAGCCGATGCAACAGAGGAAATATCAAACATATTTCGATACAGTAACCGTGTTGCATGGATACCAGAAGCAAAACCACCTTATTCTTGTTTAATGGGTGCAATATCTGCTATTCCACCAGGATTAGGAATAGGTGATAAAACTAAATATAAATTGTACAATAATTACACTGATTTAAAATCATTATTGGCAGAAACTGATTTTACTAGAATTGGACTCAATAAAAAACAAGACCAGGTTATTAAAAACAGTTTAAGAAATTAAAGGAGCAATGATTAGTTATGAAAACTGTTACTTTTGATAGCATTTGTGAGCATATACCAGACCTTGAAGAGAAAATAAACAACAAACTCATCAAAGTTATTCCACTCAAAAGAAGCAGTAAAGCACCAAAAGACAATGCTTGGAACACTAAAGACTACTCCTTAACAACCTTGAAGAAACATAAAGGAAATTTTGGGATCATACCTGGTTTCAATCATACTGACTGTTCTTTAGCTATTGTTGATATAGATGGTTACACTATTGAAACTGAAGATAAGCATTACAAGGAGCAGATTAAGAAACAAACTGCTGATTATATTTATGATTGTTTGAAAGATGTTCCTAACTGTATGCTTGTTGAGACTCAATCTGGTGGACACCATCTTTACTTATTCAACAAGACTATAAGCAAGAAGTTCCACGAAACCAGTAAACATTTGCATTTCCCATCTAACTTTGCAATTAAAGAGTTGGCTGGGAAGTCTCTTAAACACAGCATTGAAATATTTACTAAAGAGGGAAGCAAACAATGTTTGTTACCAGGATGTATGGTTTTTAACAAGTCTGCAAACAAGGAAAATGGTTACAAAGTAATTTCATCAATTAATCATATCGATGATATAGATGTTGTGGATAATATTAATGAAACTATAAAAAACCATTTAATCAATAAAGGTTTCACATACTCCGAACCACATGAAATAGAAGAAAGGGAAACCAAAAAAAGCAGCTATCAAAAACCATTAAAGGAAATGAAAAAGAACGAAATCAAAGAAGTAACTGAGCTGTTATGCCCATTACTCAAAAAGATAGATGGGAGCAAACATCAAGGCACACTGTTCCTTGGAGGATACTTCAGCGAAAACATTACAAAAAGTTCCTGCAATAAAATCTGCAATAACATCATAAACAGTATGGGAGAATACTTTGACAATTCAACAGAATTTAAAAAGACAATGCTCCAAAACTATGATAAAAAAGATATGTACAAAGCAGGATTACCATCATTCGTAAAACTGGTTGAAGAACATGATCCTAATTTCAACAGTAAAAAATTCTACTTCCTTATGAACAAGTATGCTGGAAAACATAGAAGACATACAATCCTTTTAAGGAAGAAGAATAGTTATCAAAAGAAATACCTTTCAATTGATTATGATAACAAAGAGATTGGTGTTTATACTTGGAATAAAGCAAAGAATGGAGAGATTTACCATTCCGATGCTTATGTTGTTATGAACATTGAACCTTTAGAGTTTTACGAATGTTATAATGTATTGGATAAACAAGCAAGCCCTCAATTATGTTTCACTTATTACCGTAAAGGTATGCCATTCAAACAAACAATTAAAGGAAATGATATTGAATCCATCGAAAGACAATTGAAAAAACGTGGTGGAATCGTATTGAAACCTAGAGAATATAATGGTTTGTTGAATGAGATTATCCGTGAATATGTTGAACTTGATCAGATACATATAATGGCAGACATTCAAGTAAAAGGAGTATTCATTAATCCTATGACTAATGAGTTAGCTCGTGCAGATAATGAAGGAACCATACCTATAATCAAGCCAAGTGTCGAATCCATAAAGAAAGGATTAACAGTATGGGATAAGCTTTACAAATCATATAAAGGCGACAAGACCAAACTATCTCATATTTTAAGGTTTGGTATTCGTTGCCCATTTAGTTATATCTTCAAGACAGATTATCAATGGCAAAGATTACTCTTCCTTTATGGAGTTAGTCAAACAGCTAAAACCACACTTGCAGAGATAGCATTATCATTATATACTGTAATAGATGATGAAATCAGTATTGGTGGTTCATCTGCAGATAGTGAGTACAGGATGGGAAATGCTTTAAGCAGACAAGGTATAGGTTGCATTATCAACGAACCTTCCAATGTCATTGAAAGGAATAGTGCAATGTTAGACTTGTTAAAAAGAGCAGTGGAAAATCGTTACTGCAGAGAGAAGATGGAAGATGGAGTACACGTGAAAATACCAGCATACTCCAACATAATCTTCACCAGTAACCATTTCATACCCTCACACGATGCGTTCATAAGACGAAGCGAATTCATAGAATTTACCAAATCAGAAAGGATGGATGAAAAAGACAAGGCACAGTTCTATGACAGATTCCATCATACCAATTGGAGAGAAACAGACTTCCTACTATTAAGACCTATTGGTGATTTCTTCATTTGGTACATTAGCGAGAATATGCAATTGTTGAAATGCAATCCAACCATATTTGTAGACTCATTACTTGATGCACTATTCGAGTATATAGGTTATGATAAGGATGATTGGAACTGGATTTATCAAGACACCGAGCTTATGGATCTAACTAATAGTGATGATGATATTATTGATGACTTCAGGAATATGGTTATGAATGATTATAAGAAGAATGTCAACAAGAATCTTCTTGGTGTTAGTGGCACTGTTAGTCCACCTGTAGATGATGAGCAAGAGATATTGACTGATGAGTATGAGAAGAACTTTAAAGAGAACTTGTCTAACTTGATTAAGTTTAAAATTATTAACTATCTTATATTCAAGGATGATGACACTATTCTTGTTCGAGGTAATGTTGGCAAAGCTTTACGAAAGTATTCTGATATTCAAATTACTGGTACTGCTTTAGCAGATTTGCTTAATAAGGAATATAAGAATTATAAAATCAAAGGCAAGACTATGAAAGGTTTTACTTTAGATTTTGAGGAATTTATACAAATTTTGAAGTAAGGTTTAAGGTTACCAAGGTTACCAAAGGTTACTTTTGACTGGTAACCTTGTAACTTCATTCTCCTTGCTTCTTTCTATAAAAATAAGCCCTTATTATTATTATTATTTTAAGGTTACTAAAGTAACTTCTATAAGAAGTACCCCTATAAGAAACCAAGCATAAATTTTGTTTAATAAATTTTATGTAATAGGGGATGGGTTCTCTCTGAAACTTGGTAACTTTGGTAACCTCAAAAATTATAATGCTTAATAATGGTTTATTTGAAAATCAAAGGGTTAAAAACAGTTTTAAAGGTTACCTTTGAATTGGTAACTCTTGGGTAACTGCAAGTAACCCAAATGTAACTTTTGGAGAAGATGTTTAAGATGATTTGTGAAGAATGTGATAGTGTGATGCATTGGAGATGCACCAACCAAATCACACACATAGCAAAATACAAATGCCCCGTATGTGGCAATGTGCAAACTGGTCCTGACACTTACAAGGAACCAGTAACAGAGAAAAAACTACCTAACTACTACCACATAAGGAATGACAGATGGAAAGTAACCAAGACCATCAACAAGGAAAAGGTTTATGTCGGAACTTATGGTAATGAGGAAACCGCAAAGAAAGTGGTGGAAGAGATGATTAAATGCGATTGGAACCTTGACATGATACCAACCATTTATGACAAGCTCAATATTCACAAGGTAAACAGAAGTTGGGTATGCGTATGAATATCATCATTGACAGTAGAGAGAAAGGTAGGAGAGAACGAGCTTCTACCTACTACAATAACAAAGGCCACAAGGCCAATGTTGAAACATTAGATGTCGGAGACTACCTATTCGATGATCAAGTAGTCTTCGAGTATAAGATAATGTCTGATTTTATGAGCAGCGTATTGAATGAGTCCTTGTTTAATGAGGCTGCTAACCAATCACTCCATTACCCTTATCATTATGTTGTGGTGGTGGGTGATGTTCGCCAGTACCTTAAAGAGTCCTGGTTTTATGTCAACACTAAGTGGAGGAATAATTTTCCTAAGTATTTTGCGACTAATCTTGGCAAGTATTATGGTGCTTTGAGACGGTTAAGGACTTTCACTACACCGATTGAATGTGATAGTGAGGAGAATGCTTTCCAGGAAATGTTATTACAGTCCATTAAGTGTTGTGATGGTAAATCCAAGTTTTATTCTAATGTTACAAGGATGGTTCCATCACAGGATGCAGTGGATGTTTTGCTCTGCAGTGCGAAGAACATTAGCAGCAAAAAGGCTAATGCTATAAGGGAACATCATACCATCAATACCATCTATGATTTAATGAACTTGACTGTTAATGATTTCAAAGAAGTGGAGGGTATTGGTGAAGTTACAAGCAACACCATATATCAATTTTTACATAAAGGAGAAGATGAATTATGAAGGATAAAGAGAAGATAAGGTTCGCTGTAAGGGTGTTCCTATGTGCGAATAAGGGCAAGAGGTACACTAGTAAGCAGTTGAGCGAGTTCTTGAATGAGTTCGGTTTCGGTGGACGTCATGGCTGCACAAGTGCTAATGTCGCAAGGTTATTGACTGGTAATTGGTTGCAAAGCAAGGGCATAACTCGTGAAAGGAAAGACAAGAGGAATGTTTGGCATTACGGGGTGGTATGAGTATGGCTAAAGAAACAGTTCACCTAAAGATGAGGACACTAATCAAGGCATACCTTGTAATGAATAAGGGCAAAAGGTTCACCGCCAAACAGATTAGCGAATGGATTAATAGTGAATGGTTCGGTTTGAACAGAGCTTTAGTCAATGCCCGTACTGTTAGCAGATTGATTAGTAGCGGTATGTATTGCAATAGTGATATTTTAAGTGAAATCAATTACGAGAAGGATGGTAATCTTGGATATTATTGGGTGGAAGCATGAAGATCATACGGGTTACTGATTGCCAAGACTGTCCTTTTTATGAACGGTTTACTGGTCGTGAGCATGTTTATCATACTTGCCATTGGAATAACCGTACTGTTAAAGGGGATTTTATGATTTTATACAAGTTTTGTGAATTAGAAGAGGTTGAAGATGAGTGATGTTAAACTTTTCAATGGTGATTGTTTAAATGTTATGCAAGACCTTATCGATGATGGTGTCAAGGTGGATTTGGTTGTAACTTCTCCTCCATATGATAACCTACGAACATATAATAATACTCTTAACTGGGATTTTGACATATTCAAGCAAGTGGCAGACAAGTTATATGATATTGTAACTGATGGTGGTGTGGTGGTTTGGATTGTCAATGATGCTACCATTAATGGTAGCGAAACTGGAACATCATTTAGACAAGCATTGTATTTCAAAGAGATAGGTTTCCGATTACACGATACAATGATATACCAAAAGACTGGAATACCTTTCCCTGAACAAGTTAGATATTATCCTTGCTTTGAGTATATGTTTGTTTTAAGCAAGGGCAAACCAAAAACAATCAATCTAATTCAAGATAAGAAAAATAGTGGTTTTGGTCATTTGATAAGTGGTTCTGAAAGACAAGCAGATGGTTCTTTCAAAAGACAAAATGGTGCAATTGAAAAAAGAAGATTGAGAGAATTTGGTGTTAGGACAAATGTTTGGGTGTATAAAACTGGTAAAGGAAATTCTTCCAAAAATCCAATAGCATTTGAACATCCCGCTATCTTCCCATTAGACCTTGCGAAAGACCATATCCTATCTTGGAGTAACCCTAACGACACAGTATTAGATTGTTTTATGGGAAGTGGCACAACTGGAGTCGCTTGTCTTGAAAACAATCGTAATTTTATTGGCATAGAATTAGAACCGAAATACTATGAAATAGCAAAAAAACGAATAAACGAAGCGAAAGCACAGAGGAGATTAATATGATAATTGGTAATGAAAGTTTAAAAAGACTCTTCCCAAGTTTTGAGGAAGATGTTAAGGAGAATGGTATTGATTTACGTATTGGTAAGGTTGAACACACCACCAACAAAGGAAATAAACTTATAGGTTGTGTTGATGGTGAGAAACACTTGCCACAGACTTATGAAGTAAAGCCAAGTGATGGTGTTTACAAGTTCTATCCACATAATTTTTACACTATTGTTGCGGACAGACCGATTAAGATACCTGATGGTTACTGCCAATTTTATTTCATGAGGAGTACATTTGCAAGATGTGGTTTAATCCTTACTGATGCAGTAGGCGATAACGGTTTCGAAGGCACACTTCGTATAGGAGTCTACAATGCAAACAACCTAACCATAACTGCTGGTTTAAACGAAGCCATAATCCAAGCAGTAACCATAAAAAACGATGGCACAGCAACAAAATACGAAGGCACATACCAAGGAGACAAACCATATGAAAGTGTTGAATAATGATGGAGAAATAGAAGACTTCCAACCAATCCGTATCAAAAACAAACTATTAGAAGAAACTGACTTATCAGAGGAAGAAGCTGAAAGGATAAAGAAAAACGTTGTAACCTTAATCCATAAGAAATACGATGAAGAAATCAGCACTTCCACTATTCGTTCCTTGATCACTAACCAACTCGTAAAGAAAGGTTATGTTGCAGAGGAAGAGAAGACCCGTAAACTCGGAATGTCAGTCTCTGATATAACCGATTTAATAAATAATGGTTGCAAGGACAATGCCAACATCGGATATTCTCCAGAGATGGTTGCTAAGTACATTTATGATGCGAATATGAAAGAGTATGCACTACTTAATATGCCTAGTGATTGTGCTGAAGCCCACAAAGAAGGATTAATTCACATTCACGATTTGGAATATTACTATTTGAGGCCTAATTGTATGAACTATGACCTTAGGTTCTTTGCTAAGAATGGTTTGAAGATTGATGGTCGTGGTGATATGGGTTCAGTGGCTAAACCTGCTAAATCATTAGAGGTTTTGCTTAATCATATGTTGCAGGCTTGGATGGCTGGTGCTACAGTCTTTAGTGGTGGTCAAGGCTATGTGAACTTCAATACATTATTGGCTCCGTTCTGTAAAGGCAGGAGTTACGAAGACATCAAACAAGCCATTCAAGGTTTCATCTTCAATTGTAATATGTCATTGATTTGTCGTGGCGGGCAAGTTTTGTTTAGCTCTATCGCTTTAGACTTGAGTGTTCCTGATGTGCTAAAGGATGAACCTGCTATATCATTCGGTGGAGTCAGTATCGGCACTTATAAGGATTACCAAGAAGAAGCAGACCTAATATTCAGAGCAGTATGCGAAGTGAGCAACGAGAAAGATGGAGAAGGAGCATACCACCGCTTCCCAAACATACTATTCAACATTCGTAAAGGTGATTTAGATGAGTACAAAGGAACCTGCAAAATCCTTCATGAAACTGGTGCTAATAATCCTACTATATATTATAACAATTGCCTTGAGCTTGAGAGGAGTACTATGGGTTGCCGTTCTAGTCTTCCTATGAATTACACTGGAGATTATAATAAAGACTGTGTGAACACTGGAAACTTCATGTACAATACTATCAATTTGCCATTATTGGCTTTGGAGAATCCTGACATTGATGATTTCTTTATGAAACTTGATGAAGTGTGCGAAATATGTTACAAGTCATTGATACATCGCCGTAATGTAGTCATTGATATGGTTTATAATAAGCACATAAGCGATTTCCTATTACAGACTGATAAGGATACTGGTGAGCCATTATGGGATATAGACCGAACCACCATAACATTAGGCTACTGTGGATTAAACGAATGTTTGATGGAATTGTATGGTTATGATATTACTCGTGAGGAGATAATGGAGTGTGGTGTGGATATTATTGAATTCATCAACAAGAAGAAACAAGAATTCTACGAACGTGATGGTCTCCGTTGGAGTGTCATTGCTTCACCTGCAGAGTCCACTAGTTTCCGTTTTGCAAAAATCAACAAAAGGAAATATCCTGATGCAATAGTACAAGGCAAAGGCGATAATATTTACCTAACCAACAGCCATCATATCCCAGTTAGTCATAATGCTCATTGGATGAAACATATTGAGAATGCTGGAAGATTCCACCATCTTAGCCTTGGTGGAGACATCCTACATATTTGGAGCGGTGAAGTATGGTCGGATCCTGAAGCAATATGGAAACTAAACAAGAGAATATTAGAGATTGGCAACCCAGTATTCTGGGCTTATAGTAAAGTGTTCACATTCTGTAGGGAATGCAGCTTCACCATCAATGACAAGCTTGAAGTCTGCCCAATTTGTGGTTCAACCAACTTGAGGATTTATGATCGTATCACTGGATACTATCTTGGTGTGGATACTTTCAATGATGGTAAGCATCAGGAATTTGAGGACCGTTATAGGCATAAGGTGAGTGAGGAAGTATGATTAATATTGTTTTATTGGTTTTGGGTTTGGTTAATCTTTTCTTGTTGC
>ODAI014431448.1_pt1 | contig 12290 bp, 10 predicted proteins | sample 1539321 | NCBI WGS metagenome assembly ODAI01 (sample SAMN02144231, study PRJEB22623) | gut metagenome | biome: sheep rumen | host: Ovis aries | place: New Zealand
CAACTCCTGCTGCTCCAGCACCAATTCCAACTGCACCTGCAATAGCTCCTAATGGATTAAATGCACGTGGTTTATCTTTTAAGGCTTGAGCTTTACTACCACTTCCATCAGATAATGCATTTGTTTTTGTTTGCCCTCCAAAACTAACTTTAAAATCATTTCCAAAAGATTTTATGCTACCACCCAAAACAACTACAGAAAATATTGCTAAACCTAAAGAAATTAAAAACAACATATACAAATACCTTCCTTTCTCAACTAATTTAAAATTACATATAGTCAATAGAAATCTTTTTAACTATAAGTTTCCTAATGTAATAATTAATTTATATCCAAGCATCAATATGAATTGAATTGATGTCCATTTAAGATATTTTTTTATCCAATCTGAATAAGACATATTAAATACTTTTTTATCTATAGAATATGCAGTTGCCACAATTGGTCCTTGAGCAGATAAAATTATAATCATAGCACTTCTAACCAGCATTATCAGCAATGTTACTATATTGGCAAAAACCAGAAAAGCATATATAGCTATATACATTAGTTTCTCATTAAGTTTTTTTACTGTATTTATTTGAGTCATAAATCTTGCAAATTCTGTTAAATTTGCACTAAAGCTATAATTGGTATCTCCTGCAACATTTACCCTTATAAAAGCATCTCCACCTGTTTCATCTCCAAAAAAACTTGTAAAGAAATTTATTCCATATATACATAAATTCATAATTATAACAGAACCCACCAGCATAATTAGAGCTAATACAAAACGTTTTAAGCCATCTATTTGTTCTTTTTTCTTTTCAGGTATTATTGTACCTTTTACAATCATAATTCCATTTATTATCAAAACTACAATTAGAAAAGCAGTAGAAAGATATATCATAATGTGAAGTGCACCAGAAAAAACTTTTCTAAGAAACATCCATTTAGTTCCTTCTTGATGTTTTGATGTATCAACATTAAAGAAATTTACATCTAAAAAATCTATTTTACCATATACAATATTATACATATCTAGCGGAATAGTTGGTATTTCAGTTTCTTCTGTAAAATTTGCATCTTTCCCATCAACTTCATAAATTATTTGTTTATCTGGATTGCCTTTGTTTTCATCACCTGTTGTAAATTGTGCCCTTTCATTCTTTTTACTATCTGCTTGAATTGTTTCAACTGGAACAGTTATTGCCTCTGGCTCTGCATTTACAGTTTTTGCTTCAATTGTATCAATTTTAGCAAATGTATTTATTCCCATTTGCAGAGCATCTGGTATAGCTCTAAAAAAATCAAAAATTCCCATAATTAATTTTCCAATTAATTCTTTAAGAAAATCTAATGGATTTTGTACTTTTTCTTTTCCAGATTCAGCTGCAATTTCAGTATTTTTATCACTTATTTGAACCTTGTTTCCTTCTTCCATATCTCTACCTGTATAAACAGAATCTAAGAAGTATTTAAGTCCAGAACTAACAGCTCCTGTTTCAGTTACAGATGTTGCCTTATTGCTTAAATCCTTTTTAGCTATTATAACTGCTTTATATGAAAGAATTTCTACATAATCGTTAGTGTTCTTAGCCTTGCTTAGCTTTTCTTTAATTTCTTTATCTGTAGGTTTATGATGTTCACAAGCAAACATTTTTCTTGCATCATCAAATTTTACATTATCTATTTTTTTGTCAATATCATCATATATAATTCCATCCTCTATTTTTATTGTCCAATATTTACCATTTGCTATGTAATCTGCATTATAATAATTTGTTGCTTTAACCGTAAACTTTATTTCAGCTTCCCATCTAATTTCATCTTGAATTGGTCCATTATATCCAAAAGGTTTAAGATTCTCTAGCATCTCTGCTTCAGCTAAAGCATTTCCATATCCATCTTCTTCTACTCCTCCATATTCTGGACCTGTTTCAGCTCTTACTAACTCTTTAGCAATTCCAGTTGTTTTATAACCATATGAAATACTAATATTTAAATTAAAAATTAAAATTAATAATAACAAACAGACACAAATTTTCTTTTTCACTTCACACCTCCTTTTCTATTAGAATACTTTTGTAATTATTGAATATCCTAATGCTATAATTACTGGTATAATTGACCATTTTAAATATTTTATAATCCAATCTTTATAGTTTAATCCCATAACTTTTTTAAATTGTATGCCATATGCTGCTGCAATTATTGGTCCAATAATAGATAAGAAAATTATCCATATAATTCTCAAAAGCATTGTAATTACAACTGCAGTATTTGCAATAACTAATCCTAAATATTCAAAACCATAAAGAATTTTTGTTCCTAATTTATCAACACTTGTTATTTGAGATAAATATCTTACATAACCTGTTAAATTTGTATTAAAACTATATTTTGCTGTTTCAACACTGATTGTATAAGGTAATTTTGGAACTCTTTTTAAACCTATAATACTTATTAATTTATCAGATAAGAAAATACATAATGCCATAATTACTACACATCCAACAAGCATAAGCATTGCTTTTGCAAAATCTATTAATCCCCCCATATGCTGAGCTTTTCTCTCTGGAGACATCGAATTTATTACTACATTTATGCCATGCCATATCAATGATACAAATAAAAATGCAGCTGACAAATAAATTACTATATGAATAACACTATTAATCAATTTTACTATATTTGACCATATAGAATCTGTTGGATGTTCTGTTGTGTTATTTATTCCTGTTAAAAAGTTAATATCTAAATTGCTAACACTATTAGATGCTACACTATATATATCAACTGGGATAAATGGAATTAGTGTAGAAGAAGTATATCCTTCTTCTGTTCCATCTATTGGAAAATCTGGCTTTTCTATAGTCTCGCTTTTAAAATCAACATAGTTATTAATTTTAGGGTTAGACATTATATTACCTGATGAATAAAGAATTGTTGCATCTTTTATTGTTCCTAAATCAGCTGTAACTAGTATATCTAAAATATTTTGTAAAACATCAATACCCCCTAATATAAAATCAACCAATTCCAAAATTTCCTGTTTAATTTTATTAATTCCTTTTTCTATTAAAGAATCTTTATCTTTTGCTTGTGTACTTGAACCACTTGATGAACCACCTCCACTTGGAAGTGTAATATCATTTTCATCATAATATTTTGATACTCCTAATAATAATCCACCTGCTAATTTAACTAAGTTCTCTTCAGATATATCTGATGTTTTATCTCCTAATTCTATATCTATACTTGGTACAGATGAATATGAGGTTTGTGTTAGATCCTGTTGCATAGAACCATTTTCAAAAATTTTAACACCTTGGCTTCTTAGTCCATCAATAAGACTCTCTCCAAGTGTATCACTTTTTTGATATGTAGACGCTACTGGCTCCATAGCTAAATAAGCAGAATCATGCTTTGGAACAGCCATATAAAATGCTCCTTTATCCCAATCAGTAGAATCCCAATGTATTGCTATATGGCAGTTAGCATAAGAATTTGCAAGAACTGTTCTTGCTATATTATCAAGTTGAATGTCATCCCCCTCTCTTATCATAAGAACATTATAACCATTTGAAAGTAAAACATCTTTAAATATTAATGCTTCTCTTAATGTAGCTGTTCTTTCAGGGGTACCATCAGCAAAATCCATTCCTGAAGATACAGCTATTGCTTGAATAGACCCTTCTCCTGTTGTTCCTCCTGTGACTTTTGCTGTATGGTTTGGGTGGCAATATGTTTTTACACTCTCTCCTCCACTTGTACCATGTCCTGCATTTACACAAACTGTTATATTTTTTTTATTTGAATTATTATTTGTGTATAAAATTGCAGAATCAGTATGTATTTGTGATTCGTTTGCATATGGTAAATTACTCGTTAATTCTTTATTTTCTTTTGTAATATTGTTTTTATATTCATCAGTCATTAAACTTGCCTGCGAGCTTTCTTTTCCAATATCAGCATTTACACACCCTGCTTGAAATAATAAAAACAGTATTACAAAAATTAAAACTCTACATACATTTTTTCTCACACTTTTCTCCTTAACTTATTAAACCAATCATAAAACTTGAAACAATAGCAATGACAAGTGGTATATATGTAAAACGTAAATATAATTTAAGCCAATTATTAAACTGCAATAATTGTAATATTCCTTTTCCTTCACTCTGTCCACTCATTTTCATTACAGCAGTTATAGGTGCTGTAATTGATAATACTCCTAAAATAAGCATTCTAGCTAACATTAATAAAAAATATACAAAATCTAAGAAAGATATAATTAAATATCCTACTGACCAGCCCAACTCATTCCAAATATTATTTGTAAGTGTTTTATATCTTATTAAACCAATTAAAGTTGTATTAAATGAATATACACCAGTTACAACCGCTCTTATAGGATATTGATTTTGATTTTTATTAAAAATAAATTGTAGTGCTTTGTCATGTAATATTGTACAAGTAGCCATTATTAAATATACTCCAACCACCATTAAGATAACACTAAATAAACTATCCAATATTTTTTTAGATTGTTCTGCTTTTTCTGGTTGTGAAGTCATTGTTGAATATACAAAAAGAATACTTCTCCATATTATCATTGTAAAAATCAATGCCACTGATAAATATAAAACAATGTGTGCTATCGACCTAACTATATTTTTTATGTAATTCCATATTTTATTAGTATTTGTTTCTTCTAATTTCCAAAAATTAATATCTAAAATTTGTGCTTTTCCAGCTGATAATGTATATACATCAAATGGAAGAACTGGTATTTTTGTATCAGTTGTATATATTTGCTCTAATACACCATATTGGTTATAAACTGAATTTGAAATTGTTATTTCTTTTAGCCCCTCTGTAGATTTTGTTTTGCTGTTATCTGGCTCATTCTTTACATTAATATCGCTTCTAAATTTGTAGCTTGCATTAATTTCATCTGTTTTATATAAAGTAACTGCAGCCTCATTTTCAGTCAATTCTCCAGATATTGTATTTATTGCTCTATTTATTAAATCTCCAAGTGGTTCTATTATAAATTTTGCAATATTTGACGCATGCATTTCTTCTTCAGTACTTTCTTGTACATCATCAGCATATACCATATTTTTAGGAAATAAAAATAATAGCATTAAAATAATGGGTAAAATAAATATTGGTTTTAATTTTAAATGTTTGTTCATTATTTTTATTTCCTTTCATTGAATTATTAATTAGTTTTTAATATACTATATTTACAATGTATGAGGTCAGAGGTTGGAGGTCAGACATTGAACCTTTTACATCCTACTTCCAACTTCTGACTTCCTACCTCATTATAATATTCTAACTCCTAATTTGTTCTAATACTTTTATTTGCTGGTTTGTGCTAATTTATTCAAGTTTGTTTCAACAAATTGGAATTCTTTTTCTGTAGGTGTAATTTGTAAAATTGCTGTTTCACTTCCAACTTTTAGTAATCCTTCTCCTCTAGTACATGTAACTAAATAAGAAGATTCTCCTGAACTTAGTTTAAATACTTCTTGTAATAAAGAAATCTCAGATTTATCTTGTGCTAAAAATAATTTTGTATCTGAAGATGTAAGAACTGCTTGTGCTTCTGGTTTTTCATAAAAGTCTTGAAATCTTTGAGAAATAATTGCTAAAGAAACATTTCTTTTTCTGGCACGTCTTGCCATTTTATTTAAGAAATCTACAGCCTCTGGAAATGGAAGTAACATCCACGCCTCATCAACAATTACCCTTTTTTGCTTAGCTTTTTTTCTATCTTCACTATTTTTCTTAACAAATTTTTCCCAAATCCAAGAAAGAAGTATTTGCTGTGCAAGTGGTCTTGCAAACCTTTCCTCCAATTGTGAAATGTCTATATTTATAAATGGAGCTCCATCTAATAATTCAAATGATGACTGTCCATCAAAATATGCCATTTGTCCTCCAAATTCTCTTATGTATTGTTTCATAACTTTTAATAAATAACTATAGTGATATCTATAATCATCATTTGTGTTTTTATTTGATAAAATCTCTAACCTTTTATACCAAGAACCTATTGTTGGCATTTCTTTTTTCTTTCTGCTAAATGATCCAACTTTTCTTTCGTTTTCATATAAGCTCAATGGGTCAGACGTAATTCCTCTTGCTGCATATTCTGCCGCAACTGATTCAGAAATTATTTGTTTTGTTATTTCGTTTACTTGATCTGTCTTTGTGCTACCTTTTGCCATTGTCATCAATGCTTGTGTAACATCTTCTACTTTATTTTCTATATTTAGTGTCTCTATTTCTCTACCAGTAATTGCATCTTTAGCTCTTTCTATTTCAACATCAAACACATTGATAATAGTATTAGATGTGGGACTTACTATAATATTAATTCCACCCAATGCTTCTGCAACTGCATAATATTCACCTTCTGCATCTAATGCTAAGCTTTCAATTCCCATAAGGACTGAAGATCTAGAAATTAATGTTTTCATAGTAACAGATTTACCCGCACCTGATTTTGCAAATATAACCATATTATAATTTGTAAGAGATGGATGAAAATTATCAAATAATATTGGTTCTCCTGTTTGTTTATTAATTCCAAGTGGTACCCCCGTTGGATGTCCAACTTCAGATGTTAAAAATGGAAAAACAGTTCCCATAGATGGTCTATCAAAGATTTGTCTTTTTTCTATCTTATCTTCCATTAAAGGTAAACACGCTTTAAAAGCATCTTCTTGCATAGCCCATGCACTTTTTATGCTAACCAAAGATTTTGACATTTCATTTGAAAGAAGTTTAGTTAGCCTTTCAAGGTCTTGAAGACTATATGTAAATAGTGTTGAAACTATAGTTGCTTCATATAGTTTATTAAATCCCGCAGCAATCTGATCTCTTAAAATTTCTGTTTCGTATCTTTTTTGTGAAACATCACTTTCTCTGTTAATATTACCTTTATCACTTGCCATAATTCTTTCTGTTTCAAGTTCTACTATGGTTTTATTTAAATCTTTTTGAGAAGCTTCTTCTGAAATAGGATATATATATATGGAAGTATTGATATCTCCAAACATATATAAGCTTCTAAAAAGCTCTGGAAATATACAAGATCTTGGAAGTCCCGACACAAAAAAACTTCTTGCATATCTAGTAACATTAGAAATAATTTCCATATGATCCAATTTAGATGCATCAATCCCAGCTGGAGCAATAATTTCTTTTATGGATTTTTTATGTAATACTTTATAACCTTCTTCCCTATTTTTTTCCTGGTCTTCCTCTTTTTGCTTTCTCTTGAATAATTCCATTATTCATTTCCTCCTTGTTTTTTTCTTCTTGTAATTTATTATCAACTGCTTTTGTCGTTTTACCTTCTATTTTATCTATTGCTTTATTTGCAATGTCCTCTCCTATATATCTTTTATGCTTTTGAATTATATTTTTTGCTTTTTTTTTGATTACTTCGTTTGCTTTTTTTTCTTTTTCTTCGTATTCTATATCTTTTTCACTTCTGACCTCATTTATTTTCGAATTTGCTAACTCTATAGATTTTTCTTCTATTTGTTTGTCAAGAAGTTTTATTTTTTTATCCATAACATCTGGAGCAGTTGAATAAAGTTCATCAAAACCAGCTTGTCTGACTTTATCCATCCAAAATAGGTCTGCTTCATCTCTATTATAAGCAACATATAATAGTTCTGTAAGTTCCTCTGATGTTAATACTTTACCTGTAACTTGACAAGAAAATAATGAATTAATAACACTTCTTGCCCTTGTATATAATTCAGAAAAGGCCATATTTTCTACTTCAGTTTTATCAAAGTCTCCAGCTACTAATTCTGATCTATGACACGAAATTATTACAAAATATTTTTTACTCAAAATATTTTGATTTAAGCTTTGTCTTTCTATATCTCTTATTATATCTTCGGTGTAATCTTTCAAATTCTTTTGTTTTATTAATTCATATTTTGCTTGATCGACAATATCTTTTGATGTGTTTTTATCCTTAACTTTATTCTCATATTCTGTTTGTGCTAAAGAATATTTATTTTTAATATCATTTAATTTTCTTTTATAACCTTGAATACTTCTTTCTAGGTTGATTGTTCTAGTTTGTATATAAATTTGTATAGGATATCTTAAAGTATTTAAAAAGCTAATAAAGCCTTGTTCAACAGAAACTTTTTCCACTTCAGACATTAAATCATAATTTATTCCTTGACATTCTACTACCATTAAGAATTTTCCATTTTTTTGGACAATCATATTATCTTCAATTTTCTCGAACTCCATAAAGTCCAAAATTGACTCTGGAGTATATGTAACTTTAGATTTAGTTACTTGCTTTTCTTGATTTTGTTGTTCTTTAATTTGTTTTTCTTCGTTTTTTTCTTTTATTCTCATAATGATTAATACAATAATTAAAATAACAATAAAAAAGAAAATACATCCTGCTAAAAGTGCTAAATATTTAACCATATTATCGTTCATTTTTCTTTTCCTCCGTAAAAAAAGTATATATTTTATTTTTTTTCCTTATAAATTTTAAATATCTAAATATTATTTTATCTATATATTCTCCACCCGTTTTTCTTGTCAATTCGAAATTGTTTGAATCTGGTATTTTAAATGATGTTGCAGCAAAACCAATAAATCCAAATATAACAAATCCTACTAATAGCCAAATTCCCGTATTCATTCTAACTCCTGCCAAACTAATAAAAAGTGTTATTATATATATAATAGCTGCTCCTATCAATCCACAAATAATTGTTCCTATTAATGCTCTAGTTGTAAAAACATAAAAAAACCTACCTTCTCCTTTTGTATTTCTAGGTATATTGTATGGTCCTCCTGCCATAAGCACACCTTCCTTTCGAATATAATTGTACATTTTCATTATATCATAAAACCACAAAAAAAAATACAATTTTCGATATTTTTTTATCAAAAATTGTATTTTTAATATTTCTGTAATATTTTTGTAATTCAGTTGTAATAATTTTACATTTACTTTATTACGTTTTATTCGTTAAAAATTCCTATAAAGAATTTTGCAATTGATGTTGCGAAAAATACTAATACAATACCAACTATTATAGGGAACATATTCTTTTTAAGCTCTCCTTTTACTTCTGGTGTTTCTATTATGTATCTAAATCCTGTAACAGCTATCATTATAACAGCCGCAATACCTGATGCAATTTGTAAGAATGTTAAAATTCTTCCTGCAAGTGAACTTAATTTTTCAGTTCCAACAACTTCTCCTCCAACAGTTATGCCGTCAATAGCTCCTTGAGCATCAGTCCCAGCAGCAAAAATATAGTTTTGAGACATAATCATTATTATAGCAGCTGCAATTAATAAAACTACTAAAATTTTTGTAAAAGTTTTCATCTTTTTTTCCTCCTTTATTTATAATTATATATAAAATTAAAAATTTAAAATCAATTATTTTTTTACAATGAATAAATTATCAGTCTAACAAAAATCATTGCTATATTAAAGATTAATATTGCAGAAAAGCCAAAGACCATTCCCTTAATGGTTTTATGTAATGCTTCTTTTGCTTGCCCTCTTTCTGAAGAGCTATTTATTCCAAGCATATATCTGATACCTACTATTGAAAGTGATATTGCAGAAATTCCTGCAAGTAAAACCCATAGAGCTCTATTGATTCCTCTAATTGTCATTTTTACATTTATAAGCAATTTTCCAACTTTTTCTGGTACTTCAGTATCTGATTGTGTTAAAAATACTCTTGCAGCAGCAAATGCATCATTAATCCAAGTTGATTCCTCTTTTCCTTCCTCTATTTTGTGATATACATCATGATTATCTTTTTTTGAATTATCTGCATATACAGGTGATTGAAACAAACTAAAGACTGTTAACACAATAACTATAAGCAATACTATTTTATTAGTTTTATGTATCATATCTTATCACCTTCTTTATATGTTTGTAACTATAGAAAAAACTATTCTAACAAATGTCGCACTAAATTCTAGTATAATTGTACCAATAAAAGCTCTTCTTAATATTTTACTTAATGATCCTTTTGTAAGGTTCTGTACTCCTGTTACAGAATTACCATATTCGTTAATCGACGAACCAACATTTAGCCCTAAATCTTCTGAGAATCCATCTCCTGATCCTAAGATACCATTAAATCCAGCTATTGCTAATGCTATTACTAGTACTATTGCACCTATAATTTGTAAAATAGCTAATATTCTATTTACAACTGGTATAATAACTTTAATAATTGGCTGTGAAACATTATATCCTCCGATTTCGCTATTTGGGTCAAATTCTTCTGCAAAATCATCTCTAAGAATATCTGTATTTATTGTAACTGTGTTAGTTGAGTTAGTAGACCCGCTAGCACTATTTTTGTCATTAACTGTGACTGTAACTGTTGGAGCAATTTTACCATTAACCATAAAAGTTATTTGCGTCTTACCCTTTTTTTGCCCTTTAATTACTACCTTCCATACTGTTTGATTTTGATTTGACTTTTTGTTATCTTTAACTGCACTTATACTTACCACTCCAGATGGTTTAGCATTATTTATAAGTTTATCTCCTATACTAGGATCATCTAATACAACCTCTATTGTTTTCTCTTCTTCTTCTTTTATACTTATATCAGCTATACTTACACTTAAATGTAAATCATCAGCATATGTTGGAAATATAATAAAGTAAATTATGTTGAATACAAAAAATATGATAATTATCTTGATTAAATTATTTTTCATATCCATCATCTCCATTCTGTTTGTAGGTATATTTCAAGTTTATTCTTTTCTATTATAAATATTTTGTGATTTTTTGTCAATATATTAAATAATTTTTTTATTACTAGTGTTCTAAACTATCATCTTCTCCATTTTCTTGTCCCATTTCTTGAAAGTCTGTTATACCAGGAAAAATTTCTTTTAATCTTTTCATAGTCTCTTCATCATGAACATTTTCTAACTTAATAACCCAATCGAATTCTTCAGGGTTTCCTTCTCTTTCTTGCCAACTCAATATATCATGATCTAATAGATCTTGTTTAAATTCTGCATCTTTTATTGCATCTGAGCTTTCTATAATATAATTTCCAAATCGATCTGTTTGAGCTTTTCTATTGTAATCATCTATTGCGTTTCCAGCACCATCTTTGGCAGCCTCAACCACTGATGTTACACCATAGGCAACCCCTTCTGCAACATCTGATGCAATATCAACAGCAGCTTCTCCAACATCTTCTACAGATGCTTCGGTTCCTTTTCCTGCAATACCAACAACAGCTTGCCCAGCCCTTGGTAATATTCCTAAAGAATCTCTATAATTATCTAATCCCGATTGTACACTTGCTAAATATGCATAAATAAAATCTATCATTGTATTAACTCTAGCATATGTTTTAAATTTTTCTGGATCTTTAGCTAATGAATTCTTTGCATCATCATATGCGTCGATTTTTTCTTCTATCTCTTCGCGTTTTTCAGCAAGTTCTTCTTTTCTTTCAGGTTTAGTATCTTTATCTGCTATTTGTTTGTCTATTTCTCTTATCTGTTGATTTAGTTTATTATACCCATCATCACCTATTTCTAGCTTTAGATTAAGATCTCTTAATGCGTTTCTACATATTGTTATAGCATTTTCGCCATTTTTATTTAATGCTCCTTCGGATTTACCCAAAGCCCAGCCTCTACCTTCATTTGTCAAAATACTGTCAACAAAATCATCTTTATCTTCGGCATTAATTGTACTTTGAATTTCATCTCCTGCACTTACCATAGCTTCGAGACTACTTAATAGTCCATCTGCATCTATACCTGGTATATCTAACCCTTGTAAATCACTTAATTCCGTTACAACCGCACTTGAACTTTTTCCGTTTTCAAAATTATTCTTTGCTTCTTCTAAATCTTCACATATTTTTTTGCCAAGGTCTTCTGTATTTTCATATGCACCACATCCTGCCAGTTGAGTAACGGCTAATGCTCCCATTCCAACAGCCAATCCTGCTCTTTTTGCTGTTGGCGCACTACCTATCATTATTGCTGAAAAAATTGCAGTTATTTTGTTTCTTATCTTTCTAAATACTCCCATATAAAATACCTCGCTTTCGTATATTTTAATAAATGTGCAAAATACTCCTATTTTTTATTATACCATATTTTTCAATTTTTTGCAACAATTATTTACAAAAAATCCTTTTAAATGTTACTAGATAATGGTTTTTAATTATAAAAATCTGTAAATCCAGTATTTGTAATGAAAATGTAATATATATTTTTTTATAA
>ODAI012471565.1_pt1 | contig 12289 bp, 6 predicted proteins | sample 1539321 | NCBI WGS metagenome assembly ODAI01 (sample SAMN02144231, study PRJEB22623) | gut metagenome | biome: sheep rumen | host: Ovis aries | place: New Zealand
CGATTGTATTGATTTCGTTATAGGACATCAAACTCTTCGTTAATATCACATCCGAACGATCGCGTTGGTAGAACTCGAGAGTTCCGCTCAAACGGCCCTTGAAGAAGCCGAAGTCAACCGCTACGTTTGCATCTGAAAGCGTCTCCCATTTCAAATCTGGATTGCCTAACTTGTTAAGACCTATACCGTTAACGAGCGAACCGTCTATCACATACGTACCACGACTAACACCATAGACCGTATTGATACCGGTCAGACTTCCCGCATTACCGGTTTGGCCATAACCGCCGCGGAGTTTCAGCTCAGACAGCCAGGCCTGATCACGCAACCATGGCTCTTCACTCATACGCCATGCAACACTCACACCGGGAAAAGCACCCCACTGGTGCATCTTTGAGAAGTTAGAGCTTCCATCCACACGAATATTGAACGTGACGATATAACGGTTCAGGGCCGTATAAGATGCACGACCGATAAAAGAAGCCATTTGACTCGAACCCTTTGATGACCAGATGTTAGGATTCTCAGCCTCTGAGGTGCCGATATTATTCATCAAAGCACCATCCGTCGGGAAATTATTCGCTACTACGCCATGGCCGTCCCACATGTTCTTTTTCCATTCCCAACCGACCATCACACTTAAATCATGCTGATCGTTCCAGTTGTGAGCATAAGTAGCTGTTGCATTGATTATACCTAATTTGTTATTGTTCGTCTGTTTCGAGGCTTGACCGCCGAGTGACGCGCCTTTCATCGTCGAGGTAGGTATATATTGGTCTGCACCGGCAAACTTCATATCTACACCGCCCGTTGCACGAAGCGTCAAATCTTTATACGGTTTAACCTCCAAATAGCCCGTTAGGAACACATCATACGATTTGGTCTGGTCTGTTATCTCAAGCAGACTGACTGGATTAGGATATGTGTTCGGACGGTCTGGATTATCCGCAAACGTACCGTCCAAATTATATACTGGTACGGTCGGGTTAAATGTCATTGCGGAATAAATAAGGGCTGCATCCTGATTGCGGCTGTCACCTAACGGCACATCATTATACTTCAAGCTGGTAAACGATGTGTTCACACCGGCTTTGACGTATTTGCCGAACTGTTGGTCCAGGTTAATACGTCCTGTAATACGCTGCATATCATTATTCTTGGCGATACCTTTGTGGTCATACAATCCCAAAGATATCAGATATTTGGTCTTGTCAGAACCGCCATTTACGCTAATAGCATGCTCATTGACTAAACCGGTACGGGTGACTAATTTCATCCAGTCCGTGCCACGGCCGACATAGTTCTCAATTTGCTCAGGGGCGTAGCGTTTTTCGGCAGAACGGCCAAGTTCGTCAAATATTCGATTCTGCTCCGTCATAAAGCCCTTGGCATCCAAAAACTCAGGGGCATCTTTTATCGTTTGGAAAGCAACTGAACCGGAATAAGAGACTTCTACTTTACCTTCTTTACCGCGCTTGGTAGTGATAAGGATTACACCACCCGATGCGTCTGAACCGTAGATAGAAGCGGCGGATGCATCCTTAAGGATATTGATACTCTCTATATCATCCGGAGAGATATTGATGAGACTGTTATCCTTGTCCGAACCGCTATAGCCGGTTCCGCTACTGGGGGAACTGCTTTGTAATTGCGGTATTCCGTCAATAACGATAAGCGGTTTCTGACCGGACAAACCACCACGAATGGTAATGGATTGACTGGCACCGGGAGCGGCTGAGTTAGACGATATAACCATACCGGAAGTACGACCGCGCAACATCTCACCTACGGAGGCGGAAGCGGCTTTGGGAAGTTCGTCGGCTTTCACGGTTTCTACGGAACCGGAGATATTACTCTTCTTTGACGCACCGTAACCGATAACTACCACTTCTTCAAGAGCTTTGGTATCCGGGACAAGACTCACTTTCATACCATTGGAGGCTGCTACCGTTTGGGCAATATAGCCCATATAGGAAATCAAAAGTTTCTGACCGGGTTGCGCATCTAACTCGAAGTTTCCGTCAAAATCGGTAATCGTACCGGTCGTTGTGCCTTCTATTACAACGTTTGCACCTATTACTGGCTCGTTATTCTCATCGAAGATTGTACCTTTGATGCCGGCTAAAAGAGATACCGGTAGCATACATAGAGCGCAAACTATTATTAATATTCTGTCTTTCATAGCCTATCACTTTTTAATAATCCAACACCATTTGATTGCGGCATCAAAGCGCATCGTCACATCTGTATCTGTTGTGACTGTCGGCATAGTCCCGCTATCGTTACCATCTTTCTTCTCCTTGAAATACCATCCGGCTACATCGCCGTCGGCAAACCACGGACGCCACTCGTTCACATCCCATTCGCCGCCGTTCTCGGTAAAGGTAAACCATTGACCGGACATAGCTGGCGTAAGAGTAAACTCCAACGTGTTTTGATAGATCGTCTCACCTTTCTTTTCCATCGGTGTAAAGAACGAAGAAGGTGTTAACAAACCTTCGGCTGTAGCTATATATAGTTGAGCGGTACGGGCTTCGGAGCGATCCATCGACCACTTGCGGATTGACTTTTCCTTGATATCGATCCATAGTCCCCAGTAGCCTTTGCCGGGCTTGTAGCCTTTCACATAACCCGGTTCACTCTGCATACTGATGATACGGTCTTCCACGTATGGAGATTCTCCGAACAGACGTTCTCCGTTCGTCTCGCGAGTAGGAGTAAAGAAGAAAGCGGTCTCGTCACTCGGAGCATAGACAAACACTTCGTACTGATACGAATCCTGCCGATTCAGATATTGATAGAAACCATATAGATATTGGCTCTCATCGGCTCCTGCGGTGAATACCCACATATAAGGATAATCTTTTATCTCATCGGTCTGCTCGGGCTTCATCACAATAAGCTTATGCTCAGAAACCGTCGTGTTCTCGCTATTATCGGTTACTGTTATCGTCATTGGATACGTCCCCTTGGCATCAAACTTGCATTGGATAACTATCTCCTCTTCACGTTTGGAGAGCACGAATGTTTCCGAATAAGACACGGACGGAATCTCCACTACGGCACTCTTTAGCATATCTTCACCATATAGAGTCGCTTTGAGTTGGCATTCGCCAGAACTGGATTCCTCGTCAAAATCAACGGCTATCTGTTTCTTCAAACCATCAATATAAGGAGGTGTGGTGGCCGGAGCGTAACGGACGGATATGGACTTCTTCATCTGGGTACCATGTACGTCTGTTGCTGTAATCAGAAGGTCTTGAGGAAACTCTGCGTCTTGTGGAACGGTAAACGAATAACTGAAATTCCACACAACGGGCTTTTGCGTTTTCAACTCATCTACTTGGCTTATTTTCCAAGCGTCGCATACAAAACTTACAGACTCAAAACCGGTATAGCATGACGCTTGACCGGAAATGGTCACTTCCTTGCCGGGAAATGCATCTACAAGCTCTGTGTCAACATATAAACCAGGACGCAAATCGGCACCTTCCTCTCGACACGAACTCACAATTAGTAATAAGAGGAAGAGTAATGAGTAATGAATAATTGATATTTTTTTCATGGCGGATGTATTTTAGTGGTTGTAGCGGAAGGCATCCCATGCTGGAAGCATCTTACCTGTAAAATCAAACAGTGTCGAGTTTCCCGTCACGTTTTTCTCTCCGACAGTCCAACCGCAGTTGGGAGCGGCTATATATATCGGATCCCAGTAGATATAACCGAGAATATGGCTCGAAGCTGCAAGAATCTGCTCTGTCAGGGACAGCATAAACCTACGTTGGGCTTCCGGAGTCATTTCTTCGTACGGGTCGTTATTGGCTATTTGACCGGAGGTGCCGTCCTCCAATAACGGATTCCACGCAAAGCCTACTTCCATAAACAGATAATCCTTATTGAACGTACTTGCTAACAATTCGGCTTCACTTATCATCTCTTCGATGGTCTTGTTGCCATAGTATGGATAATAAGAAGCCCCTATGATATCGTAATCGAGATTGGCGTTTCGCATGGCGGTAAAGAACCACTTGAAGTTATCTACCGTTATATCGGCACTCGTCGTCAAGTGAAGAATTATCTTCGACTCCGGACAAACCTCCCGAACGGCCTTACTGGCTTGGGATAATAGAGATGCCAAGTTGTTCATATCAGAGCAATAACCGTTGACTTTCTCGGTCGGCTTATCGCCTTTCAGTGTGCCGAATAGTATGCCGGACTGTATCTCGTTGCCGATTGATACATATTGAGGTGTCGTGCCTTGGTCACGCATCTTGATTAAGAAATCGCGCGTATAGGTATACATCACATCATGCAATTCTTCCTGCGTATATTTCTTCCAAGCGGCGGGCTTGTATTGTTCGCCGCCATTTGTCCAGAAATCCGAGTAATGGAAAGTCAGTTCTATTTCCATACCGGCGGCTTTGGCACGCTTGGCAAGAGCAAGAATATTCGCCTCGTCTTGTATTCCTTTGAAGAAACTCTTACCTCCGGCAGACTTCCCCGGATCATTGTAAAGACGAAGACGCGCGAGATTCATACCGTTTTGGGCGGACAGAACAAAGCAGTCGCCGGCCTCACCTTTGGCATCTGAATAGACTCCGCCGTTCTTCTCCACTTGGGATAGCATCGAGAAGTCGCCGCCGGTAATAAGCGTCCTACCCGCTGAAACGGCACGGACATAAACGGTCTTGGGTTCATACGTGGCTGAACTCTCCAACGTGCTCGCTGATACGGACAGCTTGCCGTTGGTCACTTCTACACCACGCACAACTGCCTTCTTCCAAACAGCGGGACTAAGCAATATCGCAGCTTTACGGTCTCCTGCTGTAATTGTGAGCAAGGCATCTTCGGTTCCGCGAACATATGCCTCTAAATCATAGAAACCGTTCGCCAATTCAATCGTTTCGTCTAACGAGTTTAATCTAATCACCTGGGCTTCCGGAGTAGGATCATCCATCGCACCGGGATAACTTGAGGAACACGAACTAAAAACAATTGCTAAAACAAGCAATAGGGAAGATATGTCTTTCATTATTATATTTGTTTTTCATTATTATATTAGGGTTAATTATTAATTTCGCACCCCAATCACACAAGGAGATTAACCACTTTGTTCACGAAATATGTAGGTATATCTGTTTTTCAGCCTGCAAAAGTACAACTTTTTTAAAAATTATGCAAATATAAAATATTTTTTCACTATTTTTTGTTTGTGAATATCCAAATTTTGTTGTATCTTTGCAGCCGCTTAATATATACATTTTATGTTTCTAACTATTTTAGCAGCAATCTCAACATTACTGACGAGTTGGCAATTTCGACAAGAACCGTCGGACCAAAATCCTATGGTGGACACAGTATGGCAACAAGTAACTATTCCTCACGATTGGGCTATTTGCGGAGCTTTCGACCGCAATAACGACTTGCAAGAAGTCGTCGTTGTGCAAAATGGAGAGCAAGAACCTTCGTGGAAAACAGGACGTAGTGGCGGCCTGCCATGGATGGGAAAAGGACACTATCGCACGCGCGTTAATGTAAATAAGGATAAGTACTACACATTAGTCTTCGACGGGGCAATGAGTCATGCCAAAGTGTTTGTCAACGGCAAACAGATTGCATATCATCCATATGGATATAGCACTTTTGACTGCAACATACCACACCAATTGCTTACTTCGGATAGTATAGATATAGATGTGATCTTGGAGAACAAACCGCAACAGAGCCGGTGGTATCCTGGCGCAGGACTATACCGCAACGTGCATTTATTAGAGCATGAACCAGTACACATCCTCACTTCTGGCGTATGGATTCAAACTCCGGATGTGTCGGAAAATAGTGCTAAAGTCTTAATAAATGTAGAACTCAACACACCTGATATTAATAACGAATACAGCGTACTGACCGATATTCTTTACAATGGTCAAGTTGTTGCTTCCGCGGAAGGCTTGAACAATGGCATCGAAATAACCAATCCACATTTATGGAGTCCTGAAACACCTTCACTTTATATTGCTCGCACACGCGTACTGAAAAATAAGGAGATTATAGACGAACTGAACACACGATTTGGTATCCGCTCTATCGCCTACTCTGCCGAACGCGGTTTTCAATTAAACGGACAGACCCGTAAGTTCAAAGGCGTGTGTCTGCACCACGACTTAGGTCCTTTAGGCGCTGCCGTTCATAAAGATGCACTGCGTCACCAGATTTACATGCTCAAAGCAATGGGATGTGATGCTATACGAACAAGCCATAACATGCCTGCGCCAGAGTTGGTGGAACTATGCGACGAAATCGGAATGATGATGATGATTGAGCCCTTTGATGTTTGGAATCATGGCAAAACGGAGAACGACTACCACGTAGAATTCAACGACTGGTGGCGTGAGGACATCACTAATATGGTTAGACAATACCGTAACAGCGCATCTGTCATGCTTTGGTCAAGCGGAAACGAAGTATGGAATCAAGTTCTACCGGATGGAATAGAAATCGTAACCCAACTGCAAGAACTCTTCCACGAACTTGATCCTTCGCGCCCTGTCACCAACGGGATGGATCAAGCAAAACAAATCATCTACAACGGATTTGGAGCGGCTGTCGAACTGCCGGGACTCAATTACAGAACAAGCCGTTATTTGGAGGCATATGAACACCTGCCACAAAAGATGCTTCTTGGCTCAGAAACAGCTTCAACGGTATCTTCCCGCGGAGTGTACAAAATTCCTGCTGTCTTACGTCCCGATGCCATATACGCTGACAATCAATCATCTGGCTATGACGTCGAATACTGCGCGTGGTCCGGACTGCCGGAACAGGATTTCCAATTGCAAGACGATTATAATTGGACTTTAGGACAGTTCGTCTGGACTGGATTTGATTATTTGGGAGAGCCCTCTCCTTACGATACTGACGCTTGGCCAAGCCACAGCAGTTATTTCGGTATCATTGACTTAGCTTCTCTGCCTAAAGATCGCTACTGGCTCTACCGCAGCCAATGGAATCACATAGATGCCACATTACATCTTTTGCCGCACTGGAACTGGAAAAAAGGACAACAAGTGCCCGTCTTCTGCTATACCTCATATCCGCAAGCTGAGCTGTTCGTTAACGGAAAGAGTTATGGCCGACTGCGCTTTGCTACCCCGGCAGAAACGGAACGACTCAAAGCTGGTGAACACATTGACGGAGTAAGTCGCATGCCACAAGTGGGGCAGTTCGAAATTCCAGACTGGGGCTCTGCACCACGTCCGGAACTACTGCCGCGATATAGACTTATGTGGTGGGACATTCCATATAAGAAAGGTAAAATTGAAATGGTCGCCTATAACGAACAAGGACAAAAAGCCGCAACGTCAACCATTCGCACCGCCGGCAAACCGCATCACTTGGAAATCATTTGGGCGAACGAAAACGAAAATCCGGAAGAATTATGCTACTATACTGTCCGAATCGTCGATCGCAAAGGAAACCTATGCCCGACTGCCAACAATCTCATTCGCTATGAAGGAGATGGATTTGTGGCCGCAGCTAATGGAGATGCGGCATGCTTGGATAGTTTTGTAAAACCACAGATGCATGCCTTTGCTGGACAATGTACTTTCATCATCCGCAAAGGTTGCAAAGGACATTTCTCCTACTCTACGCGTTGACCCATCATATTGTAGCGTACTCCGTTACGCTCAATAATAACTTGTCCGTTGAGAATATACTTCGTAGCTGTTGGCGTCGGAGCGGATACTTCTTCTACATCGGTCGAACCATCCCAACCGTCTGAACGCCCGGGAACAAAACGAGAATCAGAAGATGATATCATGTGGCTGAGCTGAACGGCTTGACCGGAACGCTCTCCCCATATATATTCCGCCAAATACGGATAGTCGATAAACGGATTGCGGTTCCCTTGTTTCTCCTCAATACCGTTATTTCGCTTAATCTCTTTCTCACTGACAGGGTCATCACGATGCCACTTCATCAATAACGCTACTGCATATGGAGTAAGACCATAATTTGCGGACTTAGTATATGAACTATTGAACATCGTTGAGCCTCCGTCCGAAGTCATCTTATATTTAGTATTCCACTTCATGATAGTTCCGAAATAACCACGAGCGAAATCACCTTTATATTGATTGGACGGCTCAAAAACTTTCTTGCCACTTGGAGCAGAAGTGTTCGTATTAGCTTCAGCACTAATGGTCTTTTTGTCGTTGTGAATAGTACTTACGGAAGATCCGACTTTACATGTACCTACTTGATCCCCGGAAGCAACGACACCAAAAGCGTAATTACTACGATAACTATTCACCTTTCCGTCAGTTGGAACAACATGAAAGACATCCGCTCCTATCTCTTTCTCAAGTGAACCAAACCACGACTTAGGAACAGAATGTTCGCGGTTATAGCAATCGCACTCATTCCTATAGTTGCCGCATTGATCACCACCCTCACTCTTCTTACCCGGAGAGAACGTGCAATTACTATACATGTCAATGATATGATTATTATCATCCACATCGGTTTTCGTATATGCATCCCATAGCCCGGAATAACTTAGAGCTACATATCCGGCATTAGTCACTTTTGTTAGTTGTGAGAACAACTCCTCTGCAGCCGTTCCGTCTATAGAAGAATAGTGAGTGGGAATCTCTTCTTTCGGTGTAACAGCATGAGCAGACAAACTTGTAACAAAACAGATTAGACAAATCAATGTAAATAGTCTCTTTATCATAGTATTATATATTAGTTAATTTCTTGGCCCATCATGTTATAAACGTGTCCTTCGCGTTCAATAACAATTTGACCGTTAAGAATATATTTCACTGCCTTTGGCATTATAGTTACACCATCTATTGTTGTAACAACGGAATCATCCCAACCATTACTTTTGCCGGGAATAAAACGCGGGTCAGTGGACGAAACAAGGTGCGACATATCAACCGCCTTGCCTGCCATCTTGCCCCAAATATACTCTGCGAGGTAAGGATAGTCGATATACGGATTACGATTATGCTGGAAATCGCTCACGGCGTCTGCACGCTTGATTTCTTTCACGGAAACAGGGTCTTGGCGATGCCATTGGATAATCACTTCCTGCTCCCAAGGCTGAAACTCCAAATAGTTGTCATTCTGCATGGCAAATTTGGAGCCCACATCCTTATTATCGACACGCCAGCCTTTATATTGTTTGCATACGATATCTATGTTGCCGTTTTTGTCTTTACCGTAACAAGTGGCCATGTACATATAGGCACGCGCAAAATCGCCTTTATACTCATCTTTAGGCTCAAAGATGGAGAAATCCTCATTTAATGCCTCGTGGTGTTGAGTGCCTATTTTGAGTGAGCCTGCCGTTTTGGTTAGGTTAACTACATTACCCAAAGGATAGTTGCCTCGTGCACCATTGGCAGTTGAATTGGACGGATTAAGATGATAGCAGTCCATATAGGCTGCATTCTTACCGCCACCCCACCATGATTTGGCAAAGCTATGTTCAATATTACAACCGGTAGCTACATCTCCCGGATTATTTACTTTGTACCACGTGTCGCAATACATATCCATCATATCACCTTCCTCATTGCGGTCAGAATAGTAGAACACTTCCCATGTTTTCCCTATTCCTGAGCCATAAGGAATCGAATCATGTTTGCGGATACAAGTTCTAATCGCGCCTTTCAGTTCCGCATCTTTTAGGCCGTCAATACCGTTGTAATAGCCCTCGGGCATATCCTCTGCGCATACGTTAAATGCAAAGAATATGGCTGATAGAAGGATTGTTGTCTTTTTCATGATCGCACTAATTAATCTTTTGTCCGGTTATACTATAAATTTGATTATTGATTTCTATATACAATTGACCGTTACGGAGCACTTTTTTCGCCCTATATGCAGCCGGTTGTTCATTGACCACGTTCTCTATCTCGGTCATATTGTCACAATTTGTGAGATAATCCGAATAGATGAAGACTGTAGTATTATCGTCGTAGGTTACTTTGATCGCACTCAAACCACGATGGCCGCTATCTCCGTCAACCGTAAAGACAAGATTAGACGAACTTCCTGTCCACACAAGTCCGGTATCGTCCATCTTACCGCTATTCGGTTTGAGCATATTACCCTTGTCATTCGAACCGGGAACAAATTCAACTTTGTTTATATCAGCACCCGAAAGCGTAATCGACGACTGAGCATAGCATCGGATCTCAGTAAAATATTTGGTCGGATTAGTTCCACCTGCAAACGCAATAGTCACTTTGCCGGCAGTAGCAGAAGTCACAGCATCACCACGATTGTATCCGTCATTTTCGGTAAAGGAGGCTTTGGCTGTTATATCACCCTGTCCTTGTCCTTGTTCCATATGAGCAAAGACAGCATGTAAAGTAGTATTTGAACTTATCGCGGGCGATTCCTCTACTGACATAAACAGGTCTGCAGGCTTTGTTTGAGCCTTACCGGCTATAGCATATTTACTCCATCCGACAAACGTATTGCTGTATTCGGAGCAGGAAACAGGTGACGCCGGCAATATGGACAACTTATGATTCTTAAAAACAGAGTCTGTTTGTATCTTTTGCCCGTTGACAAACCAATTGACACCATATTTGGCATAGTCCTTATCATTACTGCCACCTTCTGTATCAAGAGGAATATAGTCTTTGCTATAAGCAGAAATGATTGTAGCCAAATTAAAATTCTCATTCTTCTTGTTTCCCCAGATATACTCTGCCAGTTCTGGGTAATCTACAAACGGGTTACGGTTTCCTTGCTGTTTGTAAACGGAGTCGTTGCGGTTAATCTCTTTGACCGAAACAGGATCATTACGATGCCATTTCATTAGTAGTGCCACAGAGTAATCTGTCAAACCGGCTTTCCCGTCGGAGTATGTAAACATCTTGGAACCGCTTTGAGAGGTAAAATTCTTATTTATGTAGCACGTAGCCATATAGAAATAAATACGTGCAATATCTCCTTTATATCGGTCATCAGGCTCATACACATTGCCGATAGTTGTATAGCCGGAGAAACTACTTGAACCGTAATGACCAAGTGCCGCTGCGCCTACAGAAATCTTATCGGTGCGGGAATTTGTTTCACCGTACGCATCGTTACCACGAAGATTATTCACACGGGCATCTGTCGGGAGAACATGAAAAATATCACTATACATCGGATAACTTTTTCCAAACCATGAAGAAGGAACCGTATGCTCTTTGTTCCAACCATCGCAGAAATCACTTTGCGCCTTGTTCGCCTCGTCCATCGTAAATTCACAGGTAGAATAGATATCCCATAATGTGCTATCGGGACGGAAATCCGTTGGAACGTAATATGATTCTAACGCATCGTAATTGAGCTGAGTATGGGAGGATATACAACCGTTCAACGCAGTACGAAGGGCTTCGCCTTTCTTGTTATTGGCATTAGAATAGTAGTTTGACGGTATCTGCGCCTGTACATATGATACACATAATAAGAGCATAGCGGCGCATATGGTATAGATGTAAGATTGTTTGTTAAACATGATAAAAATTCATTTAGCGCGCAAAGGTACTGCTTTCTTTGCAAATATGCAAATGTTTGTATAAAAAAAGTGCAGAAACACAATTTTTCTACACTTTCTCGTTACTTTCGCATGATATCAAATCTCGCTCAAGCAGTATATGTTTCACTCACAGACTGCGATGACTAACTTCTTTTTAAAAAAATCTATTTAAATTTATACTCGTTAGTTTTGCATGATTATCGCACTATTATCGCACTTTTTTCGCACAAATATCATACTATTTTCACACTTATAGCGGGACCATTACCTGAGACAATCGGGACTGAAAGCCCCTTCAACTACAATTTTCTACCCTTAAAAATAAATGATCTCCTGAAATTTTGCGCAAAGGTACTGCTTTTTAATTATATATACAAATTTTTTAATGCTGAAAAGGGGAAAAAATCGTACATATACTTTCACAAATTCACAAATTCACAAATTCACAGATTTGTGTGAGTCGATATAAACGTCATAATATATAATATAATTATTATATTATTATATTATGGGTATTTTTTTAGCTACACAGATGTGTGAAAATGTGAAAGTGTGAAAGTGTGAAAGTGTGAAAGTGTGAAAGTGCAAGGGTAGCGTATCCCTTGCGTATCCGTAGCGAATTAGCGGGATGAGATGATAGATGATAGATGAACTTTTGCCTGACGGCGTTTATTGCGCAGGACGCGACTGTACAACAAAAATTGCACATACGCAAGAATAAATGAGGAAAAATATAAAAAA
>ODAI012098018.1_pt1 | contig 12288 bp, 15 predicted proteins | sample 1539321 | NCBI WGS metagenome assembly ODAI01 (sample SAMN02144231, study PRJEB22623) | gut metagenome | biome: sheep rumen | host: Ovis aries | place: New Zealand
CCAGCCTTCCGCCGGGGCGGACCATCTCCGCGGCCGCTTTCAGAATCCCCTTCTGACGCGCGGCGCATCCTTCCGCTTTGTCCGCGCTCCATTCCAGCCGGGTTTCCGGATGCCGGCGGAACATTCCTTCCCCGCTGCACGGGGCGTCCACCAGCACGCCGCCAAAAGTTTCCTGCCATCTCTCCGCCAGCTTTTCCGGATACGCGCAGGTCACTGCGGCATGAGGAATTCCCATGCGTTCCACATTCCGGCTCAGTACGGCAGCCCGCTGGGGCACAGGATCATTGCAGACCAGCAGGCCTTCTCCCTTCATCGCAAGACCCATCTGCGTTGATTTTCCCCCGGGGGCGGCGCACAGATCCAGGATACGCTCTCCGGGCTGCGCGGCCATCACCGAGGCGGGAATCATCGCGCAGGGCTCCTGCAGATAAAAGGCGCCGGCTTCATGGGCTGCGGTAATCCCAGCCTGAGACTCCAGCGGGATTTCCCAGGCATTCTCCGTCCAGGCCACCGCTCTTTTCGCATCCCGGAAGGGCGAGTCTCCCCCCGCACGGAATGGATTCATCCTCAGGCCCCGCAGGGGCGGCTCGTCCATGGCACATAAAAAAGAAGGCAGTTCGTTTCCCAGCTGCGCTTCCACTCTTCGAAGAAATGCTTCCGGCAGCCGGATCAGTTCTCTATCATCCACTCCGGAATCATCCTCCGTTCAATTGCAAGGATCGGAGTTTCCAGACGGCACTTCTCCAGAATCTGCCGCTCTCCTGCGGTAATCACACTGGAAACGCCCATCTTCTTCGCGCATTGCAGAACCAGCCGCTCTCCCTGTTCCACCATTTCCGGCTCCGTACGGTCCGCCAGATTCGTGTTATTGATCAGCCCGTCCACACCCAGTCTGCCTCTGGCGCCGATCCGGCCGGCAAGATCCAGAATGTCTTCCTCTGTTTCCGTCAGCGGGCGCATGCAGTTGATCACCAGATAGGATAAGGTCTCCGCCCGGTGTTTCCGAAAGCTGGGGGCATAACGGCCCAGCGCGGCCGCGCCGGTATCATCTCCCCCTACGTCAAAAATAACCCGATCCGCAGGTACTTCAAATACGCTCTGAATTTCCGGCGGCAGGGCGGGAATGTCCACGGTTGTCAGCGCAAAGGTCGGCATAAGCACCCGGATTCCGGCTTTCTCCAGTTCCGGGGCCTTCTCTGCGCTTCGAAAGTAGGGATTCACAATATCCAGATCTACCAGCGTCGTCCGAAGGCCTTCCGCCGCGGAGGCCATTGCCAGGTTCAGCGCCAGCTCCGTTTTTCCGCTGCCATAGTTTCCCGTCAGCACAACGAACCGCGGCAGTGCAATTCCATTCCTCATGTTTCATTCTCCCGGTCATCCCCGTCCGTTTTCCAGCTGCGGGGATAGACAGGCCTGCGATAAGCCTCGTAGCGGTCAATCAGCTGATCCGGAGAGGCATATTCTTCCTCGCCGCTGTCCGAAAACAGCCGTTTCACGCTTCTCCGCCTTCTGGGCAAAATCGCCTGCTCGAAGGAGGCTGTCGTTCCTTCCGGTTCATTCTTCTGCCAGGTTACACCCGGCCGCTCTTCCGGATACACGGGCTCCGGAGCAGCCGCTGCCTCCTCTGCATGCCGGTAAGGCTCCGGAGTTTCCGCCGTCGGAAAATAGCGGCGCGCTGCCTCCCTGCGATCCGGCTGTTCCGGTGAAAGCCTTTCCGCTTCCGTCCGCCGGTCCGGCATACTTCCATTTGCTGTGGTTTCAGATTCGGATTCTTCTTCCGCTTCTTCCCTGTGCCTTAATCTGCGGAAGAAGCTGCGCCAGACCCGGTAAGGCTGCCAGCGGAAAAGGTAAACCGTCAGATCCGCCGCCAGTCCCACCGCGCACAGAACCAGGGCAATCATCTTCCAGTTGTCCCCGATCCATCCGAACAGCGTACCATTTCCGGGATTGGAGGCTGCGTTCCAGATTTCGGAACTCACGCTTCGGATCCAGCCAAGCATAATCTGAAAAAGCGAGCTAGCAAGTGTCCCCATTCTTCGCTCCTTTCAGTCATGCGTGTTTCCCGCCGTTTTTTCCGCGGGGGTCTTCCGCCGGATCCGTCTTCTTAATCCTGCTGGACCGTCTGCATCTCCGTGGCTTCCGTCTCTTCCCATTCGACCGGAGCCACCTCCACCGTCACCGTGATGGTATCATTGCTCAGGATTGCGTCATCGCTGGGCTTGGAAACCTTGATCTGGAAGCTTGTGGTTTCGTCCAGTCCGTTCAGGTCCACGTAATGCTCGCTCAGCGCCAGCTCATTCATCTGGTTCAGCACCTCACTCCGGGCCGCGACCGTGATGCTCTCCGGGCTGACATGGAAATCTGTAACGGCAAACCCTTCTGCAGGGGTATTGATCATCCCGATCAGGCTGGGAATATCATAGGTGCGCGTAGGCAGTATCGTGGATTCAAGCACAACGCTGTCCAGCATAACGCCGTCATAGCTGATCTCAAGCAGCTTGTTCTTCACTTCCTCGCCGCTTCGGTTGTAAAGCGTCAGCTCGGAGGAGAAGACCGCCGGTCCTTCCGTCCAATCCACCTCATCCGGCTTCACAAAAGCCCGGGCTCGGCTGATGCTGTTGACCAGACTGCGGGGACCGCTGACCGCCACCAGCGGAGGATCCACGCTGGGCGTGGACATATACCACCCGGCTGGGGTCTCCCCCGCCACCGTTACGGAAACAGGAATCCGATATCGGACTACATAGTCCTCCACATTCACATTCACGGAAGAAGGCGTAATCCCTGTAATCCGGCCATAGACAGAGGAGTTGCTGCTCTGCAGTTTCAGCTCCTGCTCTCCCGTGCCGGTGATCCGGCTCAGATCCAGCCTGATATTGTAGGCGGAAATCTCCGCCCTCTCATACTGCTGCTGCGGCACGGCGGCGGTAGCTGTCACTCCCTGCAGAATTTCCGTCAGGTCGCTGGTCACGATGTATCCGTTCCGCTTCATGGTATCAGTGCCTGTTACATTGACACTGACATCATTGAAAACCTTATCCCGCGTCAGAGATACATCCTGACTGATCAGGCCCGCCCACAGCACCACGCTGATCAGGACAGCCAGCAGCTTGAACCATGCATTGTGCAGCACCAGGTGCTTCAGTCCCCGGAGGATCAGCCTTGAAGCCTTTTCTCCTCTTTTCTCCGTGCTGTTCATGCCCGGGCCTCCTTTCTGTCCTTCTTCAGGCGATTCCAGAAGGTGAGTATCCAGGAAGATTCGGGCTGATAAAGATCCGTAAGAATTGTTTTCACGTCATCCTCGGTCAGCGGGCGCTGGATCAGGCCTCCGCGGGCGAGGCTCATGGTTCCCGTTTCCTCCGATACGATCAGCACCGTCGCGTCGGAGTTTTCACTCAGGCCGATTCCGGCCCGGTGACGCGTTCCGAGCTCTCTCGAAACCCCGCTAGCTTCCGTCAGCGGAAGAATGCAGGCTGCCGCTTCCACCCGCTCCCCGCGGATCACAACAGCTCCGTCATGCAGGGGTGTGTTTGGTTCAAAAATATTCTCCAGCAGAGGGGCAGAGATCTCTCCGTCCACGCGGGTCCCCGTATCGATGACATCCTGCAGTCCGGTCATATGTTCAAAGCAGATCAGCGCGCCGACCTTGCGCCGGCTCAGATCCACCATAGTCTGAGTAATCTCGGAGACAATGCGCTCATGACCGTCCTGATCGGTTTTATGCTGCTTTCCCTTGTTCAGGATCGTACTGCGGCCCATTTTTTCAAGTCCCTTCCGGATTTCCGGCTGGAACAGGATGAACAGTACCACGGGACCGTTGTTCAGAATCGTCGTCAGCAGCCAGTTCAGACTGGTCAGCCCCAGCAGGGAGCTGAGCATCACAATGACCAGGAGCAGAAAGACACCCTTCAGCAGCGCGCTGCTGCGCGTACGGCGCAGCAAAATCAGCAGCTCGTAAATAATCAGCGCCATGATTATGATGTCAACTATATCCACGATGCCCAAACGATGCGTCAGGTTCCATCCCATATTGTTGATGGTGGTCCACACGTCATTCATCCCAGGCACCCCCTTTGCTTCGGTCTTCGAAAAATTATATCATGAAACGAACCGGTTTGGAAGGCATGTTTCTGAGAATATTTTTCAAATTATGTAACAGTTCTGAAACTTCCCGGACATAAAACAAAACCCCTTTCATCATCCGACGAAAGGGCGTTTTATTACTGAATGGGAAGAGGCTTCCTCTGTTCAGACAGCGGCCTTGTTCAGCTGCTTGGCCAGACGGGCCTTTTTCCGATTGGCGGTATTCTTATGCATAACGCCCTTGGCCGCAGCCTTGTCAATCGCCGCGACAGTCGCGGACAGCTGAGCCTGAGCGTTCTGGGGATCAGCAGCAACCGCAGCATCAAACTTCTTGACAGAAGTACGGACACCGCTCTTCACAATACGGTTCCTCAGATTCTTCTTCTCACTGACCTTAACGCGCTTCTTGGCGGACTGGATATTCGGCAACGTGGTTCACCTCCCTCAGGAATCCGGATAAAAAATCACCGGCTCGTATAGTATCACGGTTCCGGATGAAATGCAAGCGTTTTTTTCGTATTTTTTGATATTTCCCCTTTTCTCCCGGGTTCCAATCGATTATAATAGCTTCTGTGAGAGAAGCAAGGAGGGCGTTCATTTGGGCAAAGAGCGTATTGGGATCCTTGGAGGAGCCTTTGACCCGATTCACCAGGGGCATATTCAGATGGCTGTCAGCACCCTTGAGTCCTGCCGGCTGGACCGGCTGTATCTGATTCCTTCCGGTGAGAAAACGTACAAGTCCAGCATCGTGGGAAAGGAAGACCGCTGGAAGATGGTCGTTACCGCCTGTACGCAGGACCAGCGTCTGATTCCCTCCCGCTTTGAAATGGATCAGGATGTTCCCTTTTATACGGTGGATACTCTTCTGGCGCTGAAAAAAAAGCATCCGAAGGCGGATCTGTTTTATATTATCGGAGCCGACGGAGTCCTCAAGCTTCACCGTTGGCACAGGCTGGAAGAGGTGCTTCCTCTCTGCACGTTTCTGATCTGTCCCCGGGCGGGAGATATCCTGCTGGGAGACTTCAACGCTGAAAAGGCCCGTCTGACCGCGCTGGGCGGTAAATTTACCATGATCCGGATGCTCCCGGTGCCCATCTCCTCCACGGAAATCCGGGAATGCCTGTCCCAGGGGCTTCCCACCCCGAATCTGTACTCGCCTGTCCGGGAGTACTGCGCCCTGAAGGGGCTTTACGGCATGCCGCAGCGGGAGATATGCCCGGAGGAATGGATTGAGAAGCTTTTTGCCGCGCTGAATCCCCGCCGTTTCGCCCATTCCCTCTCGGTGGCCAGCTATGCCTGCCGGCTGGCCAGGATCCACGGGATCGATCAGCGTCAGGCGGAACAGGCGGGCCTGCTGCACGACTGTGCCAAATGCATGCCCCTGAAGGAAATGCAGCGGATCGCTGTCCAGCATTCTCTGACCAACGATCCCACAATTCTTTCCAGCAATGCCCTGATGCATTCCCTGGTCGGCGCGTGGGTTGCCAGGAATGAATACGGCATGGCGGATCCGGAAGTGCTGGAAGCCATTGCCTACCATAACACCGGCCACGCCGGAATGTCCCGCCTGGCGATGTGCGTCTGCCTGGCGGACTCCATTGAGCCGACCCGCGCAAGCTATCCCCTGCTGGAACAGGTCAGGGTTCTCTCCGAGCTTTCGCTGGAAAGGGCCCTTCTGATGAGCCTCGAGGGAACAGCCGCCTACGTCCGTTCCCGGGGAAAATATCTTCATCCCCGCACGCAGGAAACCATCGCCTGGCTGAAGACCCTTCCCGAGGTTCGCGGCCACAGGAAATAAAACACCATATTCTTATCAGCCATTTATCCCATGTTCAAAAGAAAGGAAGGTTATTTATTCTATGCAGGATCAGGATCTCGTTCTCAAAATCGCCCAGACGCTCTATGACCACAAGGCCGGGGAAATCACAGCCCTGAAGGTGGGGCATCTCACCGTGCTCTGCGACTACATGATCATCGCCTCCGGACGTACCGCCGCTCAGGTCAGTTCCCTTGCGGAGGATCTGGATGAGATGATGGCCCGGGAGGGCATTCCCCTCCGCCGCTCCGAAGGCGCCAGGGAAGGCCGCTGGGTTGTTCTGGATTACGGCCATATCCTCATTCATCTTTTCCACCGGGATGAAAGAGCATTCTATCATCTGGACCGGCTCTGGACGGACGGTACAAACGCGATCGAGCTTCCCTTTGACCAGACTGTTCCGGACTGATTTCAGTCCCTGGCGGCAGCTCTGACCGCCAGGATTTTATCCAGGATCCGATCCGCCAGCTCCCGCTTGGTCTGCAGCGGCTGCTCCTCCATTCCATCCCTTGTGATCAGCGTCGCGATATTGGTGTCGGTTCCGAATCCGGCTCCGGGTCTGGTTACGTCATTGGCTACGATCAGATCCAGATTCTTTTTGGCCAGCTTGGCCTGCGCGTGCTCTTCCAGATGATCCGTCTCCGCCGCGAACCCCACCAAGGTCTGCCCGGGGCGTTTCAGTTCTCCGACGCGGCGGGCTACATCCGGCGTTTCCACCAGGCGAAGAATCATCTCTTCGCCTTTTTTCTTTTTGATCTTGATCCCGGACACGGTTTCCGGCCGATAATCCGCCGGAGCTGCCGCCTGAATGACAATATCCTGCTCCGTCGCTTCCTTTTCCATGCACCGAAGCAGATCTTCCGTGCTTTCCACCGGGATGATGTGAATCTTCTCCGGGACAGGGGCCGTCGTGCTTCCCTTCACAACCGTCACCTCTGCTCCCCGGTCCCTCGCCGCCTCGGCCAGCGCAAAGCCCATTTTTCCGCTGGAGTCATTGGTCAGAAAGCGGACCGGATCCAGCCTTTCCCGGGTGGCTCCCGCGGTGACCAGCACCTTCAGCCCCTCAAGATCCCGCCGGGGATTCAGGATTTTTTCAATGGCTTCCACAATTTCCGCCGGCTCGCTCATCCGGCCCGCTCCGGTATCCCCGCAGGCCAGAATTCCGCTGTCCGGCCCGACAAAGCGGACGCCCCGCCGGCGCAGGATCCGTATGTTTTCCTGTGTCGCCTCCGCGTTCCACATGCCGGTGTTCATGGCCGGCGCCGCCAGAATCGGCGCCGCGGTCGCCAGCACTGTCGTGCTCAGCATATCATCGGCAATTCCATGGGCCATCTTTGCCAGAATATTCGCCGTGGCGGGCGCGATGACAAAAACCTCCGCCCGTTTCGCCAGCGCCACATGCTCTACATTCCAGTATTCCGGAGCCTGAAAGGTGTCCACGGTTACCTGATTCGCGCTCAGGGTCTGGAATGTCAGCGGAGCGACAAATTCCGTCGCGTTTTTCGTCATGATCACGCTGACTCTGGCCCCCAGATGCCGCAAACGGGAGACCAGATCCGCGCTTTTGTACGCGGCTATGCCTCCCGTTACGCCCAGCACGATCTCTCTGCCGGTCAGATCCATATCTGTTTACCCCTCTTCCGTGGGCCTGTCATAGCTCAGCATCCCGCGATTGATCTCTTCCACCGCAATCTTCAGCGGTTTCATTCCCTCCGCGTTGATCGCCGGTGTGCTTCCGCTCACAATTTCCCTGGCCCGCTTGCTGGCTTCCACCACCAGCGCGTAGCGGCTGTCGGCATGATTTAAAAGCTCCAGGACGCTGGGATCTACAATGGACATCTTTGGTTTCCTCCTGTTTCTTTCTTGGGATTATTCCCCGATCTCCGGAAAGTATCTCACGGAATTTTGTTTTTCCGCCCGAACGATGGCAGAAAGCTGGTCAAAAGCCAGATCCAGATCGTCGTTCACAATCAGGTATCTGTACCTGTTCATCTGGGCGATCTCCCCCCGGGCATTGTTCAGCCTCCGCTGAATCTCCTCCGGTTTTTCCGTGTTCCGGGTATGCAGCCGCACCTTCAGATCCGCATAGCTGGGCGGAAGAATAAAAACGCTGACGCAGCTCGGTTCCTTCTCCATCACCGTTCTCGCGCCCTGCGGATCAATGTCCAGCAGCACGTTCTGCCCCCGTTCCATCCGCTCATAGACCTCACTTTTCAGTGTCCCGTAGCGGTGCGCGTGGACGCTTGCGTGCTCCAGGAAGGCATCCTGCTCCAGCAGTTTATCATATTCCGCCTCAGAAATAAAGTGATAATGGACATCCTCTATTTCATTTTTCCGCTTTTCCCGGGTTGTTACGCTCACGGAAAAGCAGAAGCTCGGATCCTTGTTCAGGAGCCGTTCCACCAGCGTCCCCTTTCCGGCCCCGGAAGGCCCGGAGATCACCAGCAGCATTCCCTTCCTCGTTTCCTTCATGCCTGCTCAGGCTCCTTTCGAGGGTTCATTCTCCCGGCAATGGTTTCCGGCATCAGCGGCGAAAGGATCAGATGATCCGAGTCCATCATCAGCACGGCCTTGGTCTTGTGCCCGCAGGTGGCGTCGATCACATGCCCCCGGTCCCGTGCGTCCTGGATCATCCTGCGGATGGGCGCTGCTTCAGGCGAAACCACCGCAATGACCCTTTCCGAAGCTGCCATGTTCCCGTATCCAATATTTATCAGCTGCATACTTTACTCCACATTCTGGATCTGCTCCCGCAGCTTCTCAATTTCGCTTTTCAGGTCCACAACCAGCTGCGCGATCTGGGCATCCGAAGCCTTGGAACCGATGGTATTGGCTTCCCGGTTCATCTCCTGAATCAGGAAGTCCATTTTTTTGCCGATATCGCCTTCCGCGTCCAGATACTGGTTCATCTGGATCAGATGGCTCTTCAGCCTGCTCAGTTCCTCGTCGATGGCGCATCGGTCCGCCATCAGCGCGACCTCCTGCGCCAGCCGCTGGGGATCAACTCCGACAACGCCCAACTGCGCCAGCCGGGCTTCCAGCCGCGTTCTGTATTCCGTCACGACCAGCGGGGCCCGGGCCAGAATTTTTTCCCGCAGCACAGCCGCTTTCTCCAGATGCTCCTTCAGATCCTCCCGCAGATGCACGCCCTCCAGGGCCCGCATCTCCTTCAGCTGCTTCAGCGCTTCCTCCAGCGCCTCCCCGCAGAGTCCGAGAACCTTTTCCTGATCCATCTCCCGTTCCGCCAGGGTGACTACGCCTTCCATCTGCATCAGGTGGAGCACGTCCATGCTCTGGGGATCCCGGATGGTCTCCCCGATTGTCCGGGCTGCCTCAACGTAAGCCTGAACCAGACGAAGATCTGTCTGCACCTCCCGGGAGCCCTCTTCCGTATTCCTTACATTCAGGAACACATCCACATGGCCCCTCTTCAGCCCCGCGGAAATCCTTTCCCTGGCTGTCTGCTCCAGGAACAGCAAATTTCTCGGCAGCCGCAGGCTCAGATCCAGAAAACGATGGTTCACCGTCTTCAGCTCCGCGGTCACCTCCCAGCCGTCCCTGCTGGCTTTTCCGGTGCCGCAGCCCGTCATACTCTGCAATCCGCATTCCTCCCGTCAGAAGTCAATCAGCTCAATCAGTTATTTTATCATTTTCCGCACACTGCGTCAAACAGCCCGCCCAGGGAAAACCTGTCCACCGGCAGGTCGCTCACCGCTTCCAGAATATCTCCCAGATGATGGGCATCCGAGCTCCATATCCTTCGCCTTCCGGCAATCAGCTTTTCATTGACCGGCTGCTCCGGACGAACCTCCACCACAGGGAAGTCCACGTCTTCGGGAAACAGGCCCAGGTTGACCAGCAGCCCATGTCCCCGGTTGATATGTGCCGGAACCGCGGCACCTCCGTGGCTCCGGATCAGGGCAGCACACTCCTGCAGGCTCAGGTCCGTGGCTCCGATCAGCAGCCTGTCCTCAATGGCCAGCACCTCGTCATCCGTGTTCATGACCAGCTGATTTCCAAAGTAATCAGGCTTGTTCTTCATTTTCGGCAGATGGCTGCAGAAGATCTCTCCTACCTCCACGGCTGTGTCCACATCCCGGAAATAGCCCAGCAGATGCACTTCTTCCTTCGTGGTAATCTCCATCCCCGGCAGGAAGATCAGCCCGTAATAGTCTGCGGCCTCCTTTACGTAAGGCAGATTCCGTCCCGTATTATGGTCCGTCACCGCAATGGCGTCCAGTCCCTTCAGATGCGCCATACCGCAGATGTTTGCCGGTGTCATGTCATCATCCGCGCAGGGGCTCAGGCAGGAATGCATATGCAAATCCACCCACATGCCTTATTCCTCCCTGGGCGTTCCGGGAAGTCCCGCCTCCGCCATCAGCGCGCACAGCTCGTAGGCTGTTTTGCTGCTTTGCAAAACACAGATCTCCTCATCCTTCGCCTTTTCCAGCGTAGGCTCTTCCATTTCAATGTCCTCCGGAATGATGACCGCGGCCATCTCCATCAGACTGGCCACCGCGATCACGTTCATGTGGGTCTGCACCGTGATCCAGGCCATGCCCGCCTTGCCGTGGGCCATGACCCAGCTCAGCAGGTCACAGGTGTATCCGCAGGTCACTTCCGTATCCAGCGATACATCCGGCGTCATATTTTTGGCTCCTGTCAGTTCAATCAGTTCCTTCAGCTTCATTGTTCTGCTCTCCTGTTCCTTATTCTCTGGTTGTCTGGGCAATATCCACCATCTGCTGCGCCATCACCTTCAGCTGGTCCTTCATCCGGTGAATGCAGTCCATTTCCCGGGCGTTTCCCTGTACAATATCTTCCGCAAAAGTCCGGCAGGTGGGGCTGCCGCAGCTGCCGCAGTCATACCCCGGCAGGGTCTCGTAAATCGCTTCGATCCGCTCCATCTTCCGCATGGCTTCCACCAGATCATCATCCAGCTTCATGGCGGAATTGGGCATGATCCGTTTGCTGTCATACAGTTCGTACTTGGTCATCATGCCATTGTCGACATTCAGGTCCGCATCCCGGATATCTACCAGCCTGCGGATCCAGTTTCGGGCCACATAGGTATTTTCAAAATTCAGCGGTCCTCCGACGCATCCGCCGGTGCAGGCGGCGCCCTCGAAGAACTCCAGTCCGTTCAGGCGGTTATCCTCGATCTCCTCCAGGACCCGGATGCAGTTGGCAATTCCGTCCACCGCCATGCTCTCATTCGGGCAGACCGCGTCACATTCGCCTCCGCTCCGGGCCCAGCCTACGCCGAAATCCGAAGAGGTTTTCAGCGGCTCGTCCGTCGGAGCCTTCCGGAGCGCCGCGCTCAGCGGCCCGTAAATTTCCATGACGCTGATGGCACCGTCCACCGCGCTCTTCTCATGTCCGATCGGATTTCGGATCGCCGTTACCTTGGCCGGGCACGGGGTCAGGAAAAAACATCCGACTTCCTTTTCATCCACCTGATGTTTCCTGGCGAATTCCCGCTTGGCGATCATGGCCGCCACCTCCATCGGCTGGCGGATGTCCACAATGTGGTCAATCAGGTCCGGAAAGCGAACCTGAATCAACCGGACAATGGCCGGGCAGGCGGAGGAAATCACCGGACGGGGCAGGGCCGGCTTTTTCAGTCTCTCCCGGATCGCCCGGCTGACCACGTCCGCGCCCCGGGCCACCTCAAAAACATCATCAAATCCGAGTTCCTTCAGGGCGGCCAGAAGCTGGCTGATATTCTGCAGATTTTTAAACTGTCCATACAGGCTGGGCGCCGGCAGCGCGATTCGGTACTTCCATCCCTCGATCACGCTCAGAGGATCCGTAACCGCTACCTTCGCGTGGTAATCGCAGACCCGGATGCATTCTCCGCAGTCGATGCATCGCTCATCGATGATATGAGCGCTGCCGCCCCGGACCCGGATCGCCTCCGTCGGACACCGCTTCAGACAGTTGGTGCACGCCCGGCATTTGTCTTTTTCCAGCCGTACAGAGTGAAAACGCTTTGTCTCTTCCATTACATCAAACTCTCCCCCATGCCCGGCAAAAGCACCAAGGGCTTTCCGGGGTTATCCCTTCAGAGCGAAGCTCATGGTGATGGTGGTTCCCACTCCGACCTCGCTCTGAATGTCAAATTCCGTTGCGTTCCGTTTCATATTGGGCAAACCCATACCGGCGCCGAAGCCCAGCGTCCTGGCCTCTTCGTTGGCCGTGGAGTATCCCTCCGTCATCGCCTTTGCAATATCCGGGATTCCCGGACCCACGTCCCGGGAGATCAGCGTCACCTTCTCCGGCTCCACCTGAAGGATCAGCTCCCCGCCCAGGGAGTGAATCACCAGATTCAGCTCAACTTCATAGCAAGCCACGCTGACATGCCTCAGCACCTCGGCGCTGACGCC
>ODAI013049981.1_pt1 | contig 12288 bp, 8 predicted proteins | sample 1539321 | NCBI WGS metagenome assembly ODAI01 (sample SAMN02144231, study PRJEB22623) | gut metagenome | biome: sheep rumen | host: Ovis aries | place: New Zealand
CCATTTCCTTCATGTTCTTCATTGTTCTATCCTCCTGCCCTGTGGGCGTCGTTCTTAATCTGTTTTCTGTCCCGGTGTTTTACCCTGGACACCTATTGATACGGCCCACAGGGAAAGGTGGCAGTACATTTTCTATATTTTTTTCAGTGCAGCATTTCACTTCTACTGCCCAATTGATAACAAACTGATAACTTCCCCGCCTTCCCCTTCCAATCATCCCCTTTCTACGGTAAACTGTCCGCTGAAAAAAGGCTTCCGCAGCCCTGGGAGCCGCAGAAATGGAGGCGATTGAATGATTTTGGAGGATTTGTACCGGGGCAAGTATGCGCCTATTGAAAGCATGGCCGTTCATAATGATCATGACAGGCTGATGCAGCTTCAGGAGGAAATCATTGCTGCGCTGCCCGAGGAAAAGAAAGCGCTGGTGGATGCTACCCAGGATGCGTTTTTGGAGATGGTGATGGATGAAGGCGAGGCCGCTTTTGCTGAAGGAGTGCGCCTGGGTATCCGGCTGATGATAGCAGTCAAATCTGATACCATTTATTGTATTGATTTCTATTACTAAAACACTCCGGTGATTTTACAGAAAAATATCGCCATAATTATGCCGGCACAACCTGGATGGTCGTGTCGGCACGTTTGTTTATAGGGTTAGAATGATTTCATGCAGGATGACTTCTTCGGCTCTGCTGCGGATAATTTTGACTATCAATCTGTGAATAGAAGTATGATAAATGTTAAAGGCTTATGAGGATGTTTTGAGCAAACTAGATCCTGACTCCTTCCTTAATTAATGGAGTTATTGAAAAGAGAATAATGCAACGAAAAACGGAATGTGCCCTTCTGTCGGAGCACATTCCGCTGTCTGTTTCACAGGTCAGGATAATTGCACCCATATCAGGCTGCATAAGACAATCGATTTGAAGCCTTCTTATTCTACCGTGATGTTGAGAACCGTGTCGCCCGCCAACACAACGACTTGACCGGGGGCCAGCGCCTCCAGCGTATCGCTGACCACCAGCGGATCAGAGCTCATGCCTTCGCCCTCCAGCTTCTGCCCGACCTGCAGGGTTTCGGTCCGGGAGCGAGCGGCCAGCCAGTCACTCCAGGTCACAGCGTAGTTTGCAGCGTGGTTTTCCTGGATATAGCGGTACATGGCGCGAACCATGATGATGCGCTGCTGTGCCGCGCGCTTTCTCATCAGCGCGGGGCCCTCCGGGATGCCGCCGCCAGGCTGCGTGTCCAAGGTGCTGCGCGCCACCATGTTGGTGCTCCCGGTATCCGCCTGGTGCTGCAAAATTACCTCCAGCGCAGCATCCGGCTTCTGCATCATCTCCCAGATGGTCATGAAGACGCCGGTGCGTCCGGACCCGGCATGACAGTGGAAGCAGAGCCAGGCATCCTCCGGCAGATCTTTGGCGAAGGCGATGAATTCATCGATGGCCCCGGCAGGCGGCCAGATGTGGTCGGGACAGGGCAGCCGCAGGTAGCCGAAACCCTCAGCCTCAACCAGATCCCGCTCAGTTTCCCAGGTTTCCACCGTGAAATCCATGGCGGGCTTTGGCGGATCGGTGTCCATGGTGTAAGCGCTCACGGTGGTGCCGACCAGCCCGGCGAGCGCTGCCTCTTCGGCCTCTACCTCCGCTGCGGTTTTGCCCAGGTTGGCATTGTTCAGCGTATTGGCAAAGGAGACGGAAATCCCGTTGATGAAGCCGTGCGCCTCCAGCCGGCAGTCCACAATCCATACGTTTTCCGATTTCTTCCGGAGCGCTGATGCCCATTTCTGAAACTGGTTCTTGGAAAACTGCGCGCAGCCGGACATGCGCTCCTCGTTCAGGTGGCGGGCGTTGGCCAGTCTGGCCTTCCAGGCTGTGACATTGTCCCGGTCGATTCGCAGATAGACGTCATCTCCCTCCGCGAAAGCCCAGAGCGGGACCAGGAACACCACCAGGAGCAGGATAAGGAATCGTTTTGCCATGATGATTGCCCTTCTTTCCATCTTTTTGTTGAATCCACCAGATACCGTATCGTATGGCCTCTGCAGTTGTAAGCTGGATTTTGTCAAGCGCAATAGGGCGCACAGTTATTTCAAGCCTATTCTGCTTAGAACTTGGAACTATGAACTTGATCCCGCTTTCCCGCTTTCTTTCCTTAAATAAACAGTTACCGCCAGACGATTCCGCTGTTCATTCTTCAGTCTCACTTCAAATACTGATCCATATAGTCAAAGTACAGCGCCCAATCCTCTGGCGTGATGCCATGGCTGCCAATGCGCATATGATATGCCATGCTTTCCGAAAACACATGCTCTCCAGCGTGTGGCTGCTCAACGGGCGCGTCTTCGATTACTTCCAAGCCATACAGCCGGTAAGCGTCACGGCTCAGCATAAGGGCGTTCCAGGTTCCCTGGGAATCATTGGATGTATCTGTTTCCGCGCTGCTGATATAGATTTTTCTCGGGGCAACGCAGGCAATCAGTCCATGCTGATCAACGGGCAATTCATCCACCCGGTCATTGTAGGTTTTGAAGGTATCGCTCATCCACCAGCGGAAATTGGCGTTCAGATCAGCGATCTGCTCCTTGTGGTTGTTTCTGCTCATGGCTGCGCCGCAGGTACCGCTGACATTGGGAATCACCAGAGCAATGCGGTCATCATGAGCTCCGGCCCACAGCGCGGCCTTTCCCAGGCGGGAGGTGCCAACCACTGCAAGCCGGGAGGAATCCACCTGCTCATCGGTCATGAGGTAATCTGCCATTAGTTCAATGCCAAAGGCCCAAGCGCTGATGCCTTTGAGGGTCGCTTTGTCGAACAGGGAGATGATACGCTTGCCATAGGTTCGTAAATTATCCGGCATAAAATCATCGCAGAATACCACGCCGATGCCGTATCCCCGTTGCACCGCTTCTTCGATGCACCAGTCATCCGCTCCTGACCCGCGGGTGACTTCATCGATTTTCGGATATTTATTGATGGCGTAGGAAGGCTGAATGGCCGGGTCTGAAAGAGCAGTGTGAACAGAGGAAAAGCTCAGGCCAAAAACAACAGGCACCGGTTGGTCAGCCTTTGGCAGGATCAGCAGCATCAATGCGTCGGACTCGCCTTTTTCTGTTGAAACGGTGATCTTGATTTGTTTGCGGATGGCTGTTCCATTCAGCGCTTCTCCAGCTTCAACGATTTCAAAGGCGGTTTCAAATCCTTCCGTGGGAATAGGACCATACATGGTATCGGCAAAGAGCGTTAGCAGTTCTTCTCTCCGGGCGGCAAACGTTTCCGGCGTGGAAACCTGCGTTCCGTCTTCCGTGATCATCAGCTCCGGCAAGTTCCTGTATTCGCGTATTTCTTCGGCAATGGATGATTGCATGGGCAAAACAGACATGAGCAGCGTCGCGGCAACGCATAGAATCCTCGATACTTTTTTCATCAGAACAGCCTCCTGTCGATTTTTTCCATGATGATAATAGCAAAAAGCGCAGCGGAATAAAATAAGCTTTTTACGCATACAGCATAGCAGAAGCAGAAAGCAGAAGCAACAGGTATATCGTAACTGACAGGTTTAACATCGTAAAAAAGCCCTGACCTTCTATCAGAAAGTTCAAAAAGAAGATGGCGGCTTTCCGGCAGGTTACTAGGAAGAAAAAAACATGCGAAATATGTATTGCATGCATGACATTGCGCTGGTGCTGATGGCCACCCAGACTCAGACCACGGAGGTGCTGGACACTTTCCCTACGATTCCGTCGGTGCAGGAAGCGGAGCAGATTCTGGCGGAGGCGGAGAATCAGGAAGTGACGACCCCGCAGGAAGCCTGACCCTGCCGAAATACACTATGCCACCTGCAACGACCTGATGAAGAATGGCTGGCGTATGAAGGAAATCGACGAAATGGACATGCTGTGCTTCCTGCGTCTGCGGGCATGGGATGCCACACGGGAGCAGGAAAAGAAAAGCCCCGCCAGCGCTTCATTGATGAAATCTGGCACAGGGGGGGGAGCTGTAGTTTATTCTTTAGGCTCTATTATTATTTTCTCAGAGAAATCTGACCAATGACCGTCTATCAAAAGGCAGAATTGATAGCTTTTTCTCCGTGTTGCATTAGAGTATGTAAATGTCGTTGTTTCAGAGTCCACATCTACAATATCGGAAGAATATCCTCCTTGAAAGTATTCTCGTGCGAGCACTTTTTCTGCGCCAGATGTTTCAATGGAAAAAGTATACTCATCATTTTTGCCTAACAGTTACCATTAGATATTGGTGAGCCGACAGTCTCGCCACTTGGTCGGGGCAGAATTGGCTATGTGACGGTAAACGCTAATGCCAAGCTGGTCCAGCAGGACGACGACCACAAATCGGAAATGGTCACACGGGTAAATATGTCAAACAGACTTCCCGTATATGCAGAAAAGATGGACAGCACATGGAAAACATGGTATTATGTATACATAGATGGTGTGTGGAGGTGGATTTAAGAAGGGGTTATCGCGTTTCATAAAGAATAAGAATGACTGGCGAGACAAAAAACAGGAAAGAAGGATCTAAATGCGGCATCTCTGGCTATTGATCATTGTAAGCATGTTCTTTGCATTGTGGCTGCTTGCACCCTGCGTTGCAGAGGAGATCGTAACAATCGGTGAATATACGTTTGCAATACATGATAATGCTGCAGAAGTGATCCTTTGCAACCCTGATCATGAAATCCTCATGATTCCGGATGTCATTAACGGTATACCCGTGACGGGCATCAGGCAGCATGCGTTTGATCCATGCGAAGATCTGGTTTACCGTATTTCCATTCCTGACAGTGTAACTGAAATAAATGGTAATCCATTTGCCAGCTGTGCATCTCTGGAAGAGTTCATAGTTTCAGGCACTCATCCCTCTTTGGTGGTGGACAATCATGCATTGATTGACAAAACCGAAAAGCGATTGATTTGTTACCCGGCAGGCAGAACGGAAAGCAGCTTTTCAATTCCGGATGGGATCAGGATGATTGGTGAAAAAGCATTCATGCTCTCTGGCTTAGCAGAAATCATCATTCCAGATAGTGTCACAACAATTGGAGACGAGGCGTTCGGTACCGCCTTTAATCTTAAACAAATCATTATCCCAAACAGCGTTATACACTTTGGGGAAAATCCTTTTCTGTTCTGCCGTAATCTGGAAACCATTGGTATTTCATCGAATCATCCGGGGCTGATGATCGTTGACCGCGCTATAATCTGCAAAGAAGATATGCGGTTGCTTTGCGTACTGCGAAGTGAAGAGATGACTTCATATTCTATTCCGGAAGGTATCAGAGAAATCGGGGCAAAAGTGTTTTATTTCCACTATCACTTATCAGAAATCAGCATGCCAGACACTGTTACTGCAATAGGAAATGAGGCGTTTTACTATTGTGATTTGATAGAGGTTTGTCTTCCCGAAAAGGTGGTTTCCATAGGTGACTTCGCATTTGCCGAATGTCGTTCTTTGACTCGGATCAACATACCTGCCTCCGTATCCACGGTCGGGAAGAATCCTTTTAATGGATGCTTCAACCTGACAGATATGAATGTTTCACCAGATAATGCATCTGTAAAGCTGATTGACGGTGTATTGTTCGACTTGACGGATAACCATTTAGTCTTGTTTCCGCCGAATGACCAACGTGAGGAATACACTACTCCTGCATGGGCACGAAGCATAGGTGAAGGAGCTTTTGAGTCGAGTAACCTGAGCAGCATAGTATTGTCAGATGGCATAGATGTAATTGAAGACAACGCTTTCACAAACTGCTTTAGATTAAATACAATCATAATTCCTGAAAGTGTGACACGAATTGGCGCATATGCATTTGCCGAATGTTACAGCGTGGAATCAATCAGCATACCTGATACTGTCTGCATGATTGGGGATGGAGCGTTCAGGAACTGTAAAAGCCTGGCGGAAATCCAACTGCCAGCACTGTTAACCAGGATCGGAGATGAGACTTTCAGTTTCTGCAAAAACCTCAAGCATATCGACATTCCTACCCATGTAACGAGTATTGGCAATTACGCATTTGGGTTATGCTCAAGCATTAGGGGCATTCATATTCCAGATGGTGTTATGAGTATTGGGAAAGGCGCTTTTTCGGAGTGCACAAGTCTGGCAGACGTGTCATTACCCAAATCGCTGTCCAGGATTGAAGCTCGTACTTTTGAAAGCTGTACAGCTCTCGAACACATAGACATTCCGTGCGGCATATACAGTATTGGCAATTATGCATTTGCAGAATGCCAGCAGTTAAACAGTGTAACCATACCAGTCAGTGTAACAAAAATCGGTATCAACCCATTCAGTAATTGTCAGGAATTATCAGAACTGCAGATAGCACATGAGAATTCTGCACTGCAGATCATTGACGATGCTCTTTTCAGCAATGAAGATCACCGGCTGGTGTTTTATCCCTTCAATGAGGTCACCTCCTATGCGATACCGGAAGGTACTGAAATCATAGGGGAAGGCGCTTTTGAAGAGCACAATTGCATAGAGGAAGTATTCATCCCCAACGGCGTCGTTGAAATACGAAAGAGCGCTTTCTTTCGATGCAACCTGGTAAAGGTCAATATACCTCCCACCGTGAAGCGAATCGAATATGGGGCTTTCTGCGAAACATATCTGACATCACTGATCATTCCTAAAAGCGTTATTCATATCGATCATTATGCCTTAGACTCATGGGAACCCATCGTGTTCACTGTTTGCAGAGGCAGTTATGCTGAAAGATACTGTATAGAAGAAATGCTTGATTATGTTTATGCTGAGGAGTAATTCATTCTTTCCAGGGTGCGGCTTAAGGAGACCGCAAAAGTGCCGTATACTGTTGATTGGCAAGGGCATTAACAGAGTTGACACGAGATGGTCATCTTCACTAAACCATTCATCGTGTTCATATATAGAAAGGGATGGAACGTCATGAAAAAAAAGATCGTCATTGTATTTTTGCTGACAGCCATGATTTATATAATGGCATTGACAGCAGGTAACTGTGAAGAATACATAACCCCTGGTTCACATTTGGTTTTCGGTACATATGAGCAGGATGACGATGATTCGAATGGGCAGGAACCAATTCTTTGGAATGTGATTGATGTTGATGTTGAACACAATCGCGCCTTCATTATCAGTGCATATGCGCTGGATGTTCAGCCTTACAATACAGAACCAATCTTTGTCACATGGGAAACTTCAGATCTTCGGAAATGGTTGAATCATGATTTTATCGATACTGCTTTTTGTCCCGCTGAGAGGGAAATGATTGAACTGACCGCTGTCGAAAACGGTCAGAGCCAGGGTAATAAAAAATGGACTGCCAATGGCGGAAATGAAACTGAAGACCGTGTTTATTTGTTGAGCTATTATGAAGCAATGTCCCTTTTGGATATGGATACCAGTAAATGTTTACCAACACAGTATGCCAGTAATAAAGGAGCAAAAAACGACCCGGCGTGTTATTGGTGGCTGCGGTCTCCAGGTTCTGAACAATCAAGCGCAGCAATCATGATGGATGATGGGATCATCCGCAGCGGAGCTGTCAATTATGACGGCCAGCCTCATGAAAACCTGCGGTTTTATATGGCTATTGGTGTTCGCCCATGTTTATGGATAAACCTGCCTGATGGCATGCATGCATTTGATAGCTTATATGGTTTGAAGAAAAATGATGAGCTCACATTCGGCAGATATGAGCAGGATAACAGCTCCTTGGACGGGCTCGAACCAATTGAATGGGTCGTTCTGTTTGCAAACAGAACAGAAGGGAAAGTACTGCTGATAAGTAAGTATTTGTTAGATTATCAACCCTTCAACCAAAAAGAATGCAGCACATGGGAAGATTCATCTGTCAGACAATGGCTCAATGCGGAGTTTCTGAATACCGCCTTTACTGCCACGGAGCAACAGGTGATCCTTCCATCCACTGAAATAAGCAAGAACAACAGTATAATATCGCTTGCAGATTATAATCATGCACAATTTGAAAGCATGGTCTGGCTTCTTAGCATAGAAGAAGCAAAACATTTTTTTAACAACGACCTTGACAGAAGCTGTTCGCCAACGAATTATGCGATTGCGCAGGGAGTCTATGCCGCAAAATACCTGGAGATTTACGATGAACCAACCGCCTGGTGGATGCTTCGCTCTAATAGGTATTGGAGTGAAGAAAATGTAGACTGCGTCACTTCCTTGGGATCATTTTCGAATGGAAATATGACGGAAAGAATCGCGATCCGGCCTTGTATATGGGTGGAAGCGAAGGCAGTATATGAAAATAAAAGGTAATTGTTCAGTCCCCCCAAGATAAGGGCGTTTGAAAAGCAGTATCGGAGAAAACAGAAAGGAGAGCATCAAAAGAAGAAAGGCCATGAAGGGCGGCAGTTGAGACAAAGGAAAGAACGGCTGTGAATTGTTCGGCTCCAGGTTTGGAGCGGAAGCAGCCGGAAACTTTGTCTTTGAGTTTCGCCCAACGGATCGCCCGTTCTGCTGTATTGTTGGTAAAGGGGACCAGCCAATTTCTGGCGAAACGAAGGATATCGTCCTTGAAGTCCCGAAAACGTTCAAGGAGACAGCGGAATTTTCCTTTGCCAACCCTGCCGCGTTTCCCGGGAACTTTTTCAGGCTCAGGATGGATGGCCATTCCTTCTTCGACAAGCTCGTCATATTGCCGAAGATAAACCTCCAATTCCTCGGCCGGGAAAGCGTTTGCGCCTTCTGCTGCGAGTACTGCCCTGCGGTGGCACATTGTTTGCAGCAGCTTCTGCAGCTTTCCCGCCCATGCCTGATTTCCTGATTCCTCCGCGTAAACCAGTTCCCTCTCCAAATGAGCGCAGCACATGGCGTGAAGCACATTATCATACTTGTAATAGGGCTTCCAGAAATCATGTACCGCCACCCCGTTTGCCATGGGCAGAATTCCCATGGCATCTATCCCTTCCTTTCCCCGTTTATCCTGTACCGAGTAGTATCGCCATTTGTCGGTACAGGCGCAATGCAGCCATTTCAGCTTTCCATTTATCTGGATGCCGGTTTCGTCAAAGTGGAGAACGGATTTCAGCCGGATCGTCTGTTTGATATAATCCAGCGCCTTTTCCGCTTTCTGCGCCGCTGTAATCAGCATGCCCTGGATTGTTCCTTTGCTGATTGGAATGCCCAAACTGCTCATCAGTTTCTGCGTTCTGTCCACGCTGACCATCCCAAGCGTCAGCAGCGTTACCGCCAGCGCAGATACGCCTTTGCCGTATTGCTTCGTCCCTGTAATATGAGCTGGAAACATGCCTCTTTCTGCCTGACCTGTCAACTGACAGCAATTGCAGCCCATGGATTCGTGAGCAATCAGCTTGGTCTTTACCTCTACATCGTACTCGAACCGGGTTTCACAGCTGCGCAGCTTGCATGTGTCCGCATAGGGGCATCCTTCGCATACGGCAGGTTTATGGGAAATCACTTCATCCGGGTTACGGTCTATTTTCATTCCGTTTCCCTTGTGCCCTTCCTGTCCGCCCGGCTTCTTTCCGCTTTTCTCCCAAAGGCTCTTGGGCGCAGGTTTATGGTATCCGTCCTTTGAGGGCGGTACAGAGCTGTTCCCGCTGTTTTTCCTGTGTGTCAGTTCTTCTATTCTCTTCGTCAGTGCGGCATTCAGCGCGTCCTTTTCTGCTATTTCTTTTCGCAACGCTGTGAGTTGTTCGTTTTGCTGCTGGAGCTGTTCGGTTAACCTCTTTATTTCTTCTATCAGTTCCTGAATCAACTCCTGCATCCCGAACACCTCCTCTCAGCCTTTCACTATGTTGAGATATTCAACGTTCTTCCTAAATCTCCTTTTGGTTTTTTGGTAACCATTTTTTACATCGTCCCTTGAGCGACTGAACAGTTACGAATTTTTCATTTAATCTCGACCGTTTCCACAAAGCACAAGCCAATTCCTACACCACCGCCCTGGGGGAGATTCGCGCTGGTCGATAATCTTCTCACTGGATGTGGTATATCTTTCCTCAGTTGAAGGGCTTGGGCTATTCGTCCATGGCCACTTACTATGGCATCGACGGACTGGCAGAAGCCAAAGCCTATCTGGAGGATGAAACACTCCGTTTCCGCCTGGTGGAGATCAGCACAGCTCTGTTGAATTTATCCGGAAGCGATGCGAGGGCTGTTGTTATTGCTCCCGTAGCCTGTCACAGAACTGCTCTATCGGCCTGACATGAAACTGCTCCGCAAGCTGTCACAGGCTGGAAATCCGGAAGGGGCCAGGCAGAGCGAGGCCCCATAACGGTCAGTGAGCGATTTCATGTTCAAGAACGAAGTTCACCATGTAGTCATCTACCAGCTTGCGCTGAAGCTGGAAAGCGTACATCAAGCTTTTCTCACAGATTCTGTTAATCACGCGGGGGATTCCGGCAGATTCCTTGGCGATGACATCCAGAGCTTTCATGGTGAAAATCTCTGTCGGCCCTTCGGCGTACTCAAGATGAGAACGGACGTATCGCTCGGTTTCAGCACGATCCAGGTGCGGAATCACGCAGTTCACATCAATACGCTGCCGTATAGCGGCATAACGCTGGAGACGGAGCTTCTCGGCCCACAATTCCGTCTGTCCCACAAGAATCAGCGCCATGGGACTCGTGGAATCGAATTCAAAGTTCAGCAGGAACCGAAATTCTTCCAAGGTTTCCTTGTCAAGCAGATGCGCCTCGTCGAGGACACAGACGATTTTCTTCTTGTCGTTTGCCCGAATCCTCCTGATTTCATTCTGCAGCTGGTCTTTTGCTTCGCTGCGGTAGAATTTCGGCTCCAGGCCCAACTGCCGGAGCATCCCCTTGTAAAGCCAGCTTGGGGTGAGCTTGGAATCGGAAAGGTACAGCAGGATGTACTCGTCTCGGCTCAGACTGTCGGCAAACTTGCGGATCATGGTGGATTTCCCGCATCCGGCATCCGACGTGAGCACGGCGAAAAGCTGCCGGTCCGCCACATAGCCGAGCCGTCCAAGAATGTTCGCGGTGGAAGCGGATTCATACAGCCTCTCTGGCGGCACGTTCCTGGTGAATGGCGTATGCTTCATGCCGAAGAAGTCTTCAAACATCCGGCTCACCGCCCTTCGGAGCATCTTTGCGGAAGCTGCTGAACGAGATGGCGTTTGCCTGAATCTGCTGCCGGGCGGTGTGCTTCTTCTCCAGTACATCCAGCATGCGGGACGTCTGCGGCTCAACCGGCAGCATAGATGCCGGCACAGTCGGCTTCGGGTCGCAATACTCGCCAATGGTGAGCTGCCTGGCCTGAACCGGCTCAATCCCGGGGTAATGCACGGTTACAGTGTCCAGGCACATCGGGTTGTAGGAGACTTCAACCTTTGCGCCAATGAGCGCGGCGCTGACTTCAAACTGCCGCCCTTCCAGGCTAATGCAGCCGCCTTTGTCCACGTTGCGCATGACGTGGTGGAGAAAGGCTTCCGCAACAACGGCGGTGTCGAGAAAGGTAAGGCGGCGGGAGTCCCGGTTCCACTCCTGCAACGGAGAGATGCCGCCCTGGGGCACTTCCCATCCCTGGCTGCGGTAGTATTCCGCCAACCCGCCATGGGGCCTGTTGTGGTAGTATTCGTCTAACCACAGATGCCACATGCGGTTCATCTCTTCCAGGGTGGTAATCTTCTTGGCCTTGGCTTCTCGCAGGAAAGCGTCCACGAAGCTGTTGTAGGCTTCAATCTTTCCCTTGGACTGCGCGGAATAGGGCTGACAGTGCAGGATGCGGATGCTGAGCCGTCCCAGAGCGTCCTTGAGATCCTTGGAAATGTACTGCGTGCCGTTGTCCAGATAGAAAGCGTCCGGCTTGCCGAACTGGAGAATGGCCTTGTGAAAAGTATCCTCCACAATCTGAGCTTCCTGGTTGTCGTACCAGTCCGAAGAAAGAATTCTGCGGCTGTGGTCGTCAATGAGCGCGGAAAGGTAGGTCTGAACCTTCTTCCCGCCAGGGCCTATTGGAAGAATAGGGCCATATTTAATGTCACCCTGAACAAGCATCATCCTGTGCGGCTTGCAGAAGCGCTTGGACGATGAGTACTTCGCCTCGCTGTATTTCTTCATCTGCTTCTTGCCGTACCCAGCATTGTACAGATACCGCTGCAGCGTAGAGCGCTTCAGTTCTCCAGGCTTGACCCAGCCCTCGCCCTCCAAGATGTAGATGATCTGCTCCACCGAGCGCAGCGGCACCTCGCGTTTCAGCAGGATCGCCTGCTGAAGCAGTTCGCTGAAATTCTTCGGCAGCTTTGCGGAACGGCGCTGCG
>ODAI013603549.1_pt1 | contig 12288 bp, 11 predicted proteins | sample 1539321 | NCBI WGS metagenome assembly ODAI01 (sample SAMN02144231, study PRJEB22623) | gut metagenome | biome: sheep rumen | host: Ovis aries | place: New Zealand
GACGCTTCTTCGTCACCTCTGCGCTGTCTCTCAGTTATCTCTGCGCCATTTCAGCGTCACCTCGGCGCCAGAAGTCACGCCATGACATCCATCGCCTGCTGGAATCCTCCTGACGCGATCAATTCCTCAATTTCCTCCGCGCTGTGCTTCACCATGCGCAGGAACTCCGTGCTGTCTGTATGCTGTTCACCTGTGCGGCGGCAATTTTTTGCCCTGAAAATATAGGCGTAATTGTCAGCAACCGTAGCGGCGGAGGGAATCGTGATCAGGTGCTCCCATTCATCGCTGGTGTACCCGGTTTCCTCCTCCAGCTCCCGCTTTGCAGCGGTCAGCGCGTCCTCATGGGTTGTCTTCGCATCTTCTGCAGTAATATACTCGCGGCCTGTTGAACTCTCAATGCCGCCCGCCACGAACTCCGTTGTCACCTGTTTGATCCCGTGCCGATACTGCCGGACACAGAGATAGTTGTCCTCTTCGTCGGACGCCACGATCACGACATAACTCCGACGGCTGTAATTGTAGTAGGGGGAGAAAGTAGTGCCGTCAGGGAAGCGGTAAGCTGCCCTCCGGAAGTCGATCCACTTGTCCTGCACGATGTGCTCAACGCTTATTTCTTCCCAGGCGAGGGACTGGTCTGCCTCGGATTTGTTCATATCTTTACTGATTTCTTTGTTTTCGCTCATATGCTGTCCTCTGATGTTGTTTGATGATAAATGCGGAATACCTGCCTATCATAGCATATGTTTTTAACTTTTGTGCATTTCTAAGTTTTGACTAAGTTTGAAGTTATATGATTCTTTCATACAAAGGAAACAACAAATCCAAATAAAGGACAAAGCAATAGAAAGACGAGGAAAAGACAAAATGAAAAAGACAACAGCAATGATGGCAGCAAGCTTTATGATCATGAGCCTGGTGCTCGGCGGATGCGGGACAACAGGTGCGGCGACAGCGACAACAACCGCTGCAGTTGAGACAGAAGCGCAGGAGCAGACAGACTCAGCGCAAGCTGAGACAGCCCAGACAGACGCGGCACAGGGCAGCGCAGCGCAGAACGGGACAACTTCCGGTTCAACAACTGCAAAAATCCCCTCGGCAGAGGAAATCGAGATCACCGAGACTATTGAGAACAGCACCGACGAAGAGCACGCGGTCACAGCGGATGGCGAAGAGGCTTCCTATTCCAACATCGCAGTAGTCAAGACTGGTGATGCGGAAGGAGACGAAGCAGATTTCTATGGCGCGAACGCGGCGATTTTTGCCACCAACAGAGCGACGCTGACGCTCAGCGAGATCACCGTTAATACGGATGGCAAGCACGCAAACGGCGTGTTCAGCTACGGTGAGGGCACTACAGTCAACATTTCCGACTCTGTGATCGAGACCACAGGCAACTGCTCAGGCGGACTGATGACCACCGGAGGCGGCACGATGAACGCCAGCAATCTGCTGATCCATACTACGGGCAACAGCTCCGCGGCGATCCGCTCCGACAGAGGCGGCGGAACCGTCAATGTGACCGGCGGCAGTTATACGACAGAAGGAACCGGCTCCCCGGTCATCTACTCCACAGCGGATATCACAGTAAGTGATGCGGTGATGGAATCCACAGCGTCACAGGGCGTTGTAGTAGAAGGTCAAAACTCAGTCACCCTCAACAACGTGAACCTGACAGCCAGCAATGTCAAGAAGAACAGTGACAAGTCCGAGTGGTATCAGGCAGTCATGATCTACCAGTCCATGTCGGGCGACGCGGATGAGGGGCTTGCATCTTTTGCCATGAACGGAGGAACGCTCACGAACCTGAACGGGGATATTTTCTTCGTCAATAATACTACGGCAACGATCGATCTGACCGGCGCGACTATTGTCAACGAAGATTCAGAAGGCGTATTCCTCCGCGCGGCGGCAGCAGGCTGGGGCAGCGAAGGCAGCAACGGCGGCCATGTGACAATGAACGCCTCGGGCCAAAACATTGACGGCGACATGATCGTGGACGAAATCTCTTCTCTGAATCTCTACCTGAAGGATAACAGCAGCTTCAGCGGCGCGATCAATTCTGACGGCACAAGCGGCGATGTCTATGTAGAGATCGAGGACGGTTCAACTTGGACGCTTACCGGCGACAGCTATATCACAAGTCTTACCTGCAGCGCAGGCAGCATCAACTTAAATGGTCACAAACTCTATGTGAATGGCGAGGAGTATGCGGAAGGCACTGCCTCTGAAGGAGAAGCGATTGTGGTAGAGACTGCTTCTTCCGGGAGCCATGGCGGACATGGCGACGGCAGCACACCTCCTGAAAAGCCCGGAAGTGGCAGCGGCAGCGCCGGTCCTGGCGGCGATGGCAGCGAGCCGCCTGCAAAGCCCGGCGAGTGATGAACCGCCTGATGAGTGCGCCGGAGAAACTCCAGCGGCACTCAAACGGCAGGAAAACAATAAACTCACAGCCACTCGAGCGAAAAACCGGCTTAGCAATCAGCTTATGCCGGTTTTCTTTCTTAGTTCCATCACTTGCGCTGGTGTAGTATAATACCCGTATTCGAAACAAGTTAACAATGCACAAACCTGCTTGAACGCAAAAAGCAGAGAAAAGGAGAACTATTATGATCAGAACAGAACACGAATGCCAGGTGGAATACCGCGAACATATGCGCGACGGTGAGGGAACCGTACAGATCACAAACTTTATCACAGGCCCTGCGGAGCTCAACGAAAAGGGCAGGCTGTTTGCTAAAATTACGTTGAATCCTGGCTGCAGTATCGGTTATCATATTCATGAGAAAGATGCGGAATTGTTCTACATTATGAAGGGTACCGCAGAGTACAATGATAATAATGTGATCCGCATTGTGAAAGCGGGCGACGTGACTATCTGCCCTACAGGACAGGGCCATGGTATTGCCAACAAGACTGACGAAGTCGTTGAGCTGGTGGCAGTTATCGTTTACGCTTGAGAACTTCTTGCTCCTGACGGAAGGAGCCATTAACTTCCTGCTTCCACCGAGAGGAACAGGGCCGATCGATCTTTGACCAAAACAGGAGGAAACTATGGCAGTGAGAATGACAGCCGGTAAGGGCGGCGAATTTTACGTCCCTTATGAGAACAGGACCGGATGCGAGTCTATCGTCTACTTTACACGAGATCTTTCTGCGGAAGGTCTTCAGAAGATCTATAAGAAGGTGTGCGGCGTTCTGCATGGCAAAGTAGCGATCAAGCTCCACACCGGCGAGCAGCACGGACCGAACATCATTCCCAGACCCTGGGTGAAGAATTTGTTTGAGAAAGAGATGGGCATCTTTGATGATGCGACGATTATCGAGACAAATACTTACTACGAGGGCGACCGCGACACGACCGAGAAGCACCGCAAGACTTTGGAAGTGAACGGCTGGACTTTTGCTGATGTGGATATTACGGATGAGTTCGGAACGACGACTCTTCCCGTAAAGGGCGGCAAGTGGTTCACAGAGATGTCTGTCGGCAAATCGCTGCCGGACTACGATTCTTTCCTTGCGCTGACCCACTTCAAAGGCCATGTTCAGGGCGGATTCGGCGGCTCCAACAAGAACATCGGCATCGGCTGTGCAGACGGCAAAGAGGGCAAAAAATGGATCCACACCGCTGATTCCGGAAATCAGTGGGGCATCCGTACGGAAGAATTGATGGAGCGCATTTCGGAGTCGACCAAGGCGACAATTGACTATTTTGCCGGAAGTATCGCGTACATCAACGTACTGCGCAACATGTCCGTTTCCTGCGACTGCGAAGGCGTGGCAGCAGCACCTGTCGTGACGCCCAACATCGGAATCCTTGCGTCCCTTGACATTTGCGCAGTGGACACAGCCAGCGTAGACCTCGTCTATGCGCTCAAGGAAGAAGATCACCACGACCTGGTGCAGAGAATCGAGACCAGGCACGGTCATCGCCAGCTCAGCTACATGAAGGAACTCGGCATGGGCAACAACAAGTATGTCCTGATCGACCTGGACAACGGCGAGTGCAGAATCCAGCCCGCAGATGCGGTGACGCACGTGGTGCCGTTTGAGGGGTGAGAGACGGGATAAAACCGGATAATGAAATGATTAAAGCCGCCGGACCTTTTGAAGGGTTCGGCGGCTTTTAGTATTGAGTTTACCACAAACAATGTCTTATTAAGTGCGGTCAGAAATCCTCAGGCAAGAGGCTCCTCGCCATATTTGAACAGCAGGAGATTGGCATCGTCCACAGAAGCGGATTGGTTGATTGCGACAGTAAGGATGATGTCACGGCGATTCTTGGGATACAGAGGGGCATTGCAGCTCAGTTCCAGAGCGCGGGTCGTCTCCCGAAGGCTCAGTCCGGCTGCAATGCACAGACGAAGCACTTTGTCACGGCTAGGGCTCCGGGTGCCTTTCATAACCTGATAATAGTAGGATCGCTCCAGGCCGCTCTTCTGGATGAGTTCTCCGCTCTCAGCCTGTTGTACGGCAGGGAGGGAGCGATAGTAGTCGGGGAAATTCTTGAAACTGTCCGCGACTTTGGGCTGCTCCATAAACTTCTCCATATCCCGCGTGTTGTCGATGTTTGACAGTACATCAGTCAGCTTTTTAGTGGTTGTCTCGTCCATGATATATCTCCCCGTAAGTTCATGTTATAATCGGGTTGTGCGAAAGTCGAGGGGGAGTATCCATGACAGAACTTGAGAAACTGTGCGAAAACGCACTCTATGATGAAATAAAAATCCTGGAAGACGGCAAATCTGTCGTCAGGGATGTCCCCACAGGGAAATTATATTTTAAAAAGACACTCGATGTCTACAATGAACATGTTTACGCCTTTCTGCGGGATCACAAAAACCGCAATGTGGCTGCTGTACAGGCTTTCTGGAAAGATGGTGAGAGCCTTGTTGTCATCGAGGAGCTTATTCAGGGCCGGACGCTTGACGAGATCCTTCGGGCGTCGGAGGCTTCCGACAGTGAAACAGAACCTTCCGGCATAGGCAGGGCGGAATCTGAAAATGCAGGCATCTCACTTGGTATCCCCTTTTCCGAACGCATCGACATCCTCTCGCAGATCTGTGACGGACTGGAGTTTCTGCATAGTGCTGATCCTCCGATTATCCACCGCGATATCAAGGCCTCCAATATCATGGTGACAGACGATGGAATTGTCAAGATCATTGATTACGATGCTGCCAAAATATACATAACCGGCCAGGACAAGGACACCATGATGATCGGCACGCAGGGTCTTGCTGCTCCTGAGCAGTATGGCTTTGCCCAGTCAGATGTCAGAACGGATCTGTATGCCCTTGGTAAGCTGATTGAGCGCATGCTGCCTGGGAACGTTGATGCAAATCGCATCGCGAAGAAGGCTACGGAAATGGATCCGAAGAAGCGCTATACTTCTGCCGCTCAGATGAAGGCGCAAATCCTGAGGATCAGGGAGCACACGTCGGCCCTTGATCAAAAATTTGAGAAGATCCCGGGCTTTGACCCGATGAATAAGAGCCACAGGATCAGGGCAAGGATCGCGCTGGCAGCGGCTGTCGTTGCAGCAGTGTTGATCCTGACAGGGACAGGATGGAGATTCATCGTGTACCCGGCGCGGCAGGAGGAGGCGATCCGCGCGGAGCTTTCGGCCATTGAACAGATAAAGGGCACAGACGAGAAGATCCAGACCGTGGTCGAAAAGTTTGCGGAGGAGCATCCCTACAGCAAGATGACGGCGGAGCAGAAGCAGTCCGTTCGCGACGAAATAGCAGATACACAGAAACGGTGCTATCTGGCAGGAAATACGGAAAATGCTGATGCGATCAGGGATATTTTGACAAGATATTACGGGGAGGAGACAACCTGGGAGGCCATAAGCCTTTACGGAAAAGCCGAGGCGGAAATTGCAAGGAAATCTTTTGAAGAAGGACTGAGTGCGCTGTATAAGCTCAGAGAAGAAGAGGCAGTGGATGCACAGCGGCATTGGGAGGCCGGCGTTGACCATACATTGAGTGCAGCCAGAAAAGCTATGGAGGACTTCAGGGAGACCGGAAGCGCTGCAGGAATTCACGTAATTGCAAATGCCCTTAACGCACTTGAAAAATACGATACTGATTCGGATAGTGAGCTTGATGACATATACAAAGAACTCCTTACAAGCGCGGCTGGTGAGCGGGAATCACAGCATTGGGACAAGGCGTCGCTGATTTATGACGCTTTGCTGGACGCAGGTGTCGGAGACAGCGATGAGCTCTCTTTATTGAAGCAGGGGACTCTCTATGAAGAGGCGGAAGCGGCTTTTGCCGGGAAAGAATATGATAAATCTTCGAAAAAATACAGCGAGCTCGGAGACTATAAGGACGCCGCGGAAAAATACAAGGAGAGTATCTATCTCAAGGCGGTGAGGGAGGCAGAAAACGGAAGCTTTCAGGCTGCAGCGACAAGTTTTGAGACTATTTCAGGATATAAGGATGCAGACGAGCGTGAATCGGAGGCAAAATATCGCTATTGTGAGAGAACATGCGAAGAGCCGACTTCTACGACATATGCATATATCGAGGAACTGGTTGACAGCAGTTACGAGGGTGCGGAGGATCTGCAGACAGAGATTTACAAATGGCGCGCCTCTATCAGCACCGGTTTGTCGTATTCTTTCGGCTCCATGCAGTCAGCCTATATAAGAGCCAGGCTGAGCGGCGGCCCTCCGGACTCTGCGACAACTGTTACTTTCCGAATCGACGATCCCGTCGGAAATGATTCTGATACATGGAGCGACGGAAAGGAATACAAAAGCGGAGACACAGCTGAGGTGAATTATTCCGAAGAAGAAAGCAGTTATAATCTGTTCGATCGGTCGTACAAGATATGGGTCTACGCGGACGGAGGCGAGCAGATCGGATACTGGGAGGGAATGATCAGTACGGAGTTTTAGGAGTGGGCGCAGAGCCCACCAAAGGCAGATCAGTATTTATTAGAATACCTGTAGGAGTTTAATCCTGCAGGTATTTTTTCGCGTGATAAGGAGAAAGGACCATGAAAAAGAGTCATGCAAATCTGATATCAATCGCTTCCATCAGCATTTTTTTGCTGTTGTCTTTTATGCCCGTCATATTCACAATGAACTACTGGAAAAATGAGGCACCGGGAGTTGGCCATGCAACTAAAGCGTGGTCTGAAGGTGTCAGCCTCTATTCCCGGTATTTGTGGCTTGCCTTGCTCATTGCAGCAGCTGCTGCATTGAGCATAACGATCCTGGTCATGCAGAGCTTGAAAATCAGAAATCAACTGACTAAGTTCTGCTATTTTGCCCCATTGGCAGTTACGGTATTATTCGCGCTCATAAGCTGTATGGATATAGTGTCTACTGTTCCGAACGGTGAGCCGGGTGGAACTGCTACCTGGGGATACTACGGGCATTACGAATATGTACCTGCGTGGGGTTTTTATATTGAGTGTGCGCTTTTGATAGTGGTTTGCGTCATCAGCGTGTTGGGAATCAAAGGAATGTTGACAGATAATTCGGAAGCAGTTCCTGAAAATAACGGTACTTCTGACGTAACTGATCAACTGAAAAAGTATAAAGAACTTTTGGACAATGGAGTTTTGACACAGGAAGAATTTGAGAGTAAGAAGAAACAGCTTTTGGACCTTTGACTTGTAAGTATTCTGACGGCTGCACTGAATGCTTATTCCGGCTTATGATCATCGGTATGTTTCTTTTCCAGATGTTTTTTTAGCACAAGATTAATATACTGGCTGAAGTTGCGGTCGTCTGCTTCGGCCAGTTCTCTGATTCTTCTGATCACATCTTCGTCAAGCGTTATGCTCACTTTGGTTTTTAATGGCTTTTGTGTATTCATGACTCTCATTATAAAGATTCTCCTGAGGACAGATCATAAAGTAGTATTAAGTAGTAAAAAGTAGTATAATATACTATATTTTAAAAGGCGTTGTGTAATGACGTGAATGAATTTTTAAATCTTATGATAGGGGGGGCGCAGATGAAAAAAAGAATTACGATCCTTGCCATGTTATTGGCGTTAGCAGGAATATTCAGCAGCTGTGGAAGCAGTTCTGGTACCGGCGGCGTCGGAACAGCGAATGTCGGGCCATTTTCCGGTGTAGGAGGATGGAAGGCAGAAGAAGGGGCCATTTTAATTTTAGAAGAAGGCGGTTCAGGGATAACACTGAGTGAAGTGAAATATGAAGGAGAGAATATACCGGATTATTTACCCTGGGCTTATAAGTCAGATGTCAAATGGGAGGAAGATGCCGAAACTGTTAAGATAAAGGTTGCTGAGGCAGAATATCCTTATGTAAAGAAAAAAGAAGGAGATAATGAGACCCTTGAGGTTAATGGTATAACCTTTGCAAGACTCAGTGAGGATAAGCTTAAGGAATACAAAGAAAAGGCAGAGACAGCAGCCGCTTTACCAACATCCCAAACGGATACATCGGCAGCAGGATCGACTGAGGAAAACAAAAAAACAGAGTTCACTGACACGATCCTTCTTGATAATGAATATGTGACAGTAGAATTGACACAATTCTTTGAAAAGAAAGTGAATTGGGCTGGAAGAGAACCTCAAATAGAAAAATATATAACGCTGAAAGTCCACAATAACAGTGATAAGGAATACCTTTTCAATTTGCAGGATGCTTATATTAAGGACGAAAGTGTTATTGCATCAATGCAGGACGGTAATTCTGGTCCTGCTCCCGGGAAAACAAAAACATATACTTATGATATTTACTATAATACAAGCCCAGATCCGACTGCATTGGATTCCTTGGAAGATCTGTACACACTGGATGCCAAAATTCAGATTTCCATCAGCGATGGGGATAAGTATATCGGCAGAGAAGAATACAGGATCAACATTAATGACGCAGTAAACGGAACGGTGGAGACAGCATCAGGGGACAATAAAGGAGGATCCGCTGTTAAAGAAACCGACTATATGACTATTGATGGAGTATATGTCGATAATTCTTATTCGACCAAAGACAATGAAAACATGCGGTTTCTGTATATATTCTATACTGCTCACACAAAGGATCAGAATCTTAAGATCGACAGCAAGAGTATGAATGTGAAGATAAACGATGCAAATACTTATAAAGCCGTAAGGTCAAAAAAGGAAAGCCGATATTTAAGGAATTATCATAATAGTGCTTATTTGAAAGAAGTATATGTAGGCGAAGAAGGAAAATTTGTCGAGACTTTCGAAGTTCCTAAAGGAGATCTCGAAGCCGGCAGAACTATTAGCATATCTAAATCACAAATACCCGATGCGGACAAGGTCAGATTAACAACAGATGAGATAATTTTCTGCGATAGTCCCGAGGAAGTGGCAGAAAAGGCAGATCCTGAAGGCTATGAAGAAGAGATGTGGGCTCTTGAGGATGCTGACAATGAAGTGGTTGCAGCGGTTAAGGAAGAGATCAACGGCTATCAGTGGGATGTCAATGCGAACAACATGAAATATCAGATAGAATTCTGGGAGCCCAATGAGTATGAACTGAGGACGTCGTTCAATACAAGCGGCGGAACATATGAAGTAAAGAACGGATATATTATCTGCACTAATGATATTGACGGAAAAATCGAGATACCATTCACATATGAAAATGGCGAAGTAAAAGTTGATGTCATTTCGGCGTTTGATTTCTACAAATAATACTCAATGTACAGGTGGTGAATTGCATTTGACTACAAATCCTATCCACATAAAAAGAATGATAATTGTTATGGCTTTGATGTTTTGTCTGTTGACTGTACCGGGGTGCAGCAGTTCCGGTAAGACAGCGGAAAATAATACTCTTTACACAGAAATAATGACTTCTGAAAATCTGCCGATTGATAAGGCTTATGAAAAGCTAAAGAACAATCCATCCATAAATTCGGAACAGACAGAATTCATTCAGAGGCTGAAAGATCTTAATGACTGCAGCGGCAAGTTCGCAAATACTACAGAAAGAGGGAATGTTTACAGTGCGGACGTTTCGTTTTACCTTTCCGGGGGTAAAGTATACAGCACAGTCACTTATTCCGGTTACATGGGAGAGATTGGGGACGGTGAAGTAAGAGACTCAAATGAGGAAGGATATCTGTTTGAATCGGAACCACAAGGGAATCTGTATGGGAATGAGCAGGATTTTCATCTCTGTTTTGGTAAAGATAAGCTGCACATTATGTGGGCTGAAAACTGTGATTATGTGTTGGACCGCGGAGACGGTTCGGTGGAATCTGTAGAAGACTATAAAGCTCCTTTCGAAGAATCAGAAACTTTCAAAAAAATAGAGAAGCTTATGGATGAAAACTTCGCAGATTATGAACATGAGATTGTCTACGTTAAAGAAAAAAGTGAACTCAGTGTTTATTTCCAAGCTCCGGACAACCTTAGGGAAGCTTTGGATACCAGGAGTTCCAAACTGAATGATTCTTGGCAGAAACTTGTGGATTCCATGAAATCTATCAGTGAATCACTATTGGCTGTTGTAAAGATTGGCGGAAATGCTGAGAATGCTAATATTTTCTGGGTAGATCATTTAAATATTAGCCATTCATATACTGAGAGTGATTATATCTTATGGATTCACAATGGAACAGTAAAGTATAATTATGCGGATCGTTTGTCAGGCTCAACTTCGTCTCCGTCTTTAGCAAATTCGGAAAGTAATTACGCAAGGAATTCATCTGGATCATCTTCTGTATCAGACAGCGGTTCTGCATCTTTCGGAGAGAAAAATGCCCTTGAAAAAGCACATCAGTATTTGAACTATTCCGCTTTTTCATATACAGGTTTGATAGAACAGCTCGAGTTCGAGGGCTTTACACACGCGCAGGCAGAATATGCAGTGAATGCAGTTTATTAGGTGACGCAATGAATGAAAAATACGCACAGAAGAAGATTATCTTCTGTGCGTTTTTCTATTGTCTCTCGCTTTGAATGGCGGAAAACAGAATAATAAATTCACTCACCACGGTACTCCATTGTCTGAAGTTTCCCATCCATCTCTGAGCATATCATAGTATTCCTGAGGGAGGTCTTCCATAGGAGCAGGTTCTGAGGACTCAAAGCCATGAGGCGATGAATTGTCTACGCTTTGCTTATTTGGAGCATTTTCCTGAGTTACATTGCCTGCACTTTGCCGTGCGCTGCGCGGTGATCCATCTTTTTTCTTCTCTCTGCGGTTTCGCTCACGGATCTCCTCGGATTCGGTCAGAATGCGGCGGAAGTTCTCGATGATGAAGCGTTGGGCTGACTCATTATAAAATACGCGGTAGTACTCATTGGGATAGGTGCCGGCCTTTTCCATATAGAGTCCCAGATCCTCACCTTTTCTGGTGGGGACGGAGTTTTCCTTGCCGGTATCACCCAGGACTTTTTTCTCCAGATATCCGTTTTCACGCATCCACAATGTGATCGTTGTGGCGGGGACGGGTATTTTTTGACCTTCCGGCAGGTATTCCTCGAGCTGTTTCAGGAAGTAGGAAATCTGCTGGTCCTGCAGATACCGGTACTGCGCAAGTGCCTCATACGGGAAGATCTCGGAGACAGATTGTTTGGGGGCGCGCTGCGAGACCATGCCGACGGTTCCGCCGCTTTTGTGGACGTCGGTCATCACTTCATCGATGAATTTCAGGCAGCGGTGGACGTTCATATTGTTTAGGACTTCATTTTCCGGGGCGGGCCTGTTGGTGACGGGGTTCTTGCCGTCTGACATGCGCCGGATGTATTGGATGGCGACTTCAAGTCGCTTTAAATCGTAAGAAGCCATTTGGGCACCTCCGGGGGTAGTTTGATTTAATAATATCACATACGATGGATGATATGTTGGTGAATGAGGTCCCCGGGCCCCCTCCCCTTGCCCCCCTCCCGCCGTTTTGATACTATTGATTTGCACTGGGTTAGTATGAATTTACGGGCGAAAAGAGCTGCACGTTTGCCACATAGGAGAAGACCAGAAGGAGGTACCAATGCGAATAATCAATCTTGTCGAAAACACAGAAGGCGCCTCAGGCTGCGGCGTCGAGCACGGATTGTGCTTTTATATTGAGACAGAGAAACATAAGCTTCTTATGGACACCGGACAGACAGGTCTGCTGCTCGAGAACGCGGAGAAACTTGGCATCGACCTGACTGAGGTGGATACAGTTGTGCTCAGTCACGGGCACTACGATCATGGCGGAGGGATTCTTCCTTTTGCAAAGATCAATCCTACCGCGAAGATTTATGTTCCGGAAGCGGCCTTTGGAGAGTATTACTCCATGAACAAGGATGGCGAGCCGCATTATATCGGGCTTGC